>Ga0208597_1000696_pt1 | contig 13262 bp, 12 predicted proteins | sample LakMenEpi05May12_FD_150673 | JGI IMG/M metagenome (GOLD analysis project Ga0208597, IMG submission 150673) | Freshwater microbial communities from Lake Mendota, WI - 05MAY2012 deep hole epilimnion (SPAdes) | ecosystem: Environmental > Aquatic > Freshwater > Lake > Epilimnion/Euphotic zone ...
ACTTTAAACTACTATTTATACGTATTGCGCAACTTGTAATATTATATACTAATTATCAACACCTTACGTTATTCAAATAAAAAAATATTTAAGAATTATTTTTTTTCCTTTAATTTCGTACTTTATTAAGTTAGCGGTCATGCTAAAAAAGCAGACACGATTAAACCTGACAGAACATTGAACATCTAAAGACTACAAAGAATTAAATGAAATGAAAAAAACTGGTAGCATATTAGTAACTCTTTTGAGTTTTACATTTATTGTAAATGCACAGACGTTTGACCCAGTTTTAGCAAATAAACTTCAGAATAAAATTGACAGCATTAAGACGGCAAACAATTTAAAAGGCATTTCAGCAAGTGTAATTTACCCTGGAGTTGGAACTTGGAAAGGAGTTACTGGAATATCTCATTCAGGTTTTCCCATTACTTCCGACATGGAATTTGGAATTGGGAGTAACACGAAATTATTTACAGGTGTTTTGCTTTTAAAACTAACGGAAAATAATATCATAAATCTTAATGACTCTTTACACCAATATCTTCCAGCTTTTAACAACGTCAACCCAAACATAACTATACGTCAACTTCTTAATCATACAAGCGGTTTAGCTGATGTAAATAATGTAGTTGGATACGCAGACTCAATTTTAACTAATCCTAATCGTATTTTCACACCAACAGAAGTAATGTCTTGGGTTGGCACTCCTTTGTTTGCTGCTGGGACTAGTTGGAATTACTGTAATACAAATTATATTCTGGCAGGCATGGTTGCAGAAAGTGCAACAGGGCAAAGTTTTGGTCAACTTCTAAGAGACAGTATTCTTTTTCCTTTGCAACTTGACAGTACATTTTTAGGTGTTTATGACAGCGTTCTAAATACTATAGCCCATCCATGGCAAGGTGGAGTAGACAAATTTTCAACACCAAGGAAAGCTCTTAATAGTGTTGCATGGTCAGCTGGTGCTATGTATTCAACATCTGGAGAAATGGCAAGTTGGTATCATTCACTTATGAATGGTCAAGTATTAAATCAGAACTCTTTTAATGAGTTGACTACATTTGTTGGTTCAGGCAATTATGGAATTGGACTTTACAACACAAATGTGCTAGGCAGAACAGTATGGCAGCATGGTGGAACAATATGGGGTGGATATAATTCTTCTATGGTATATGATACTGCAGCAGGAATAATCATATGTGTTCTTATCAATCAAAACCCTGCCCAAGCTTTTCAAGTTTCCATTGAGTTACTTTCCACTTTGATAAATAACCCTGTAGGTATAACTGAAAATACAATTTCAGAGGAACTGATTACCGTTTATCCAAATCCAACTAATGGACTTGTCCATATTGAAATACCAAACCAGACTATTCAGAGTATAAAGTTATACGACTTACAGGGTCAGTTAATAAAAGAGACCATCCAAAACCAGTTTAATCTATCAAACTACTCGAATGGGACATATTTCATAAAAGCTCAAACAAAAACAGGTTTCTATAACTACAAAATCATCAAACAATAAACAAATGACTTGGACAATAAAAGAAGCACGAACCGCTAACAGCACCTACCCAAAAGGCGTGGTTTCGTGTTCCAAAGACAGTTTTGTGGTTAATCAAACATTAGTTTTTCAAATCAAGTTTTGTGGTAAAAGTCCCGCCCTTCGGGTAGCTGCCAAACGTTAGCAGTAATGCTATGACTACCAACTTCAACGACAATGAAAAGAGTAAAAAGTATAATATTGACTACAATAGTTTCACTAACAATTATGTCGTGTGCGACAAATAAAAATATGACTACAAAAATTGAAAAAATAAAAATTGACTATAAGGGTAAACAAGTTACAGCTCGTAAACTGACAGTAGCTTCTGAAATTCCAATTGACATTGATACTGCTTGGATGAAAGTTCAGACAAGTGCGTTATTGAATTTTGTAGCGAACGGCAAAGTGAAATTTAAACCAACAGGCGGACACTTTCCTGAAATATGGAAAGAAGGCGACACGGTTTCGACAAAAATGTTTGTTTATGGTTTTGTCCCATTTGGCGGACTTCATTCGCTTTATTTTGAAAAGATAGATAACGAAAATAAAATCTTGCAGACAAGAGAGTGGGACAATTCTGCGAAAGTATGGAACCATAAAATATCATTAAAAAAACTAACTGACACGTCAATAATTTATGAAGACGAAATAGTTGTTTATGGTGGTATGCTGACTGGTTTTATAACTTCGTGGGCAAAATCATTTTATAAACACAGACAAAAAAAATGGCAATTAGTAGCAATAAATCCAACAGAAGTAGACTAAAAAATATTTAATAATATGAGCGACTTTATCAAAATAATTTTACCACTTTACTTCATTATTTACTTTGGGGTAGCATTTGTTCTAAAATCTTTAATCGTTGCAAAAAGAATTGGAAAGAACCCACTTGTTTTGCCAAAAGACGACAGTGCTTATGGACTTATCGGGCTTTACTTCAAGCTGACATTAATAGCAATGTTTATTTATGTTCTTGCCTACTCATTGTTTCCAACTTGGCATTCTATTTTTTTAATCATTCCTTCACTTGACAACGAAACTATTAAATACATAGGTCTTGTTGTATTAGCTGTTTCACTTGTTTGGACAATTATCGCACAAGGACATATGAAAAATTCTTGGAGAATTGGTATTGACACAGAAACTAAAACTGAACTTGTTACAACTGGTCTTTTCGGACTTTCAAGAAATCCTATATTTTTTGGAATGATTTTAAGTTTAATTGGACTTTTCTTAGTTTCCCCAAATGCACTCACTTTTTTGTTTTTGATTTTGGGTTATGTTCTTATTCAAATACAAATTAGGCTTGAAGAAGAATTTCTAACTAATGAACACGGACAAAAATACATTGACTATAAACATAAAGTAAGACGACTAATATGACGACACAAAAAAGCACTACTGCTAACAGGGGTTTTGCAAAAGTGGGGCTTTTGTACTAAATTTGAACATTGGAATTCTAATCAACATTTGTGCTAAACTGAACATTTGTGCTTCGATTTCCCCACCTTCGCAAAGCCCCAAAACGTTACCTGCAAGCGTAGTGGACGACACACCATAAACAAAGAACAGACATCTATGAATAGACTTTTAATAATTCTGACTTTTTCACTTTTTGCTATTAATTGTAATGGACAGAAAGCATCGAACCCAAAAATCGAGAAAGTCTTTTTTGACAAATCTGACTCAACAAAAAACTGTTATACAATAATATACCCACCAAAACTACCTTGGACAGGATATTTGTTCCTTATTCCAGGTTTTGGTGAAACAGCAGAAGATGTTTTACAACAAACAGACCTACCAAAGAAGTTAGCTCAAAGCGGAATACTGACAATTATCCCAACTTTTCAAGATGGTGTTTTATCTTTAGGGGTAGATAGTTTAAGTCAACAAACCTTTGACAGAATTTTAAAAGATGCAACTTCTAAACATAAACTTCTTGATCTAAAATTTTATGTTGGTGGATTTTCAATTGGTGGTAGTTGTGCGATTAAATATGCCGAAAACTCGACTGTAAAACCAACAGCAGTTTTTGCTATTGACCCACCACTCGACTGGGAAAGATTTTATAATTCTTCCAAAAGAAATATTAGACTTTCAAAAGACAGCGAAGCCAATCAGGAAAGCTTGTATATGATAGACAGACTTGAAAAAGAAACAGGCGGAAGTCCAACAACTAACCTTTCTGAATATTACAAACTTTCTCCTTATTCATTTTCCGACACAACACAAACAGCAATTAAAAAAATAATCACGATACCTTTAAGAATTTACACAGAACCCGACATTAATTGGTGGTTAAAAGAACGTGGTGCCGACTATACCGGTATGAATTCGACAGAATGTTCAGCAATGATTAATGAACTGAATAGACTTGGAAATCAAAAAGCAGAATTAATAACGACACAAAATAAAGGTTATAGGAAACCCGACAATAGAAGACATCCACACTCTTGGAGTATTGTGGACAATGACGAATTAATAAAATGGTTGCTAAAACAGAAATAACGCCAGCAGGTAACAGCCGTTTTGCAAAATTGGCGGTTTTGGGCTTCTATGACAGTGAAGTGCTACATTCAAATTTTTCTTATATATTTAAAAAAAATAAAATAATTTTGTTCTGCAGAATAAAAATCGTTTAATGAGCTCTGCGATTTTTATTAAAATCTATCTAAATGAATTTTTAGAGCTCACCTTAACCCAAAAAAATGAACAACATGAATCAAATGAAATTAATTTTAATAGGCTTAACATTATTGTCTTATTGCACTATTTTTGCACAGGATAGTACTACGCGGAAAATTCCTTTAATTATTGATTATTCATTCTTAGATTTGCCTTCTCAGCATTATTCATCTCACATTACTGAAGGAGAAATATCTACTCAAAATCAAGCAAATAAAGGAACATTATCCAAGGCTTTTTCCATTCAAAGTATGGAACAAAGTTTTCAAATTACAAATGCAATTGCACAAACAATGCATTGGGGAATCGCTCAAATTCCAGTATTTAAAAAAAGACCTGTTCTTCAAAAAATAACTCATGCCTTAATTACTATTCCATCTGAGTTATTGATTAGTCAATTTTACGGGAATGGTTGGAGACATGAAGAAGGACACAGAGCGATACTAGCAAATTCTTATGTTTACAGTTATAATCCATTAGTCCTTTTTAATAAAAAACCATCTAGTGGTTCAACAAGCGTCGCCTCAGTAGCCTATATATTGGATACCAATCTTGTAATGATGAAGGAAAACAACAACGCTAATTTTGTTAGAATGTCTACTGTGGGTGCTGAAACAGAAATTTCTGCTTTAAATAAAATGCAACGAAACACCTTTTTTTATGGACAAAAAACAATAAATAGTATTAATTATTTAATAACTGCATTTAGTGTTAGTGGTTATATTAAAACGTGTGCAGATAAAGATCAAGGGACTAAGCTCACTTTAGAAACAATGGCAAAAGAAGGGTCTAATCAAAATTTAAGGGATTTTACTGGATTAGATTTTACAGCTTGGGCTTATGATTTATTTAATCCAACTTCAAAATATTCGGAAAGAGGTTTAAATCCATACGGAAATGGCTATGATCGCTATATTTATGGAGATAAATTGACAACCGAACAATATGATTGGTTGAAAAAACAGGCGAATTTGTCGTATTTAAATTTCATTTCTCCAGCAATGTTTTTTATAAATGAAATTAAACTTAAAAATGATGCCTCATTTAACTTTTCAGGAAGGTATTATCCAACATCTTTTGGAAATCAAATTGGGATTGATCTTTTCTTTAAAAATTCAAAATTCAATATTTTTGTTTCGCCACATTTAAATCAAAATTATGAAAATAACTTCTTCGGTATTGAGGCGATGATTTTTGAAAAGCCAGTTAAAATAAAGCAACATCAATTTTTAACCACCACACGTATTGTTGCCGATTTACAACCTAAAAATCAAAGTTTTAAAACAAGTTCAGCAGATTTTACAGGATTAGTAGAATTAAATATGATTTATAAAGCTTCAAAACATTTCTATCCTTATGTATCTTTCGAAGCAAAATCAAAAGGTTGGATTGCAGGAAATGCATTTTTAGATGAACGTTTTAGCATAAAAGCTGGTTTATCAGTTCGATTTAATTATTCAAAATAGAAATATTACATAATTTGGTGACCTTAAATAATAACAATAAATTGTAGTGAATAGATTTATTGTTATTATTCTTTTTATTATATTTATTGCAAAAATTTACACCATTTTTTGTCTACAAACAAATAATAATACATCAAAAATGTAATAAACAAAGGCAAAAATAGCAAATAACTAAATGGAGCATAAAAAAATTGATAAAATACGAGCAAATAGATTTTTATTGAAATCAAAAGATAAAAGAATTGATTTTCTTTTTTCACTTTTATAACCGCAAAAGCAATTATTAAAAGGAATAATAGAGCAAGTTGCAAATATTTTTGAAAATAAAATGCGGCATTTATATTAGGGTAAAAGGCTTTATAAGACCCAATCGAAAAATTCATTCCCTTGCCTAGATGATGAGGGATATCATTAGCTTCTTGCCAATACTGAACATTCCATAAGCCTCTTGCGCTTTCCTCATAATACTTCAATCCTTCCAATAAGGATGCTTTAAAATCAATAATAAAGAATGGTCCCATTACAAGTCCAAAAAACAGACAAACTAGACATAATAAATTTAAGATTTTTGTATATCCATATTCTTTTGCATAAAATATGAAATAAAATATCAACCAATATAAAATGGTATATCGAGATAAGAGGCATAAAGATATTCCAAAAGCTATAACATAAACATTTCTACTTTTTAAACATAAAATGAATATGAAATAATAAAAAACTATTAAAAGTTCAGCGGATAAAGCAAATTCATCTTTTTGGAACTTCAATATTAGAAAAAGTAAAAAATAGGGTGATAGATACGTTATGTAATAAAATATATCGAATTTTTCAACCTTATCTTTTGTTCTTATCATCCAAATAAGTCCTAAAAATAAAATTAAAGGCAAAAATCTATAATCAATATGTAAAAATTCTGGAATTATAAATGGTATCCATCTTAAAACAAAATAATTGGGATATACTGTCCAAGAACTAAACTGAATGGTACTATATGGAAATTCTCCATTAAAAAATCGTTCAATATATATCTGAAGCGAGGGGACAATATCAGAAGCATTAGCATCTATAGGAAATTCTTTAAAAATAATAGAACTAGCTATGATTAATAGAACACTTAATGCAAAGAAAATCAAATGATTGACAAACTTATTTCTGTATTCAAATTTCACATTAAAATTTTCTCTAAGATCCGTTCTTTCATATAATTTATATGCAAAAACTGAAGAAAAAACACCCGAAAACAACAATAATACACAATTTAAACTACCCAAAAATCGAGGTAAAAATGTAAAGGATAAGAACTCAATTAAAGTTAACGCAAATAGAGAATATAATAAATTTTGAGTTTTTATTTTATTGAACATATTTAAGTATTTCTATTAGTGAAAAGGTTTCTATATCGCCAAAATCGTAGCTGTTTTGAGCAAATGTGCGTCTAATTCATTTCGTTTTTGGATAGCATCTTCAAAAGGGGTATAATGAATTTGATTTGCTTTGATACCTGCCATCACCGCATCTTTTCCTTCTAGCAATCCTTCTATAGCCGCTACGCCTAGTCGGCTTCCAAGCACTCTATCGGCACAGGTAGGGCTGCCGCCTCGTTGTATATGTCCTAGGATAGAAATTCGAGTTTCATAATGGGGAAATCGTTCTTTTGTTCGTTTTGCCAGTTCGTAAATATTGGTTTCTTTTTCTCCTTCGGATACCACTACAATATTGGATATTTTGCCGTGTTTAGCACCTTTTTCAATATTTTTAAAAAAAGATTCCAAATTATATTTGGTTTCAGGCACCAATATTTCTATAGCCCCCGAGGCAATACCCGAATTCAGCGCTATAAAACCCGCATCGCGCCCCATTACTTCCACAAAAAAAAGTCTTTCATGCGAAGTAGCCGTATCTCTAATTTTATCAATTGCTTCCATCACCGTATTGAGTGCCGTATCGTATCCAATAGTATTGTCGGTGCCATAAATATCGTTGTCTATTGTCCCTGGAAGGCCTATCGTCTTGATATTGTATTCTTTTCCAAAAATAGAAGCTCCTGTAAATGAACCGTCGCCTCCAATGATAACCAATGCTTCTAGTCCATGTTTTTGAACATTTTCAAAAGCTATTTTTCGTCCTTCGGGAGTTCGGAATGCTTCGGAGCGAGCGGTCTTGAGTACCGTACCGCCCAATTGGATAATTTGTTTTACGTCTTTGGATTTCATTTTAACAATATCATTTTCAATCAATCCTTGATACCCTCTACGAATCCCAAAACATTCTATATCATAGTGCAAACAAGTCTTTACTACCGAACGAATAGCCGCATTCATACCCGGAGAGTCTCCCCCACTAGTCAATAATCCAATTCTTTTAATTCCCATATCCAAAAATTAATTTTGCTTATACAAAGATAACAATTTTTAGACGAGCAGACGGTCTATTTCATAACTACAGAAAGTTTTTTTTGATTTTTTTGAAAAAAGTATATTTTTGCATAAAATTTAAACTAATGAATTATAGCGAAATTGTATCGGTATCAAAAATGAGTGGATTGTATCAAATTCATAAGAAAAGAAATGATGGGTTGATTGTCAAATCACTTTCTGACGGAAAAGTAATCTTTGCGGCGTCTAGAAATCACGTTTTCACCCCTTTGGAAAATATTACAATCTATACTGAAAATGAGCCGGTAGAGCTAAAAGAAGTATTCAAAAGTATCAAAAAAAATATAGGTAAAAATCCTTTGCCCAATTCAAAAGCAGATGGGAATGTATTGAGAGGATTTTTTGAAGTAGTATTGCCAGAGTATGACAAAGACAAAGTGTACACGAGCGATATTACCAAGATCATAAAAATGTATCAAGTATTGGATGCCAATAACTTAATTGATAGCCTGGATAACAAAAAAGAAGAGAAAGCCGCTGAATCAAACGAAGAAGCAGCTACTGAGGTGAAAAAAACGGCTAAAAAAACAAAAAAAGCAGAAGAACCCGTAGCGGAAGAAGCGCCTAAAACAGCCAAAAAAACCGCTAAAAAAACGACAAAGAAAGAAGATTAATCTTTTTTTGAAGCAATACACCTAAAGCAATCACTTGACAGTAAGTTGGATTCTTTTTTGCATTAGTCTATATTTCTCAATTTTATTATTGATTTCTTATTTTACGTCTCGAAAGATTGAAAAGAAATCTTATTTTGACGGAGACAAAGAATCTCCTTGGTATGTGGTAGCATTCGGTATGCTGGGCGATTCCTTATCTGGGGTTACATTTATATCCGTTCCTGGCGCTATTTTATTGGCAAAATTTGGATACTTACAATTGGTATTTGGGTATTTTTTTGGATATTTAATTATCATGTATGTATTGTTGCCGTTGTATTATAGACTCAATCTCATTTCTATATACAGTTATCTGCACGATCGATTTGGGTTGTATACACAATATACAGGTTCTTTTTTCTTTATTCTATCCCGCATTTTGGGTTCGGCCGCTAGGCTCTTTTTGGCAGCTACCGTTTTTCAAATATTTATTTTTGATGCGTGGCATGTTCCGTTTTGGGCTACCGTTTTATTTATTATTTTCCTAATATGGATTTATACGGTAAAAGGCGGCATCAAAACCTTGATATGGACCGATATGTTTCAATCTTTGATGCTATTGGCAGGGGTAATATTTGCCATTGTGGGAATAGCGAGTCAAATGGGTTTGGGCTTTAAAGATATATGTTATATTGTCAAACAAAGTCCCTCTAGCGATATATTTAATTGGGACATCAATAGCAAACTCAATTTTTGGAAACAATTCTTGGGGGGTGTATTTATTGCGGCTAGCATGACCGGTTTGGATCAAAATATGATGCAAAAAAACTTGAGTGTCAAAACATTGAAAGATTCTCAAACCAATATTTTTTGGTTTAGCATCATTATGATATTCACGAATATTATTTTCCTTTCTCTAGGCGTATTGCTTTATTATTATGCAGAGAAAATGGGCATTTCGCTTCCTTTAAATGAAAGTGGATCGGTCTTTACCGATAGAGTTTTTCCGCAGCTTGCGTTGAATCATTTGGGAGTTATAGCAGGCACTTCTTTTATTGTAGGCCTTACCGCAGCTACTTTTAGCAGTGCGGATAGTGTCTTGACTACATTGACCACTTCCTATTATATCGATTTTCTCAATCAATCGCCAGATAAAAAAGATGCTAGGCTTCGTATGCTGATTCATCTATTATTTGCGTTGATTTTATTATTTGTAATCCTTATTATCAAGGCTTTGAACGAAAGTGCAGTCATCGATTTGGTTTTGACTATTGCAGGATACACTTATGGTCCTCTTTTGGGATTATTTTTCTATGGGTTATTTACAAAAAAGACGATCAAAGACACGTTTGTGCCTATTATTTGCCTTGTTGCACCGGCTATAGCGTATGTAATAGATACCTATTTACCTAATATTATCTACAATTTACAGCATCAAATTTCATTGTTTCATTTTGACCCAAGTACCAAAAGTTCATGGTTCTTATTTGGAAATACCATCCTGATAATAAACGGATTCATTACGTTTGTGGGCTTATTGATCTTTTCAAAAAAGAAATAGAAAATCAAGAAATGTTAAATTTCGTAAAATATTAAACATTTTCTTTAATTTTACAATCTAATAGTTGTAATTAAATCATATTATTATGAAAAAGATATATTTATTTTCTTTATTATTTATTGGTTCGCTCTCTATACAAGCACAAGATGATGTATATGATGCTCCCGAGCCAAAAAGAGTGGTCGTGCACTCAGCTCCTCCTCAACAGGATGAATCTAGCTATGACCCTTATGGCAATTATGACTATGATTATAACGGATACAATAATCAAAACATGGGGTATTCCAATCGTTTGAGAAGAATGTACTCTAATCAACCCTTCGATAATATGGCTTTCATGAATCCATATGCTATGGCAAATCCTTATACAATGAACATGGGATTTGGATTTAATAATTTTTATGACCCATGGATGATGAATAACTACTATGATCCTTATGGATTTAATAATTTTAATAATTTTTACAATCCGTATAGTAATTTTGGTTATAATGGATTTAACAATCCTTATGCTTCTTATTACACACCATACAATATGTATAGCCCTTTTGGGATGAATCCTTATTCCTATAATTATGGATACAATAGACCATATAATAACTGGAATAACAGAGGAAATAATTGGGGTGGTAACAACTATAGACCTAGACCACAAACTCCTAGAAGAGAAACCCCAAGAGGATTTAACAGATCGGACGATACCTACAGACCTTCTCCAGCCAGAACGCAGCCTTCTACCAACAATGGTGGCTTTGGGGCAGCTCCTTCAAATTCTTCGAGAGAATCTAATAGATATTCATCTCCATCTTCCACTCCTTCCTCTCCTTCGGGAAATACAAACCAAAATAACCAAGGTAGTTTTGGTGGATCCAATAATAATTCAGCGCCTGCATCTTCTCCTCCGTCAAACGGCAACAATAGAGGTAGAACAGGACGATTCTAAAACTTTATTTATCTTCAAATATGATACACATGAAAAAAATAATTTCTTCGCTACTGATTATATCATCAATAGCCGCTCAAGCACAATATGATTATGTAGGCGCTATATCAGGCCTCAGCACACTTCAAGGCACTGCGCGTTTTGTAGGATCTGGTGGTATTATGGGTAGTGTAGGCCCCGATATTTCTACATTGAGTACCAATCCAGCTACTTTAGGTATGTTTTCAAAAACCGAATTGAGTTTTACGCCTTCTATTCAAGTAAATAATACGGGAACAGAATATATTCAATTCAATAATGGCGCTAGAAGCTCTGTAAGATATGATGACACTAAGGTTAATTTTGTACTAAATAATCTAGGAATTGTAGTAGCTAACAGACGTGATGGAGGATCTCTTCGCGCTTCAAATTTTGCTATTGCTTTTAATAGAACAGCCAACTTTAATCGAAGAATTAGTTTTGCCGCTGAAAATGGGAATTTTAATTTTTCCGAATATAATGCACGATTATTAACAGAAGCATTGAATAGTGGTGGAATCAATGGTGCTGGTGAAAGAGAATTTACTGCATATTCAACAGGAGTATTACATACAATAAATGGAAATGTAGTTGAAAATTATGCCAATGGAACGGTAATTCAATCAGGCTATAAAGATATTAAAGGTGGAATCAACGAACTTTCTTTTGCGTGGGCGGGAAGTATTCAAGATAAAATATATGTAGGCGTCTCCATGGGAATTCCAATTATGAATTTGGAGTTTAATACCTATTTTAAAGAAGAGGATTTAGGCGGTTCCAATACCAAAGTAAATGGATTTTATGGAAAATTTATTTCACAACAATTTAATGAAACTATTTCATATACAGGAGCTGGAGTAAATTTAAAAATAGGTGGTTTAGTAAAGTTGAATAAATTCGCAAGAGTTTCGGGATTTTTCCATAGCCCTACTTATTACAATCTTACAGAAAATTATGGATTGGTGTATACTGCTAATTTTACAAACTCAACAAATAATACCGCGACAAGACCAGCCTCTGATTTTGAATATGTAATGATTTCGCCTCTAAAAGCAGGCTTAGGATTAAGTAGTTTAATCGGCAAATATGGATTTATTGGTGCGGAATATGAGTTCAACTCTATGGCTACGACTCGAATTGACTTCGAATCAGACCCCACATACAATGAAGCTTTAAATAACTATTTCAAAACCTATTTAAAAGGAACGCATACCATCAAAATTGGCGGTGAGTTTGCTTATGAGACGTTGAGATTACGATTGGGATATAATTATAGAACTTCATTATATGAATCTAATATCGTAGTAGAAAATGCAAATTTGGCTACTAAAACAATAACCGCAGGTATTGGATATAAAGGAAAACGATTTGCATTGGATTTTGCATTTATGAATACACAATTTTCTGAATTCAACTCCTTTTATACCGATGGTGTAGGACTCAATTATGCTCTAAAATCAAATAATGTGTTAAATCACTTTATGACTACATTCAACTTCCGTTTCAACTAAAAAAACTTACTTTGGTAGAAACTCGCGAAGATATTATTGCGAAATATTTCACACTCGTTGTATTGCTAATAGGTAGCTCTGCTGGACTTTATTGGTATCTACATCATAGACAAGATTTGATGTGGAATGCCTTTACTACCGTTCTAATTATTGCTTGTCCATGTGCCCTACTCCTTGCAAAAAGCTTTACAAACGGGCACTTGATACGTATGCTATCTAGCCAAAACATGTATTTAAAAAATGTAGAAATCATAGCTGATATTACTAAGATAGATCATATTGTATTTGATAAAACAGGCACATTAACACAAAATGAGGATTCACAGATATCGTATCATGGCAATGCGCTTCAAGCAGAAGAAATGAACCAAGTGCTTCACCTTTTATATCATTCCAAACATCCTTTGTGCAAAGCAGTAGTAGATTTTCATCAATTTGACCGAACGACCTTGAAAGTAGTATCCTTTCAAGAATATACTGGACAAGGGATAGAAGGGT
>Ga0208597_1000698_pt1 | contig 13201 bp, 10 predicted proteins | sample LakMenEpi05May12_FD_150673 | JGI IMG/M metagenome (GOLD analysis project Ga0208597, IMG submission 150673) | Freshwater microbial communities from Lake Mendota, WI - 05MAY2012 deep hole epilimnion (SPAdes) | ecosystem: Environmental > Aquatic > Freshwater > Lake > Epilimnion/Euphotic zone ...
TTTCTCAGGGGTTCCATCGGGAATGAAAGATCACGTTGGAAATTTCAGAGCGATAGGGATTGGTGCGTTTTTTTGGTCTTCTACTGCTGCATTCGAAGTATTCTGCTATGCGCGAGAATTGGGCAAAAATGCAGGGAATTATGCCAGCGACCAATTCCCAACTAACAGAAATATTAGTATGTCGGTGAGGTGTATTCAAGACGGCTCGTCTTCACAAATAATTGAAGAAACGGAAGAGGTTTCAGATGAATACCAAGAATCGGAATACGAAGAGCCTGTAACTCCTTCTTACGGCGCTGACCATCCTATTCAAGTTGGCATTACCGATTATGTTGTTTATCAAACGCAGACTTGTAACGAAGGCCAAGACTTGTATTATAACTACACGGAGGAATATAAGTGTGAGGCGAAGAAAGCCGCTTCAACCAAAATTAAAATAGAGATTCATTTGAACGACCCCATGTACAATGAAGGGACCATAACCATTAATGATCTAAAGACGAAAGAGATTACCCCCATTGACATTGAACATATAGAGCTTGATGAAGAAGGGAATTACATTTTCACCTTTTCCATAAGCAATCAGCCCCACATGTTCATATTAATGCCGACTAAAAAAGAATTGGTTTGGTATTCAGAGTGGGGACATTGGATGGAACATTATTTCTACAGATAACAATTAACCTAAACTATGAAAAACAGCATCATCATTTTTGCCTTTGCTGGCTCAATCGTTCTAAGTTCATGCGGAGAAAGTACTACTTCTCAAAACACATCACCGACTTCTGAAGCGCCTAAGCAAGAGCAACGCGCCCCTTCCTCAACAAACAATTCAACCGCAGCTGCGCCCGCAGTTGAACAACCTGTTGAGTTACCTTGGAACTTCAAAGGAACAATCGGGAACATTCCTATTAAAGCGCAACTCGATTTTCAAGAGTCAACCAACAATGAATTCACTGGAGCGGTTAGTTTTCCAATCAAAGGTTACTACTATTATGAATCTCAGAATAAAAAGATTCCTTTGGAAGGCGAAGCAAATGGTGTTGGTATGCTTTGGTTGACAGCTGGAGATGAGTCTTTCGATGGCGAAGTTGTTGGAAATGCGTTTCTTGAAAATTTTGCTGGAACATGGAGCAAAGGCAAAAAGAGTCTTCGCTTTGTTCTTAATTCAAAATAATATCTTAATTAAAAAAACATGAAACTAAAAACAATAATCGCCTCGGCATTGATTGCAGGAACTCTTTTCTCTTGTGGAAACGAAAGTCAAACGCCTACACCTGCAGCTCCAATGCCTGCACCAAATTCAACTTCAACAGAGAACAAACCTGATGCAGAACCGAGTTCTGAATCAAACACAAAAGATAATTCTCAACCTAGTGCAAAAATCAATCCCTACTACACCTTTTTATTGGGTACTTGGAAAGGAAATTTGCGCGATAAAAAACTCACTATTGTCATTGAAAACATTAATGGCGACGAAGTAACTGGATACAACATTGCCGGTTCAAACAAACGACCATTCACGGGTGTAATCCTACCGGATGATAGAAATCCAGAGGGTGAATGCGCCTTTTACAAATTAATTTTAAAAGAACCTGGTGATGACAAATGGGATGGTTTCTTCACAATTTATTTTTCAAACTGTGTAGAGTACGATGACAACCATGAAAATGAAACATTTTCCCGCAACGGAAGTGGGGAATGGAAAGCATTTAGCGGGAAACTTTCGGGAGATGTTCACGTGTCGAGATAATATATAATCCAAATAAAACCATGAAACTACAAACAATTATTGCTTCGGCTTTACTGGCGGGAACTCTTTTCTCATGCGGAAATGAAAGTTCAACACCTGCTCCTGCAGCTGCCTCAACGACTAATACAAATTCAAAGGAGTCGGAAGTCGAAAAAAACAACAACGATAATCCAAAGGATGATTCGCAAAACACATCTTCCGCAGTTAATCCAAGATATTCCTACATATTGGGTTCTTGGAAAGGGAGTTTACGTGATAAAAAACTGACCGTTGTGATTGAAAACATTCAAGGGAATATCGCTACTGGATACAACATTGCAGGAAGCAATAGACGTCCTGTTTCTGGAACCATTATGGAAGATGACAGAGATGGTGGCGGTGAATGCGGAGGCAATCAAAGGGCTTACAAACTTATTTTAAAAGAACCTGGTGACGACAAATGGGACGGTTTCTTCACCGTTTACTTTACAGACTGCCCTGAAATGGATGATAATCAGGACAAAGTTATTGGACACAGCTACAACGCATACGGCGAATGGAAAGCCTTCAGCGGAAAACTTTCGGGAGACATTTATCTCTCTAAATAGATTTTTTTCTCTACACTTGAAATGGCTGTTATAAAAAGACAGCCATTTCTTTTTGCATCTTCTCTGCTTCCGCAGCAGCAGCACTCGCGTAATCTGCGCCAGATGAAGCGTACAAGATAGAGCGACTAGCGTTCACTAACAATCCGACTTCGCTATTCATTCCATATTTCACAACTTCCTGAAGACTTCCACCTTGAGCGCCAACGCCAGGAACAAGCAAGAAGTGATTCGGAATAATCTGACGAATTTGAGCTAGACTCTCCGCCTTGGTTGCACCAACTACGAACATCGTGTTCTCGTCGGTTCCCCATGAGGCCACATCGCGAAGTACTTTTTCAAAAAGATACTCCTCTCCTATTTTCTGTGTTTGAAAATCTTTCGACCCTTCGTTTGAAGTAAGGGCCAAAACAATTGCCCACTTGTCTTGAAATTGCAAGAAGGGCGAAACACTGTCCTTGCCCATATACGGAGCAACAGTGATACTATCGAATCCGTAGGTTTCAAAAAATGCTTTCGCGTAATAACTCGAAGTATTTCCAATGTCCCCGCGTTTAGCATCTGCTATCGTGAAGTGTTCGTTTCCGATATAAGCAACAGTTTCCTCGAGTATATCCCACCCTTGTCTTCCCATGGCTTCGTAAAACGCCAAATTAGGCTTATAAGCCACCGCAAACTCTCGAGTGGCATCAATAATTGCCTTATTGAATTCAAGCGCGCTAACGCCCGCAGGAAGCTTCGATGGGTCAGTATCCAATCCAACGCACAAGAAACTTTTTCTTGAACGAATTAATTCTACCAATTTCGCCTTGTTCATCTTATGAATTTCCTTCTTTGAGTTTCTCTGTATTCTCTGCTAATTTCAACGCTTCAATGACTTCAGCTATTTCGCCATTCATAGCAGCATCTAAATTATACAACGTTAAATTTATTCTGTGATCTGTCACACGTCCTTGCGGATAATTGTAGGTGCGAATCTTCGCGCTGCGGTCTCCCGTGCTTACCAAAGACTTTCGCATACGTGAACGCTCTTCGTGCCTGCGATTTACTTCTGCCTCAAAGATTCTTGAACGAAGCATGGTCATGGCCTTATCTAGGTTTTCATGCTGACTTCTTCCTTCTTGACAAGCAACAACAACTCCGGTTGGAAGGTGGGTTAAACGCACTGCAGATTCCGTTTTGTTTACGTGTTGTCCGCCAGCACCGCTTGCGCGATAAGTATCTCTTCGAATATCTGACATGTTTATGACCACGTCGAATTCTTCTGCTTCAGGCATAACAGCTACAGTTGCCGCGGACGTATGAACACGTCCTTGCGTTTCGGTTTGTGGAACGCGCTGCACGCGGTGTACGCCGCTTTCAAACTTCATGGTGCCATACACCTCATCACCTTCCACCTTGAACGAAACCTCTTTGAACCCACCCATGGTTCCTTCACTCAAATTCAACACTTCAATTTTCCAACCTTTGTCTTGAATGTACCGTGTGTACATTTTATAAAGGTCTCCTGCAAAAATAGAAGCCTCATCTCCGCCCGTTCCGGCGCGGATTTCGACAATAACGTTCTTGGTATCTTCGGGGTCTTTTGGAATAAGAAGAAACTTTATGGCCTCTTCCATTTCAACAATCTTCGGAGATAACTCGTTGTATTCTTCTTGTGCCATCTCTTTCAAGTCGGCACTTTCGTTGCTGTACAGAATTTCCTTAGCGCCTTTCAAATCGTCGAGCGCCTTTTTGTATTCGAGGTAAACAATGTTGATTTTTTCCAACTCCCGATACTCGCGCATGAGCGTTGGATACTTTTTCATATCGGCAATAACCGTAGGGTCGGTGATGCTCTTTCCCACTTCACTGTATCTATCTGAAATAGCCGACAAACGATCTATCAACTCCATACTTTCGATTTAATATTGAAATGTTCCGTGCTCGGAACGAATTTCCAATGTGTTTCCTTCACCTGCTTCCACACGGCCAATGATTTGCGCTGCGCAGCCAAACTGATCAGCGTAATTGATAATTTCCAAAGCGGTTTCTTCATCGGTATAAAACTCCATACGGTGTCCCATGTTGAAGACTTTGTACATTTCCTGCCAAGGTGTTTTCGATTCTTCTTGAATCATTTTAAACAGCGGCGGAATAGCGAACATGTTGTCTTTCACAATGTGAACATTGTTGGTGAAGTGAAGCACTTTCGTTTGTCCACCTCCGCTGCAATGCACCATTCCTTTAATCTTATCTCTTCTGTTCGACAAAATTCGCTTAACTATTGGGGCGTATGTTCTTGTTGGTGAAAGAACTAACTTTCCTGCATTCAATTCCGAATCGTGCACATAATCGGTGAGGGTGTATGATCCTGAATAAACCAAATCCTTTGGAATTGCACTATCGAAAGACTCTGGATACTTCACAGTAATTCCGTTGTAGAACACGTCGTGACGTGCAGAAGTAAGCCCGTTACTTCCCATTCCTCCGTTGTATTCAGACTCGTAAGTTGTTTGTCCGTAAGAAGCCAAACCAACAATCACTTGTCCTGGAGCAATGTTCGCATTATCAATAACCTCATCTCTGCGCATGCGACAAACAACGGTGGAATCTACAATGATGGTTCGAACCAAGTCGCCAACATCTGCGGTTTCTCCGCCAGTTGTGTGAATCTTCACACCGTGTTTTTCTAGTTCATTACAAAGCTCTTCAGTACCTGAAATGATGGCTGAAATAACTTCTCCAGGAACAAGATTCTTGTTCCTACCAATGGTGCTACTCAGCAAAATATTATCAATGGCACCCACGCACAAAAGGTCGTCAATGTTCATGACAATGGCGTCTTGTGCAATTCCCTTCCACACAGAAAGATCTCCTGTTTCCTTCCAATAAATGTAAGCTAAAGAAGACTTTGTACCCGCACCGTCGGCATGCATAACAATGCAATGCTCTTCGCTTCCGGTCAGGTAATCGGGCACAATTTTACAAAATGCCTTTGGAAAAAGACCTTTGTCTAAATTTTTAATGGCAGCATGAACGTCTTCTTTGGAAGCGCTTACTCCTCTGCTATTGTATCTGTTTTCGGCTTGACTCATATATAAATAAAAAGGGCTGACAGCGAGTGTCAGCCCTTTCATTAGTTTAATTGCTATTTACTTGGAACGTAGTCCGTTCTTAGGATTCTGAATGTTGTGCGACGATTCAACTGATGTGCGCGCTCACTAGCCTCGTTGTCGGTGAGAGCGCCAATGAACGCCTCATTTAATATGGTTCCAACTGGGAATTCAGTGAAAGTCTCCGGAGACAAACGATCACCTTCTTTAATTGTACGCGGCTCACTTTCACCCTTTCCTTTTGCAACTAATCTATCAGCTGCAATTCCTTTAGAAGTAAGGTATTTCACGCAAGTCTCTGCACGAGCTTGAGATAGTTTGTCGTTACTTGGTGTATCACCGCGAGCATCTGTGTGTGATTCTAACTGAACAACAAATGTTGGGTTCTCGTTTAAGATGTTCAACAGATAACTCAATGAGTCTGCACTGTTTACTTCATCGTTGATCAACAATTCTGATTTAGTGAAAGGATACAATACAGTAGGCATTGGGTATTCTTTTCCAATTTCAACAGGTATTAAGAAATAATCTTGTTGGTAGTTCGTAGATTCTTTTGCTCCCTTTGTAGAGAATTTATCAGCAGTACCAATATAATTCTCTTTCTGAATGTCAACGGTGTACTTCGTTTCAATCTTAACTTTTGTTTTGTCTAAGAAGAAACTACCATTTGCATCGGTAACAACATTGTATGTTGAACCGTCTGTTCCGACAATTGTTACTTTGCAACCTGATAAAGTGTTACCTGACTTCTTATCGTAAGCAGTACCTGTCATTGTGAATTCCAAAGGACGCTCGTAAATGTGCCAGATATCATCCTTTCCTTTTCCACCTGGACGGTTTGAAGAAATGTAACAAGCAAAAATATTTTCCATTAACACACCATCTGCAACTGGCTTTTTGTCAATAATGAACGCGAAATCATCAGCAGCTGAATTGATTGGTGATGGCATTGCAGTTACATCTGTGTAGGTCATTTCCCCGGTTTTCTTTGCTTTGAAAATATCCAAACCACCTAATCCTGGGTAACCATTTGATGCAAAATAAAGAGTTCCGTCTTCACCCAAATAAGGATAGTATTCATCACCAACAGTATTGATAGAAGCAAGGTTTGTTAGGTTCCCCCATTTCTTCGCTTTTTTATCGAAGGTCATGTACCACAAATCTCTTCCTCCCTTTCCTCCTGGCATATTTGACGCGAAAATCAAGGTTTGCTCATCTAATGATAAACAAGGTTGACCAACACGAGTAGAGTCATCGGACTCTCTATTAATAATATCTATCAATTCAGCAGCAGCAAAATTTTCTCCTTGCTTATTTGCTGTGTATATGTCGCAGCCCATTCTACCTTTTTTATCGAATCCACAACGAGTAAAGAACATCGTTTTGTAATCCTTATCAAAAGCACCCGCTGCTTCATGACTCTCCGTGTTTACTGTTATGCTTGCTGGCATTGGCGCTCCTTGAAACTTGAATTTCTTATCCATCTTCGCTACAAAGACATCTTTAAATTCATCTCCATTGATAGGGCTTAAACCACTTCCTACAGACTCTTTACGAGCCGAAGTGAATACAAATTCATCCCATTTCTTCGAAGCGTATGCTAAGCCGAAATCTTCTTCTGTGGTATTTAAAAAATCAACATTCTCTGCAACATAGCGTGATTTTGAACTTGATTTTTTAGCAGTCGCTGCGTTTGTACATGTCTGAATGCGCATGTCTGCCATTGCACCGTTTCCACCTCTTTCCTTGTATTTATTGTATTGAACAACGGCATCTTCCAAACGATCCATTTCCTGCAATGCAATTCCGTAATTCAAATACACATCTGCTGTTTTCTTATCGTACTTCGCATTGATTGCCTTATCGTAATAGTCCAAACTCATTCCATAGCGCTTGGTATTTCTGTAGCACTCTGCAATGTTGTATAGAACACGAGCTTTTTCGTCAATGTTCTTGATTTTGGTAACTTCACCTATGTACAACTTAGCGGCACTGTTATACCCTTGTCCAGCAAACTCGATATCTGCTTGTTTAATCTTTTTATTCTGAGCATTTGCCAATGTTGCCAATGACAAACAAATAAACAAAACCAAGAAAGATTTGAAAAATCTCATACGCGATGTTTTAGTCTAGTTAAAAGTTAGTAATTGCGAAAATAATCAAAATTGTCAATTTTCCCTACAAAATCGAAAATATCTACAATCCCTTAGCATGTGAACAAAAGCTCACGCATTTTCGGTATTGGCCAAGTGTTGTCATCCACAATCTGCTCCAACGCATCGGCGGCATCACGAGCTGCATCCATCAACGGCTTGATCTTATGGCAATATATATCTGCCATTTTCTCTGTATTGCTGTGATTCACTTTGCTCTGCTCCAATACAATTCCTTCTGTACAAGCTTTCAAACCGTTGACGTGTTGAGAAATCTCGGTAATTAAGTCCAATTGCGTTTTCGTCAATGTCTTGAATTCCTTTGCAGCAAGAATGGCCTTCATTCCTGTTACATTTTGAATTAACTCGCTCTGGTATCTTAAAGCTGCAGGAATAATCTGATTCACAGCCATGTCTACCACAATCTCCGCTTCAATCTCGCGACGACGAGCATAGTTCTCTACTTCAATCTCATAGCGTGCATGAATTTCTTCTCCGGTAAGCACGTTCAACTTTTCGAACATGGCAATTACCTTCTTGTCTTTCCATACTTTCAAGGCCGCAGGAGTATCTTTTAAGTTCGACAAGCCTCGCTTCGCAGCTTCCTTTACCCATTCGTCGCCGTAACCATTTCCTTCAAATCGAATGGCCTTGCTCTGTTTGATTAAGCGTTGAAGTTCCTTCAAAATGGCTTCGTCTTTATCGTCTCCTTTTGCAATACGCGTATCGACATCTTTCTTAAATTGAATCAATCGGTTCGCAACTATTGTATTCAACGTGATCATTGCATTGGCGCAGTTCGCACTTGAACCCACAGCGCGGAACTCAAATTTGTTTCCAGTGAAAGCAAAAGGAGAAGTTCTGTTTCGGTCAGTGTTGTCGAGAAGAACTTGTGGCAATTTTCCAATGTTCAACTTCAATTCCGTTTTGTCTTCTGGAGTCATCTTTCCAGCTTTGATGTTCTTTTCAAGATTATCAAGCATAGCGTTCAACTGTTCTCCGAGGAAGCAACTCATGATTGCAGGAGGCGCTTCGTTGGCTCCCAAGCGGTGGTCGTTTCCAACCGTAGCAATAGAAGCGCGAAGAACATCTGCATTCTCGTGAATAGCAGCAACTGTATTCACCATGAACGTTAAGAACTGAAGGTTCGACTTCGGGTTTTTTCCTGGACGAAGAAGATTCACACCTGTATTCGTTGCAAGTGCCCAGTTGTTATGCTTTCCACTTCCATTTACACCTTCGAAAGGTTTTTCATGAAGAAGCACATTGAAGTTATGCTTCTGAGCAATCTTCTTCAACAAGTCCATTAATAATTGATTGTGGTCGTTCGCCAAGTTCGCTTCTTCGAACATTGGAGCAACCTCATATTGATTTGGCGCAACCTCGTTGTGACGGGTTGTTACAGGAATACCCAACAAATGAGCTTCGTATTCGAAGTCTTTCATATATGCCAACACACGCTCTGGAATACTTCCAAAATAGTGATCTTCCAATTGCTGTCCTTTAGCTGGCTTATGTCCGAACAATGCGCGTCCGGTCATCGCTAAGTCTGGACGTGCCTTGTGTAAAGCAGAGTCTACTAAGAAGAACTCCTGCTCCCATCCTAAGGTGGTGTTCACCTTATTTACGTCCTTGTCGAAATACTGACAAACAGCTGTTGCTGCAGAATCCACGACTTGAAGCGCTTTGATTAACGGCATCTTATAGTCAAGAGCGTGTCCTGTGTATGAAATGAAAATGGTAGGGATACACAAAGTGTTTCCTACAATAAAAGCTGGAGATGATGGATCCCAAAGCGTGTAACCACGAGCTTCGAAGGTGTTACGAATTCCACCGTTCGGGAATGAAGAAGCATCGGGCTCCTGCTGAACCAGCATGGTACCCTCAAATTTCTCAATGGCTCTTCCATCGCCCAACGGCTTGAAGAAGCTATCGTGCTTTTCAGCGGTTGCTCCAGTTAAAGGTTGGAACCAGTGTGTAAAGTGAGTAGCTCCTTTGCTAATTGCCCATTCCTTCATTCCTGCTGCAATATGATCCGCAACATTTCTATCGATGCGAGTTCCTTGATTAATGCAAGACATTAAGTTGTCGTACAAATCTTCTGGCAAGTATTCACGCATTTTGTGAGGATTGAACACATTGTCACCGAAATATTCGCTGATGCGTTGACCATTCGGAGCTAGTGGCAGAGGCACTCGGCTATTGATTTCTTGTTGTGCGTTTTTTCTTAAACTCATATTTTTTGTCGTTGCCCCCTAATTTTAAGGGGGTGGTTTGTGATTTTTTACAATTTTGAGCAAATATACCCCCTCTAATCCGAACTAAAAAGTCATTTTCAGTTAGAATTATAAAAAACAGGACTCTTTGAATGTGAATAACTTCATTCTGCCTAACCTTCACTAAATTTGAAACATGAAAAAGACACTTTCGATTTTCCTCTGTTCGTTAGGAGTTTTAGCTTCTTTCGTTTCATTTTGCCAAGGCCTACAAGTAAGCCCCCCATCTGCCAATCCAACCAAAACTGTGCTTATTCCGCATGTGCCATACCCTTCAACCTTCTTTTTCAGTGAGCCTCAAATTCTTTCTCTCGACCTCAATGAATCTGGAGATAAGCTTGCTAAACTTCAATTGTCAGGAGGGGTAAATTCATTAGTAATCACAGATATTCTGTCTGAAAAAAGCACTGAAATAAATTCCGCCAATGTGAAGAATGCTTCACGGGTATTCTTTATTAACGACCAGTTCATTGCTCTAGAAATCCTCAATGAATCGCCAACATTTGAAATAATTCAAATTGAAACAAGTAAAATCATTGCAACCATTCCTTCCAACAAATACATTGGATCTACAGCTAATGCTGCTTATTTCAGTGTTCAAAAAGGAGAGAATTCTACAATACAGAAATTCGATATCAGTTCTAAAAAATATTCCGACGCTGGAACTATCGTTGGAGAAGTATTCGGCTGGTATTTTTCTAAGTCAAAAGGAATTGTCGGAGTTGCCGTTCACAGCAATATGCTTTCGCACATTTATGCTGTCGAGAACGAAAAAATCGGAAAAAGCTTACTTGAATTTTCTTCAGGATACTACTTCGAAACCAAAGGATGCAACACCAACGGAGATGTGTTTTATGGAATTACCAATTTTCAAAGTTTAAACACATATGCATGTGCGATTTCTAAAACAGGGATAAAGCCCTTGAATAACAAAACCGGTGAAAGCTGCACAGATATTTTTGTGCATGGCAATGATATTGTATTAAGCACTAATAGCATCAATGCGGCAGAATATCAAGTGTCACAAATCGGTACTTTCCAAAAAATAGTAGGCTTTGCTACCGCAAGCTACAAAGGGTCTTCCGTTCAAATTTTAGATTACGTTGAGAAGAACAATACAATACTATTCTGCGTTCAAGGAGAGATTACAAAACCAAAGTATTTCATTTGGCAGAACAATCAAGCTAATCCCGTATCATCAGATAAATTCGACGGCAAGAATCCTGTTTTTATCTCAAGTGAAGTAGTGCAAATTCAAACCGGAGAAGTTACCCCGCAGACAGGCCGCATGTATCTGCCATTAAAGGCCGAAAAAACTAGCTTCCCGCTAGTTATTTATATCCCAAACAATATCTTCCTTCCGTATTCTAATCAATTCAACCCAACGGTTCAGCATCTTTGTCAAAGTGGATATGCTGTTTTCGTATGGAATACGCGTTATTCCTTCCGCCCGAAAATCGGATTTGCCTATTCTGATTTAGTAGGTTCGTTATCTGAAGATATTGAACTACTTCTGACATCACTCACGACAGATTATAGTCTGATAAAAGACAACACATTTATCATTGGAGAAGGATTGGGAGGATACATTGCTCTAAATGCGAGCGTAAGTAATCCAGAAAAATTCGCTGGTGTTGTTTTGAATCGCTTAGACTTCCCTACTAAAGAATTTGGACAAGATTTATTAGCTGCTCGAATGTTCGGTGAAGATGCTCAAACAAGACTGATGACTCTTGACCGTATGAATTTATCTCAAAAATCAAATTACTTATCCTATCAATCAACGAAATCAAACAGTGAACTTCGTTTAACAAATTCAATTAAGCAAAATCATATCAAATGGACTGAGCGCACCTCTGCTAAGAATGGTTCCGTAAATATTACTTCAAATGAATTGAGTGAAATTACACGTTGGTTACAGCACCTGTCACAAATTGAAACCAAGGTGTTCGAAGACAAACCAAAAGTTGAAGTGAAGAAGAAATGAAGTATTACATAGAGGCGAAGGACATATTATCGAAAGCAAGAGCTGGAGTTTTAGAGACTCCACATGGAAAAATTCAAACTCCTATTTTCATGCCTGTAGGAACTATTGGTTCCGTGAAAGCTGTCACTCAGCAGGACTTGAAAGAAGACGTCAAGGCACAAATTATTTTAGGAAATACCTATCACTTGTACCTGCGTCCGGGAACACAAATTCTAAAACAGGCCGGCGGGCTGCACAAATTCATGAATTGGGACGGACCTATTCTTACCGATAGCGGCGGATATCAAGTTTACAGTTTATCGAAGAACCGAAAAATAAATACGGAAGGGGTTGTTTTCAAATCGCACATAGACGGGTCGAAACACACATTCACACCTGAAAATGTGATGGATATTCAGCGTAGCATTGGTGCTGATATTATTATGGCTTTCGATGAGTGTCCTCCCTACCCTTGCGACAAAACATATGCGCGAGAATCGCTTCACATTACCAATCAATGGCTAGATCGTTGTTTCAAAAGACTCGATGAAACCACGCCGTTGTATGGTCACGAGCAAGCACTGTTTCCAATTGTCCAAGGAAGTGTATTCCCTGACCTTCGAAAAGAAAGTGCTGAATACATTGCGAACAAGGGAGCATTTGGAAATGCTATTGGCGGATTGAGTGTTGGAGAACCGCACGAAATGATGTATGAAATGACTGATCTCGTTTGCTCCATTCTTCCTGCCGACAAACCGCGCTATTTAATGGGTGTGGGAACTCCTGCGAATATTTTGGAATGCATTGCTCTCGGTGTTGACATGTTCGATTGTGTAATGCCTACGCGCAATGCAAGGAACGGCATGCTGTTTACTTGGAATGGAACCATTAACATGAAGAACAAAAAGTGGGAAAACGATTTTTCTCCACTTGATGAATCAGGCGATAGTTATGTAGATTCCTATTACACGAAAGCATACGTCAGACATTTATTCGCTGCAAATGAAATCTTAGCGCTTCAAATTGCATCAGTGCACAACCTTAATTTCTATTTACGTTTGGTTGAAACAGCCCGTGAAAAAATTATTGAAGGTACATTCGCAGCTTGGAAAGATGAAACCGTGAAAAGACTCTCCGTTCGCCTGTGATAAAAATATTAGACAGATACATCATTAAAAAATTCATAGGAACCTTTCTATTCATGATTGGAGCCTTTGTAATTATTGCCGTTGTATTTGACATTAGCGAAAACATTGATGATCTTTTGCAATCGGAAGCAACACTCTGGGAAATTATCTTCGATTATTACTTCAACTTCTGCCTGTACTTTGGAAATTTACTGAGTTCCTTTATTATTTTCCTCACTGTAATCTG
>Ga0208597_1000701_pt1 | contig 13165 bp, 1 predicted proteins | sample LakMenEpi05May12_FD_150673 | JGI IMG/M metagenome (GOLD analysis project Ga0208597, IMG submission 150673) | Freshwater microbial communities from Lake Mendota, WI - 05MAY2012 deep hole epilimnion (SPAdes) | ecosystem: Environmental > Aquatic > Freshwater > Lake > Epilimnion/Euphotic zone ...
GAGGAAGAGCTGGATGTCCTTCACGCTGGCAATGAAGCGGTTGAGGCCCTCTTGTTCGTCGCTGAGCAGCGAGTAGGCGGGGATGACGATCTTCCACTGACTGTTCCAGACGCTACGACCAACGAGACGGTGATTGGTGTATTCTTTAGGCACGCTTCCATAAAAGAAAGCCGGATCGTCCACTGCTCGGAAAGCTTGGTGTTTGCGCTGGATCCATGGCTGCTCGCTCAGTGTGGAAGCCGCATTGAACAGCTGATTCGAATTGAAAGCGCTGGCACCCAAGTTAAAGGGAAGCGGTAAGGCTTGGTCGTGCACATTCCAGGTACGCATGGTGTTGGTGTCACCTAGCGGTGGTGCTAGCATCGTATCCTCACCACAAGGAATCAGATAGACATAAGGAGTGGCACTGAGTGCGTTAGGATGATCAATGCTCGCAGAACCAGCACCAGGATTACCTTCTGCATAGGGATCCATGCCCATGTAGCCTTTGAGAACAATACCAGCGCTACTAATTTTTGTGCTATAGCTGCTCGGAGTATAAGCATGGTCTCCCACAGCCAAGGCCAATCCAAAGAAGTTTTTCGAATGCTGAATGGTGGTCGAAAATGGAATGACTAATCCGGGAACCAGAGAGCCATCCGGTTTTTTGAGATTATTGCAGTAGCGAACTACATCGGGGTCACTCATGAGATTGGGCTTGATTGACTGCTCCAGAATTTGTTGCCAAGCGTCGTTGTCGGCACTCCGACTCGATCCCAAGCGATGTAGTTCACTACGGAGACTGAACAAGGTACCATAGGTATCGGGGTTATTGATACCCAAGCGACCTTTTACTACAGAAAAATCTGCATTCAAGCGCGCCAAGCTTCCGGCAAGACCAGAGTCGCCGAGGCTGCTTGTTGTCGCTCGAGGAATGTCGCCTGAAAGATCACCTAGTGCTCGGGATGCAACAATATTGGCAATGACAGCTTTGCCCTGGGACGATCCGAGCAAGCCCGTCTCGTAATCATAACTTTTCGCAGCCAAATAGGTATATCGACCAGCGAGATCATAGAGACTGCGGTATTCTTCCAGTGACTCATCTCGGAACGTGCGGAAGGTGAGATCATTGGTTCTGTAACCACTGATCACCGCCGCCGCGCGTTGACGGAAGGATTCACGATCAGCTAAGATCGATTGAGCTGTCGCAAGAAGATTTTTAACATTCTGATCCGCAATCTGAAGGTTGGCGCTAAGTCCATTGAATGTATGAACTTGGCTCAATAAGTCATTGTGCGTTTGTTTGTATTCGTAGATCGCCTGCTTTTCCTCGTGACTGAAATCCAATTGCATCTGAACAGCCTCGAGCCCGACTAACAGAGATTCAGAGGTAGCATCCAATACGTCTGCAGAAAAATCTGCATTGCGTTTGATAGCATCAGATACAGCCGATAGAAAAATGCCCGCGAGTCTTAGTGCTCCTCGAATACTGGAGGTCGCATCATTCGCTAGACCGACAACTGTCGGCGGCACTTGTGATGTAGCAGCAGCGGTTTGTTCCGCGGCATCTGCTGTGTCCTCCGCAGCTTGGGAGACGGCTCGGAGAGCTGCAGAAGCGAGTTTCGAAGCAGCCAAGGAGGCGGCAGCCGAATCTTGGATGGTGATTTTTTTCTGATTTTTCTCGATCATGTCGAGGATCAATTGCCCTTCACGTGTAAAACGACCTTGCATGGCTTGCAATGTGAAATTTGCTTCATGGATTGCTGCACGCGCCAGTTCTGCCTCGAGTAATGCTTGCTGGAGTTGGCCGCTTTGCGGACGTGAACCTAGAGAATCACCCGGTCTAACAATATCGGCAAACTGAGCGTAGGTACTTGGAATGATCTTTAGTGTTCGATCGACAGTTGGCGAAGTAGGCGAGCTATTGCCAGCATATTCTTGCTTGATTTGATCTACGCTGAGTGAGGAGAAGTTCGGCGCGCCCGTAGGTGCTTTCAAGCTAACAGTAACCACATTCGTAGGATTTGTGTAAAGGGTGGATGGGCGGTCAATGATCGACCAGTTAAGAAGATCAGGCCCGGAGTAACCTTGGCTGTATGTTTTCCCTGGACCAACATCACCTGCATAAGGTTGTCCATAGATTTCAATAAGCTGTCCCTCGAATGCAGCTTCTTGATCTTCAATAGCGGTATTTTTTTCGGTAACTTGATTTTCTTGATTCCGCAGTAATCTTGTCATTTTGGCTGCTTGAGTGAAAGCTTCGCGGGCATTGAGAACTGCATTGAGAGCTCTCTCTCCAATTTGCTCGTAGTGAGACTTTCCATTCGTCAATTCAGCAGGTGAAATATCAAATGCGATGGCCTCGGGACTCAGTCCCAGTGGATTCAAGTGGGCATTGGCATTATCAATCGTAGTTTGGAAGCTGATCGCCGATGACACCAGTTGATCGAGCTCCTGCACAGTCGTGCGATCGATTTTCTGAATTCCCGTTTTTGTCGTGTCATTGGAAGGCAGTAAAGAATTCCCGGTAACCCAGTGGAAATAGCTGCCTTGAGCACTGCGACTGGTCCACTCATCTAGCCCCCAATCCCGGCTTTCTCCCGTGCTAGAGTTGACAGCCTCATCCCGCAGATTGGTCCAACCAATCGAGGTATCATCCGTATAGGATTTCCGGTGCACAAGAGACAAAATTTGCTGGGCTGTTTTTGCCACTGAGGCTGCCGCTGCTGCAAATTTGCGTTCATCTTGGTAATCCACCAAGACAGTTTGCCCCAGCACAGTCACCGCTTCTGCACGCGGCGTCCAAGTGAAATATGGATGGGTCATCAATTTGTAGTAGTTGGTCAGCGCGGTAAGGTAATGCCCATAGGCGTCACCGTGACCTTGGGGGAACATTCGCTGCGCATCAGCAGCGTCCAAAATTCCATTGGCGGAGGAGCTACCTGTCTTTTCCTTAATATTGTAGTTGGTCGCATAGAGCGCTTCTCCACTGTTGATGCCCCGTGTATAATTCCAATAGAGACGATTGTAGGAAGGAGCCACCGCCGTGCCTGGACTGTAGAAGTCGTCCCGGCCCCGCAACAATGCCAATTCTTCGTCCAATGAACTGGCCACTTGCCCTTCAAATGAGAATCGGCTGGTGTTCACTTCCGTGGAAGTCGCTTGATCGTCGATGGAGATCGTTGGGTTTGCTGCATCAGCATACGCTTCATTCCCCAGTATGACATAAAGATCATTGAGGTATCCGGCAGCGAGAAGAAGCGCATCGTTCGTAGTGGAAAAGTCGATACCATTTCCGATCGTGAAGGATTTGCCTCGATTCAAAATCGTTTCATAAATCTCAATCAATCCCACGTCGTTGATGTTGTCCAGATTGAGAGCAATGTCGCCCTCCCATCTCTTTCCAGCTTGCGTCAACATCGACACGTCGGTATTGATCGCGCTGGAGGACAAATCCGTCATGCGTTGATTGAATGGTGTAATTTTTGCTAGAACCCGTTTGATCCATCCTTCCACTAAAACGGGGGATGTCCAATTCGACCATTCTCCCGCAGGTTGACCAGTCGCAGAGTCAGCTTTTCTGCGATAGGCCATGGTAAAATAACAATCTCCCATCAGGATCGCGGGATCACTTATGGCGGCGGTTGGAGATCCACCAATCAAAATCGAACTTGCCAGTGTGCCATTGGGTTTAAGCCAATTTGTTGTGCCAGCAGTGGTATTGATCGGGGCAATCGGCGATTCGAATGTCACCGTGGGAGGACTGCTGTAATTGATACCTCGGGCAGTAACAGTAATCGAAGCGATACTGTGGGAACTTGTCATGACCGCCGTCGCGGTGGCTCCGGATCCACCACCACCAGAGAAGCTGATCGCAGGTGCGTTATAGTATTGGCTACCTGCCGCCGTGACCACAATGTTGGAAACAACAAAGCCTGTCGCATTCCCCGTCGCACTCGGACCCGTTCCAGAAAATGTCACCGTTCCACCAGTGAAAGCAATGCTTGGAGCAGTTGTGTATCCGCTGCCCGTCGCGTTGATTGCGATGCCAGCTACGAGAAAATTCGTTGCGTTGCCTGTTCCACTGGGTGTTGTGCCCACTGTTCTGACAGTACCACCACTGAAGGAAATACTGGGCGCTGTCGTGTAGCTCGTGCCGATATTCGACATCTCGATACCTGTCACGATGTAATTGCTCGCATTGCCCGTAGCGGTGGGCAAGGTTCCAGCTGTGCTCACAGTTCCGCCACTGAAGGAAATGCTGGGGGCCGTAGTGTATCCTATTCCAGGATTTGTGATTGTGATCGAACTGACGGCTCCAGCGGTCAAATTTGCCGTTGCCGTTGCGCCAGTACCTCCACCACCAGTGATGGTTAAAGTCGGTGCTACGGAATATCTTTGGGTATTCGACACGATGGTGAAACTTGCCGCGGTAAGTCCCATGCGTGATGTGGCAGTCGCTCCCGTGCCACCACCACCACTGATGGTGGGAGTAGGCGCAACCGAATAGGTCTGCGTGCCAGATACTATGGCAAAACTTGACGATGAGAGACCAAATAGCGCGGAAGCCGTAGCGCCGGTGCCGCCACCACCCGTGATGGTCACAGTTGGCGCCGTAGAGTAACGAGTCGTTCCACTATTGAAGGAACTGAAGTTCGTTGGCCATACTCCGAGTTGTGCGATCGCTGTGGCTCTGGCCCCATTGCCCTGGGTGGGGAAAGATCCGTTCACAGGAAATCCGTAGCGCCATTCAAACTCAAAATTTTCAGGTTTTGCGCCGTAATCACCGCTATGGCGTAGTGTCACTTGTTCATCAAGGGGATTGTTGCTGGTCAATACTTTCAGATCTCCTTGATAGAGTGATGAGTTCACCTTGATCACTTGCAAGACAACAGGATCACCTGAGTCGGTAAAAGCTTCACCGTTGCCGAAGACTAATGTGACATAGCCGCTGCCATTGCCCGTTGAACTCAGCGCATAGCTGTCCACGGCTGTATCAGGATCATTCACTGCAGGGAGAGTGGATTTATCAAAAGTCCGGGAATCCTTGCTGCTATCGGGGATGAATGTACCTGGCACACTCGTGCTTTCGCTGAAAGTTTCGAACTGTGTGACCAAACCATTGATCGCGGCTACCCACTTGCTGCGGTTGGCTGTATCGGTTTCAGGACACAATTGATGCAATATGTTTAGATCGCTATCAGAGAGTGCATTCAAGTGAAAGAAATCCTCTCCTGCCGGAGCGTCTACGAATTCGCCTCGTAAAACCAGCGCTCCTTTGGCGCCGATATCAGGGTTGAAGAAAAAGCGGTTTTGCAAGTGAGGTGGCAGTCCCAGGAAATACGTTTTTCCGGAAGATTGAGAGCTAGCAATGCTGGCGGGAAGTTGGGAAAGCCCGCTTGCGTCACTCAAAACAAACATTTTGTCCCGGGTGGGATCACTAAGAATCACACTGTCTTGCGTAGTTCCGCCATTCGCTATGGAATTGGCGCGCGATTGTTGATAGGCAACTTGTGCACTTGTCTGACCTCGCACCTGGGGGAGGCCAGCCGTAGGTAAGGCAAGTGTTTGTGCCGTGGCTAACTCTGGCACGACGGCAGCCTGCGCACCAAATACCGCATCATCTGGCCATTTGGGATAGTAGGTAAGCACCGTAGATAAACCTGTTACTTTGTTTTCCCCATCGGCTGCAGCGATGTATGGCATGATGGTTCCTTCAGCAGGTTGGGCGCTCAAGGCCATCCCGGGTATGAAAAAGCCGGGTAGGCTCTTATAATAATATCTCATGCCATACGAGGGAGTCGTTCCTGATTTATGTGGTCCTCGGAATAGCCAGTGAAGTCCCTTTCTGTCGACAAACGTAAACTTGTTGTAATCGATAGAGTAAGCACTGCCCACAGGTGCGGTTTCGCTTGTGGCATTATCATGCGTACCTGGAACTTCCACGTTTTTCACAGAATATGGATCGTTCTCATCGCTCAATGGTAATGGCAGAAGAGCCAAAGGCATCGGCGCCTGCACCGGAGTGCCTGCGGCTTTATTCCACGACAAGGGGTAGGTGCTATTCGAGCGAATCACTTTTGCCACACGCATGGCAGGTCTACCGCTCGATGACTCGCGATACTGAATCAATACGAAAGGATGCGAAGAATAATGTTCTCCCGTGACGACATTGAGATCATCTCGCAATGCATAAACATTTCCACCGATGATCAGCGCGTGTTCCTCATTGGGATTGTATCCAATTTGGGTAATGTCATTTTGCACGTAGAGACTTCCTTCAGCCTGTTCCGATGTGAGGGTTGGGTTTTCCAATCCTTTGCCCGAGGCGATCACCAGCTCATGTGGATTGCTTGGATAGCTTACCGTATAAGTGGCAGCCAGGGAGGGAACATAAAACGGCTTGAGCTTGGCGGATGGTGGAGTAATTTTCTGGGACCACCATATTTTCAGCACATTCGATCCTGGCGCGGCATTGACGGGTATGATCGCATTGGATGCTGCTGCCGTAAATCCGACCTCGAAAGGATTTGCATAGGCATTCGCAGAATAGCATTTTCCATTAGAAACATAGCCAGCCAATTCATACCCGGGAGGTGGCTCGATGCGTTGGCCCACGGTTGCGGTCAATGTCATATCCGCAATACCGTCTCCATCGCGGTCATTGATGGTCTTGATTGCGGGTTTCGCGGTGAGCGGTCCATCTCCGTCAGGATCAGCCTGAGCGATATTTCCCAATTGCGACTCCGCCTGAATATAAAGCCGTTGGTACCAGAACCCGCCGCCAGCCATAAACTTCAAAAGAGTGCGGTTCGTCTTGTCTGCCGAACGGCTGAAGTCCACCATCAATCGTTGAGTGCTGGCATCAATTTCCGTTTCCACATCGGGAGCACAGTCTTGGTATTTGTTTTCTGGCAGTGATGAGGGATCAAACTGAATCGCGTTGGATATACCATTGCCTTCAGGTTGCACATTGACCGCTACGTAGCGATCAAGGCTCTCGGGCCACTTGAGGAGATAAGCACAAAATCGCTTGGGCCATGCGATTTTTAAATTCGGCGTCGCCGGTGCTGTTAGAAAATGAATGGAAGCATCACTAGGTTGCATCCAACTGATCTGGGCCCTATCGGGGTTGAGGTTCTCTTTTTCCGCATAGTAGTGCGAGACTCCATCTGACGTGAGATTGAATCCGAAAAGAGCATCTGGATCTGTCACGAGAGTCGCCGGTCTTAAATTCTCATCTCCTTCAGCAGGTTGCCCTTCGCGCGGCAGTAGCTCATCTCCAAGCGCAGTGGAAACCGTTACGATCTCAGGCGCTGTTTTGATATGAACCACATCTGCACCAATAAATTCATAAGAGCCATCTCCCGATTGCGGGCCTAAATACTCGACCATCAAAATTCCCTCCACATTGTATGCTTGAAGGGTTTTGGCGTTTCCTACCTGATTGAACCAAAGAGTCCTATGCTCTTCGGGCATGGTGACATTGCCAGGGTTCGCCCCGACTGGTGTGTAGGGATTCGTCACGCCAGGAGGAACAAAACTGTTGTAAATCGGGTTGACCACAGAAATTCTGCCGGATGGGATTTCAACGGCCGGTGCGGAAAATCCGTTGCTGGTCCAATAAATCGTGCGAACCGGGACTCGAGAGGATGACGATACGGCAAAAGTCTCTTGCCTGAACTTGTAAGAAGGCGTGACTTCGTTCGTGCCTGATGTATCTGGTAGGTTTGAAACCCAAGTAATGGTCACTCGCCCTGATTGACTCGCAAATACTCTCTCCGCATGAGGGCTGTAGTAATAGGACAATCGGGGAGTAAAGGAAACCTCTGTAGAGGTGGCCGTGGTAATGTTAGTCGGATTAACGAGCGTTACTACATTGCCAGAAATGTAAGCTACTTTTTCCCCAAGTAAGGTTGCGCCTGGAGTCAAGGTATCAGGGACTGAGGCAACTGTGATTGTGGAACTGCTGGCTGCACTGGACAATACCGTTACCTTACCTGTTGCCACGGGAACGTTGCCGGAACCTAAGGCACCGAGATTGCTGGAGCCGGCAGGAGAAAAAATTTCCCCTGGCTCGACGGGCTTTGCGCGCCAATAGGTTTCTGCGACAGGCTCTCCTTTCCAATTGATTCCGGGTCGTGGAATCTCGTCACCAAAAGAGTAGCGGGGAACGCCCGACGCAAAACTGTAGCCGAAGCTGGAGTTCGCGAGAACTACGGTCACCGTGGGATTTGACGGATTGGAACGATTGAATCCACGGGGATGACGTCCGGCGGTAAAGCCGGGTATGGCAGTGCCAACGGTTGCTGCATTCACCGAGCCAGAAGTAGCCGATGTGTTGGCCAAATCAGCGTACTGAGCTGTTGTAACTGTAGGGCTACCACTGGGATTGTATACCGGAGGAGGAGCAATGCTGACACTTGGTATGCTCGTATAGCCGCTACCACCCGACGTTACGGTAATCGCTGTGACAACACCTCCGCTGATGGTCGCGGTCGCCACGGCAGTCGTTCCGCTGGCAGGTGCTGATATCGTTACCAGAGGTGCAACGGTATACCCAGCTCCGCCGTTTCTCACCGTAATGGCATTAACAGAACTACCGGACAGGCTCGCACTTGCTCCAGCCCATCGACGATCTAGTCGGTTTGTTGAACCTGCCTTGATGCTGAATTGAGCTTGCGCGGATGAAGCTATCAGCAGGCTAGAAAGGAGGATGTAGCGAAAATAGGACAATAATGTCATGACAATATGAAAGAAGAGTTACGAGTGGATCAATGACCACATGAGCGGATGATTGAGTCCTCATTGATCCCCTGATTCTTTAGGCAACGAGATGAGTTTCTTGGCCGCTCTTTCGGAGTCGAGCCGCTTTTCCAGTGAAATCAAGCGAGCTTCAAAGCTTTCTTCCATCGCGGAAATGGTCTTATTCTTTTCCGCAAGTTCCTCTTCCAACTTGAGTATCTTGCGATTCAGCTCTTGCGTAGCAGAGATGTTGAGCATCGCCAAGGCATCATAATCCACGGACATGAAGTCCTTGACCTCACGACCAAAGACAAAGATTTCTTCTGTGGGTGTCGCTTCTTCTGGGAGATCGACTCGAAATCTTTCGGGTCTCGCTTCAAGCACTTCGACGATCATCTTGACCTTTGCATCGATGATTTTGACGCGCTCGCCTTTTTTGAGATCCGTGGCCAATTCAATCCAACCATCTTTGATTTTTGCCAGTTGATAAATGTCTGGCACGGTGTCAGTTCCTTTGTTGGTGGCTGTTGGATAGACCTGCTCTACCTGCTGCGCCAAAACCTTTTTCTGTGATCGATTTCCCTTGTCGAGCACGTCCTTGAATTTGTAATCTGTGATCTCGATCTTCATTAGGGTTGCTAGGTCGTTATTCGAATCGGATACACCGATAACGTTTTTGATGCGCTTATCTGAAACGACGTGATATTCGGAACCGCGGACGACACCGTCAGCGACAATAGCTACGCTGGCAGTAACCGCGTTATTGTTGTCGTAAGCACCATTGTGAATCATCCTTGCGTCTGTCGTGTAACTGAGTGATGCAGTGGTCGCAACATGGAGGGGTGCGCTTGGCCCCGAGGTGCCAATGCCGAGTCTGCCATCGGAGGTGAGACGCAGTTTCTCGGCGTTGTTCGTGTACCAAGTCAGTGTGCCGTCTGTTGGGCTAAACATGCCGCCGTCGGTATCTCCGCCGTTGCCGAAGGAATAGCCGTTGCCGAGGCTGCCGGCTGGTCCCGATAGTACACCGGCTGCCGCCTTGATGCCGCCGTTAACGTCCAGCTTCGGACCCGGCGTGCCGGTACCGATACCGAGGTTGCCAGTGGCGGTAAGGCGCATCCTCTCGTTGCCATCGGTCAACCAAGTGAGCGTGCTGTCGGCGGGGCTGAACATGCCGCCGTCGGTATCGCCAGTCGAAAACGAGTATCCTGCGGAGACGACACCGGATGTGAAGGTAGGGGAGCCACCGAGGGCACGGATCCCGCCAGCGACATCCACCCGAGCGGTGGGCGTTTTATTGCCGATGCCGATGTTTCCTCCGTTAGGATTGAGGATCATCGGGTAACTCGTACCGAGGTTCGCCGCATCGGTGCTCTGTAACCATGCGCCCGAGCCGCTGTTCGCGCCCACATCAAGGCAAAGGTTATCAACACTCTGCAATCGGGAAATCAAACCGGTCGGAGTGGAGCCACTCGTTGCTGGCCAGGCATTCGTCGCCGCTGAGCGAACGCTCAGACGAGCCACTGGGGAGTCGGTTCCGATACCGATCCGGCCGCTGGAATTCACCCGCAAGGTCTCACTCGAGTTCACGCCGATGGAGATATCGTTTCCGTTTGAGGTGATGATGCCAGGACAATTCTGGAAGATGAGGATGCCTTTGCTCGATGCATTCAAGCCGTTATAGGTATCGGAGGTAGTGCCGCTTCCGTAGCCTCGTAGGATGACTCCTCGATAGCTAGCGCTGACCCCGTCACCGTTGGTTCCATTGTAGTCATTGGCCCCAGCGACGACTTCTCCGAAGCTGTTAGTTGCTCCAGCAATCGCATTCATGGAGGTTCTTACCCGCAACGCTCCAGCGATGTCGACCTTGTAGCTAGTGGATGGACTTGAAGTGCCCAGACCGATCGTGCCGCCATTAGCATTAAGCAAAAGGTTCTGAGCGCCTGCGCCTTCCTTCCACGCTTGTAGGAATCCGCTACCGTTGCCCGTGTTGTCAACACCAATGCGGAGCCGCTCGTTGGTGTCGGAGCCATCGGTGATTAGCAACTGAGGTGTTGAGCTGCTAGTGCCCGTATTGGAGCCAGTGATCGTGAAAAGCGAGGGTGGATTGCTGTTGCCTACACCGATGTTGCCGTTGTCCATCACTCGCAGGGAATTTCCACTCGCGCTTGTTCCCAAGCTCTCTGCGAATTTCGAGCGGAACGAGAAGGCGGAAGATACAATTTGCTGGCGTGGCGTAATTTCTGAATCCGACGTTGCAATCGTAGATCCATTGGCAACTGTGACGCTGAGATAGCGCGTCGAACCATTGAATACATCGGCTAGGTTGACAGCAGGAGATGCGGATGAATGCTTGCTGGTTTCGCTGTAACCAAATGTTTGCGTCGTATTGGCCACGCCATTGCCAACAAGCACACTGAATTCGCCTTCAGAAATCGTGACCGTTTGGCTCTCTGAATAGAGAAGGTTAGCCACAGTTGTGTTAGAGGGCGAGTCCCAAATACGGAAAATCACCGTTCGGTTCACAGGTGTTCCGGCACCGAGAAGAGTTCCCGATGATGTGTAGACACGCCCTTGATAGCTGATGGTGCCTGGAACGGCGGAGGTCTGCGAATAGGCAAGCGTAGCTGGTATAAGACAAGAAGCGAAGATCAGAAAGAATTTGGTTTTCATGGTTCTTTGGAGTGAGATTTTTCTGCGATAATGAATAAGTAAAATTGTTTAGTTAGAATCGGTGAGTATGCCGATTTCGGAAACGCGGCGTAGTTCAAAAGTGCCTCGAAGATGAATGCCGTCACCGTTGCCTACACCTTTCGTATCCTTGCTCAGACCTTGGATGGTCTCGGTATAATTGCCGCCGATGACAGAGCTGCCCCATCCCGAGGAGGATTCGCCATCCGTAGGAGGAGTTGCAGTGAAGGAAAACTTGATTTCTCGGCTGATGTTGTAGCTCTCTTGTCCGGCACTGAGCGCTGCACCTTTCGCGGTTTTATTGTCATGATCGGGGTGGTATTTGTGCACGAAAGGGTTAGTGGGATCATTAAACGGAATGTCGATGGTCAATTCCAACGTGCTTGCATTACCAACTGTTCCCGTTGCTGCGATCACTCGATCAAGTGGCATATGCGCGCACACGATACGAGTGGCTTTGGTCTTCGCGCTTGCGAGCAAATGGCTTTCACTTGTGCAAATGCCTACATGGTTACCAACTTGATTGAGTTGGCCAAGAAACACCTGAGATAGAATGCGGGCAACCCCGTTATCATCTACGTGCAGAATGAAGCGCAAGGGATAGGAACGTGAAGTAGGCGTAATTTGATCAGACGCTGATTTGCTCTCCACAGCGACAACCATAGCATCTCCAACCCATAAACCTGCAAACGAACTGGCACGAGCGCGCACTGGCAGATGAATGTCGGTGAGATTCGAGCTATCGGTGATCCGAAGTAGGGAAGCGTAGAGACTTCCTGCGAGAGCTGTCATCGATGATCGATCAATGCCAAAGGAAACTTCCACAGAGGAGTTGGGTGGAATCACTTGAGTGATCCCACTGGGTCCGATCAATGTTTCCTCCCAAGTGCCACTGGACGATAAAACACGATGAGTGATGGGGACGGCAGCGGTGACTACTTCCTGCCCGAGCGGTGCGGCCACAGAATTCACCGGCGCAATCGCAACAGTAGTGATATTGTTGCTTCGATTGTAAAGCCTCGCTGTGATAACGGATCCATTTCGCCCGAAATCTAAAGCTGGTCCGCTGCTCAGACTCACTTCCAATGGCGCATTGAAATTCCCGACGACTTCGGCAGAGAACCAATAACCCTGATTCGCGTCGACTCGCTCGGTGGAAGTCGAGAAAACTTGTACGGGATTGTTGGGGCCGAGCTCACCGCCCACGTATTTATAAACCTTGCTACTTGCTGCAATCGCTGACGGAAATGTAGCAAAAAAATTGCTCATTGTGGGATAAGTGCCGCCATTCGATTTACTCGGGAAACCTAGAAAATTTGCTCCATTTCTTACCCATGAATTTGCTGGGAGCACCGGAGATTGCGGAATGGTAACAGAGTAGGTGTTGGCGGTTGTTCCAGAACATCTTACCAGATAGGCGTTTTGTCCGGACAGAGTGGTGAACTGGGTAACGCTGCCGTCTCGCTTCCAAGTACTCCACTCAGGTGTTCCATTGGCTGGCACCAAAGGAGAACTGGTGAACCCCACCTGGTTTGGATTTGGATTCCAACGCCAAACTTCTAACACTTGGCTCGGAAAAAGATTTTCGATAGTGCTCTGTTTCGCATCTCCAGTCAGATAGATCGAGTTCCACCCGCCCTTGAGCGTGTAAGTCTTGCTCTGCCACTGTGCGTGGGCGGTAGCGGCGAAGAGGAGCGAGCCGAGGGCAAGGAGAAATTTTTTCATCGGACGGAAAGGCGGTAGAATTCGGAGG
>Ga0208597_1000705_pt1 | contig 13125 bp, 11 predicted proteins | sample LakMenEpi05May12_FD_150673 | JGI IMG/M metagenome (GOLD analysis project Ga0208597, IMG submission 150673) | Freshwater microbial communities from Lake Mendota, WI - 05MAY2012 deep hole epilimnion (SPAdes) | ecosystem: Environmental > Aquatic > Freshwater > Lake > Epilimnion/Euphotic zone ...
TTTTTCGGTGTCAATCATGGCAACTGGAATAACAGGCACCTTAGCCTCCAGCGCCATCCTGGCAATTCCAGTTCTTCCTCGATAAAGCTTGCCATCGGGTGATCTGGTTCCTTCCGGGTAGATACCAAGAAGTTGCCCCTGCTCTAAAACGCCCAGGCCGGTGTTTAGTGCTGCCTCAGAAGCTTTACCGCCGGAGCGGTCGATTGGCAGCTGGCCGGTGGCCTTGAAAAATGTCTTCACTAGAAAGCCCTTTAGACCCTTACCGGTGAAGTACTCGCTTTTTGCCAGAAACACCACAGGTCTAGGGCACTGCAGCGGAAGAAATATAGAGTCAGAAAAAGATAGGTGATTGCTAGCCAGAATTGCAGCTCCGGAGGTCGGTACGTTCTCCACTCCGCGAACCCATGGCCTAAAGATAAAGCGCAGCAAAGGACCAAGGACGAACGTCTTGAGTATGAAATACGCCATCGCTACCTCTCTAGCTAGAGCAAGACTAAAGTTTATCGGTTATGACCCTGCAAAGCTCTGGCGAGCTAAATCAGCAGCTCCAATAAGACCTGCCTGGTTCAAGAAGGTGGCCCCGACAATCTCTAGCTCTGGTCGATACCCCTTTGCTGGCATGGAATCACTGAAAGCAGACCGAATTGGAGCCAGAAGTCTCTCCCCCAATACGCTTACTCCCCCTCCGATAACTACCAGTTCGGGGTCAAGGATTGGAACATAAATTGTTCCAATGGCGGTTCCTAGATGGTGAGCGAGGTCCGCAATAAGTGAGTTGGCGCCTAGATCATCTTCGAGAATGGCTTGATAAACCTGTTCCCCGGTCAATTCACCAGTTACTTCCGCTAGCTGCTTGAGTCTTGAACCACTGGAGTCACTTGAGCGGGCTAGGGCGCGAGCTGATTTTAGGAGTGCCGTTCCTGCGCAATATGCTTCAACGCAGCCTTTTTGGCCACAGCCACAGCTTTGGCCTCCAGGAATAAGTGTCACGTGCCCTAACTCGCCGCCGATGCCAAAGCCGCCCTTTAGCAAAACTCCGTCAGAGATTATTGCCCCGCCTAACCCGGTTCCAATGGTGATCATGATCATGCTCGTAGATTTTGCTCCAGCACCAAAACGAAACTCGGCCCATCCGGCGGCATTGGCGTCGTTTTCGAGCATTACAGGTTGGCCGAGTTTGGTCTCCAAGCGCTTCTTGAGCGGTTCATTACGCCAAGCGGAAATGTTTGGCGAGTGATACATGATCTCCCGATCTTTGCTCATGAAGCCAGCGGCGGCAATACCAACCCCGGCAACTACCTGGCCCGCGGTCAGCTCGGCCACTAACGAGGCAATGGTGTCAATCATTTGATCGGCATCGTCGATGGGGCTTGACACCTTGAGTTCATTATGAATTCGCCCTTGCTCATCAACCAGAGCACCTGCGATTTTGGTGCCGCCAATGTCTATACCTACCGCATGCATGTATTTGCCTATCCGAGTCCGCCATTAGGGCCAAATAGAAAGTGTAGCTTTGTCGCCAGCCATCTGTCATTGGCCGTTTCTGGCCAAAATCAATGGTTTTGGGCTAGAGTGAGGAAAAATCACGAGCATTGGAGCCTGATGAGATCCTACGAACTGCCTTCCCTGATTCAAACCAATAAGGACGAGAACATAACGGACCTTCTCGTCGAGCGAGTGAAGAAGACACCCAACATCGCCCTTTACGCCAAGGAGAATACTCCGGGGGTTTGGACCGAAGTATCTGCGCAGGTATTTTTGAGTGAGGTCCAGGCTCTAGCCAAGGGGTTCATCAAATCGGGCATCAAGCCTGGAGATGCAGTTGCCATCATGAGTCGCACCCGCTACCAGTGGGCGCAAGTTGATTTTGCTTTGTGGTTTGCTGGCGCTGTTTCAGTGCCAATCTATGAAACCAGCGCCCCAGCACAAATTGAATGGGTCCTCTCAGACTCTGGTGCGGTTGCGCTAATAGTTGAAACCGCAGAGCATCAGGCACGGTTTGATTCAATCGATAAAGGTGCACATTCTGTAAGGCACACCTGGCGCTTAGACGACGATTCACTGACAAAACTGGCTGCTTTAGGTAGCGATGTTTCAGATCAGGAGCTTGAAAATGCTCGAACTTCAAGGGACCTTGATTCTCTAGCAACAATCATTTACACATCAGGCACTACCGGCAAGCCAAAGGGTTGCGAACTAACCCATCGAGGTTTTGTAGACCTTTCAAAAAATGCCATGCTGGAGCTTCCTGAGGTAGTAAAAGAAGGTACCGCTACTGTCCTATTTCTGCCGCTAGCTCATGTCTATGCGAGGTTCATTTCCATTCTGTGTGTTCACGCTGGAATCAAAGTTGGGCACCAACCGGATACCACGACAGTTGCTGCCGCGATGCAGTCGTTCCATCCTGACTTTTTGCTGGCTGTTCCTAGGGTTTTTGAGAAAGTGTATAACTCAGCTGAACAAAAGGCAGAAGCTGGCGGTAAGGGAAAGATTTTCCGCAAGGCCGTGCAGGTTGCGGTGGATTACTCGAGAGCGTTGGATTCCAAGAAGGGCCCTTCGCTATCGCTAAAACTACAACACAAGGTATTTGATGCTCTGGTTTATAAGAAACTTCGGGCAGCTATGGGTGGACAAGTCAAGTACGCAGTTTCTGGTGGTGCGCCACTTGGAGAGCGCCTAGGACACTTCTTCCGCTCGATTGGACTGGTGGTTCTAGAAGGTTATGGATTAACCGAAACCAGCGCACCCGCGATGATCGGAAGACCTTCCGATGCCAAGATTGGCAAAGTGGGAAGGGTGTTGCCAGGTTGTGGAGTCAAGATTGCCGATGACGGAGAAATCCTGCTTAAAGGGTCTAATGTACTGCGCGGTTATTGGAAGAATCCGGAAGCAACAAAGGCAACCATGGATGGTGAGTGGTTCAAAACTGGTGACATCGGCGAGCTAGATGACGAAGGTTTCATATCAATCACCGGCCGCAAGAAAGAACTAATCGTTACAGCCGGTGGCAAAAACGTCGCGCCAACAGCCCTTGAAGATCCGCTACGCGCTAGCCCAATCATTGGCCAAGCCGTTGTCATCGGGGACCAAAGAAACTTTGTTGCAGCACTACTATCGCTGGATCCTGAGATGATGCCAGTTTGGCTTGCAAATAACGGTCAAAAAGCTGACCTTACTCTCGCTCAAGCTGCAAAGAATCCTCGCGTGCTACAGGAGCTACAAAAAGCAGTAGATGAGGTTAACTCGAAAGTTTCGAACGCCGAAGCTATCAAGAAATTTGCTGTTATTGAAAGTGAGCTTTCTGAGAAGTCCGGACACCTGACTCCCTCACTCAAGATTAAGCGCGAGGTCGTTGCCAGAGACTTTGCGCCCTTGATTGATGAGATCTACGGTGGAGCTCCAACTACCTCGGATGCGATTAAGACACAAGACTAGTTCTTCATAAACCAGCTAGTTTCGCGCAGCGCGGCCATGGCTGTTTTTCGAGCTGCAGCGTCTAGTCGATCTAAGTAAACAAGTCCATCAAGATGATCTATCTCATGCTGCAATACCTGAGCGAGTAATCCGGTGGCTTCAATTTCCACCGGCTGGCCCTCAATGTTGATTCCAGAGACTTTTACCTCAGGGAATCTTGGGGTTTTGGCCCAAATCTCTGGAAGTGATAGACAACCCTCGTCGAGCTCTATGAGATCGCCCGACGTTTGGATAATCGAAGGATTTATCAGGTGCCCTACATCACCGTCGACTTTATAACTAAAGGCTCGAAGGTTCACACCGATTTGAGGCGCTGCAACCCCAGCTCTTCCAGGAAGCTGCGTTGCCTGCTCTAAGTCTCTAATCAACTTCCTAGTTGATTCGGTTATTTTCCCTATTGGATCTGATGCGGTTTTTAGAACCGGATCTCCCAGTAACCGGATCTGCCTAGCCTCCATGAGTTACAGCGGATTGATTATTGAACCAACAACTTCAGAAGCGAGTTCTCTAGCGGCATCGCGGGTTTGCTTGTTGAGTTCATTGAACTTGATAACCGATCCTGCAGCCAACGCAGCGTCATAGGGAATCCGAATAACTGAACGGACTCTGGTTCTAAAGTGCTGTTCGATTTCATCGAGTTTTACCAACAGTGTGGCCTGTGTTGCGGTGTTCAGGGCAACTACTGAGTTTCTAACCAGTTCACCAAAGCCGTTAGCCTCCAGCCAAGTCAAAGTCTCAGATGCCAACCTGGCTTCATCGACCGATCCTCCAGAAACAATTACAACGGTATTGGCACGTTGTAGGGTCGGCCTCATTACGGAGTGAACAATTCCAGTTCCGCAGTCAGTAATCACCACCGAGTAGTAACGTGCAGCCATGTCAGCAACCACGTTGTAATCGCCCTCATTGAAGGCCTCGGAAAGCATGGGGTCGGAATCGGATGCTAAAACATCGAGTCTGGTTTCGTCTCTTGAGACCATGTTGGAAAACTCGGCAAAGCCGTCAATGGATGCTGCCCTGTTGACCACATCTCTAACGGTGAACCTTGTTGACTTACTCACTCTTTCAGCAAGGGTTCCACGGTCGGGGTTTGCATCAATTGCAATTACTCGGTCTTCTCTAACTTGAGCCAAAGCCATTCCCAGAAGTGTGCTGATGGTCGTCTTACCAACACCACCTTTTCGGGTTAGTACCGGGATGAACTTGGTTCCACCATCTAGTGCGGCGCCAATTCTGGCATCTAGTGCTTTGCGAGCCTTGACCTTTGGGGAGTCGCCTGGATTGATTAACTTAAGGCTGGCGAAAAACACCAGCCGACGCCAACCGGTTTCAGGAGCTGCGCGGAACTTGGCGGAGGCATCAATTAGTCGATCCGCTGTGAGCATGGCCGCAGGCTCTGGTTCATCGAACACTTCCCCACGCAAGCTATCTCGCCTTGAGTAACGACCCTTTGATTCATCCGGTGCGCTGATCTCAACCGGGGTTAGCTCGACTGAGCTGGTCTCAACAACTACTTCGACTGTGGAAGTTGCTGGAGAAATATCCACTTCGGTTGATGAAATTTCAATTGCTGAATTCTTCTCGGTTCCAAAATCTGCTGGATCTACTCCAGGTGAGCTCTCGCCAAGACTAGCGCCGTCTGAGTCGAATCCGGACTTGTTCTTTTTAGACAAAAAATCTCCTCGATGCGTGCTTCAAGAAATCAACTATGTAATTCTAAAGCAGATGTCCCAGGTGCGCTAACTAGCCCTGAATTTCTAGGATTAGATCGCCGGCTTCTACTGACTGAGTGCCGGAAATGGCTAGCCGCTTGACGGTGCCGGCGATGCTAGCTGTTATGGTAGCTTCCATTTTCATAGCTTCGATGCTGGCAAGGGGCTGTCCGAGTTCAACTTTTGCGCCATTCACTGTTTTTAGGGTGACAACCCCCTGAAATGGTGCAGCGACGTGGCCGAGATTTGTGCTGTCTGCCTTTTCTGCGGCGATAACTTCACTAACAATCTTTCGGTCTCTCACGTTTATTGGCCTCAACTGCCCGTTTAGAGTTGCCATCACGGTTCTGAAGCCCTTGGCGTCTGGTGTTCCAATTGCTTCTAAGCCGATGAATAAAGTAAGGCCCTTGGCAAGCTCAATAACGTGCTCTTTGCCTTGCTCTAAGCCATAGAAAAAGTCAATTGTTTCAACTTGATCAAGTGATCCGTAGTTTTCACGCATCTTCTTGAATTCCCTGAAGGGTTCGGGGAACAATAAGCGGTTCAAAGTTGCCCGACGATCCTGCTTAGTTCCTGAAAGGAAAGCCAAGTCCTCAGTGGAAACTTCAGTTAGCGACAAATCAACAGTTTTCCCCTTTAGTACTTTGCTTCTAAATGGTTCTGGCCAACCTCCTGGTAAGTCACCCAAGGCACCGGCCATGAAGCTAATAACGGAATCTGGAACATCGTAGTTTTGAGGATTGGTTGCAAAGTCTTCAGGATCAGCTCCCACGGCAACTAAGTGCAAAGCTAAATCCCCTACCACCTTCGAAGAAGGTGTGACTTTTGGCGGTCTACCAAGAATCTTGTTGGCAGCCGAGTACATATCCTCAACCTCTTCAAATCGATCTCCCATTCCCAAAGCCATTGCCTGCTGTCTCAGGTTCGAGAGCTGACCTCCAGGTATCTCGTGATCGTAGATACGACCGGTCGGCGCCGGAAGACCAGATTCAAACGGAGCGTAGATTTTTCTAACTGCTTCGAAGTATGGCTCTAAAGCAGTTACCGAGCTAAGTGGGATTTGACAATCTCTGTCGGTGTCGGCCAGCGCTGCGATCAGTGATGATGCCGAAGGCTGTGAGGTGGTGCCCGCCATTGGAGCACTGGCAACATCCACTGCATCAACGCCCGCTTCAATTGCAGCAAGCAAAGTGGCGAGCTGGCCACCGGCGGTGTCGTGGGTGTGCAAGTGAACTGGAAGATCAAACCTCTCGCGAAGCGCAGTTACTAGTTTTCTTGCTGCCTCTGGACGCAGAAGCCCTGCCATGTCCTTGATCGCAAGTATGTGAGACCCGGCCGCCACAATTTTTCCAGCTAGCTCCAAGTAGTAATCGAGGGTGTAAAGCTTTTCCTTGGGGTCCAAAAGATTACCGGTATAGCAAATTCCTACTTCAGCAACTGCTGTCTTGGTTCTAAGCACCGCGTCAATTGCGGGTTTCATTTGTTCAACATCATTTAGTGCGTCAAAGATGCGGAAGATATCCACGCCTGATTCAGCAGCTTCTTTGACAAAGGCATCCGTTACGGACTCAGGATATGGGGTGTAGCCCACTGTATTTCTTCCACGTAGCAGCATCTGGATGCAAATATTTGGAATGGCCTGTCTTAGAGCTTCCAACCGCTCCCATGGGTCTTCAGCTAGGAACCTAAGTGCGACGTCGTAGGTTGCACCTCCCCAGGCTTCAACCGAGAGAAGCTGCGGAGTTAGTCTGGCAAGGTGGGGAGCAACTTTCACTAAGTCTCTGGTTCGCACTCTGGTAGCAAGAAGTGACTGGTGGGCATCTCTAAATGTTGTGTCTGTTATTGCAACGTGTTTTTGCTTTCTTAACTCACTGGCAAATGCTTCTGGGCCTAATTTCATCAGGCGCTGCCTAGACCCATCCGGAGCGGGCAACCCTAGGTCAACGGTTGGCAGTTTGATAGTTGGGTCGAGATAATTTAGGCGGGGGCCATTGGGCTGATTAACGGTTGTCTCAGCAAGCCACTGAAGTAATTTGGTGCCACGGTCTTTGGATGGGCGAGTGCGCATCAGCTCTGGGCGCTCATCAATAAATGCTGTGCTTAGGTTTCCTGAGACAAAAGTTGCATCTTCCAAAACCCCTTGAAGGAAGGAAATATTGGTTGCTACCCCGCGGATTCTAAATTCTGCAAGACCTCGACTTGCTCTTGCAACGGCAGCCTTGAAGCTGGAGCCGCGAGCCACCAATTTAACCAAAAGTGAGTCAAAGTGAGGCGACACTTCAGATCCGGCAGTGACTGTTCCGCCATCGAGTCTTATACCTGCGCCTCCTGGTGAGCGATAGGTAGTTATCTTGCCGGTGTCAGGGCGGAAGTTTGCAGCTGGATCCTCGGTAGTAATGCGGCACTGGATTGCAAATCCGTGCATTTCAATAGTGTCTTGGCTAAGGCCCAGTTCTTGTAAGGATTCCCCTGAGGCAATTCGCATTTGGGACTGAACCAGGTCAATGTCCGTTATCTCCTCGGTTACCGTGTGTTCCACCTGAATTCGAGGGTTCATCTCAATGAATACGTGCTGCCCTGTGTTTGGTCCCTCGGTCTCAACTAGGAACTCTACAGTTCCCGCGTTTTGGTAACCGAGTTCCTTAGCAAAGCTCACGGCGTCTTGGTAAAGCTGTTTTCTGAGCTTCTCATCGATATTTGGAGCTGGAGCAATTTCTACGACTTTTTGGTTGCGACGCTGGATTGAGCAATCCCTTTCAAACAGGTGCACGACTCCCCCTTGGCTATCAGCCAAGATCTGCACCTCGATGTGTCTTGGTCTAAGAACGGCCTGTTCCAGAAACACTCTGGCGTCCCCAAACGAGCTCTTCGCTTCTCTCGAGGCCTGCTCTATAGCTTCCGCAAGATTCTTTTCGTCCGCGACCTTGCGCATTCCTCTTCCGCCACCACCTGCGACAGCTTTGACAAACAATGGGAACCCGATTTTCTTGGAAGCCTTGATTAGCTCTGTTGCATCTTCTGACGAACCGGAGGATCGCAGCACCGGAACCTTCGCTCGAGTGGCAGCCGCAATTGCATTTACCTTATTTCCTGCAAGTTCTAAAACATCCGAGCTTGGACCAATAAATGTTATGCCGTTTTCTTTTGCTGCAACAGCTAGCTCTGGGTTCTCGGAAAGAAATCCGTAACCAGGGTAGATGGCATCCGCTCCGCATTCTTTAGCAACTCTGATAATTTCAGCCACGTCCAAATACGCACTAACCGGATGTCCCGGTGTGCCAATCTGATAAGCCTCGTCAGCTTTTTGTCGGTGAGTTGAGTTTCGGTCCTCGTAAGGAAACACAGCGACAGTTTTCGCGCCAAGTTCATAGGCAGCTCGGAAGGCGCGGACAGCGATCTCTCCCCTGTTTGCTACCAGAATCTTGGTAAACATAGAGTCCTTCTCTATTGATCTTCAAACTTACGGTTTTGCCTAAAAACATTAACCCAATAAAAAGGTAGCCTATTTGTGTGCATGTACTCAGCGTAAGCTCCCTCAAAGGTGGGGTGGGAAAAACCACCGTCGCCCTAGGCTTGGCCTCGGCTGCCTTATCTAGAGGACTTAGAACTTTAGTAGTTGATCTAGACCCACAAGCAGATGCCACTACCGCTTTGGGTGCAACAAGGGAGCTCAAGGACTCTGGCGCTGACGTACTCAGACTTCCAAAACTCGCAACGGTAAAACGAGCCATTATTGCAAGCGCTTGGGAAACTCTTTCCGGTGGCGTGATGGACCTTCTCCCAGGTAGCCCCAAGGTAGTGGAGTTTGATAGCCCGACTCCAACCAAGAGAGATCTATGGCGACTCGAAGAGGCCCTGAGCCGGATAGAAACCGATTATGACCTGGTGATTATTGACACCCCGCCTTCGCTCAACGGCCTGACCCAGATGGCTTGGACTTCCAGCGACAAAGTTCTGATTATTGCAGAGCCCTCCATTTTTTCTGTTCTTGCAGCAGATCGAGCAATCAGGGCCGTTGCCGAGATCAGCAAACAAACCGCCGGCCGATTACAGTCCCTTGGCGTACTCGTCAATAGATTTATCCCTGCTTCTAAGGAGCACCAGTTTCGCCTAGCTGAACTACAGCAACTTTTTGGTCCGGGGCTTTTGCCCGAGGCAATCGAGGAGCACTCTGCTGTTCAGCAGGCTCAAGGTGCGGCAAGACCGATTCACAGTTGGCCAGGTGAAATTGCAATCAAGACTGCCCAGTCTTTCGAAGTCGTGCTGGACAAACTTTTCGAGCAACGACCTGCCGAACATGGCAAGCGCTCAACAAAGCGTAGTTTGAAAGCTGCTAAAAATAGCAAGATTAGGCGCGGCGTTAGTTTAGAGTCCGTTTTGGACTTAGTGGACGAGCCCTAAACAGCTTTCTTGTTGGCTCTGCGTGCTGCCAACTCATCCATGTCATCAAGGTGCAAGGTTGCAATGTTCACCAGCGACGCTTGAACTTCACGAAGCACACGACCAACAGCAATGCCAAACACTCCCTGACCTCTGCCAAGTAAGTCGATGACCTCGTCCTGAGAGGTGCAGAGGTAAACTCTTGCCCCATCACTCATTAGGGTGATTCGAGCTAGGTCATTCATTCCTTCAGCACGCAGCTGATCAACAGCTATTCGTATCTGCTGAAGCGAAACACCAGTGTCAAGTAGTCGCTTCACTAGCTTCAGTACCAAAATGTCGCGGAAAGCGTAAAGTCTTTGAGACCCAGAACCGGTTGCCGATCGAACCGTCGGTTGAACCAGCGCAGTTCTGTCCCAGTAATCCAATTGGCGGTAGCTAATTCCACTTGCTGTAGCTGCAGCGGTGCCTCGGTAGCCAACTTTTGGATCTTGAGAGATTAACCCATCGGTAAATAGCATGTCGTTGTCAAAGCCATTATTTTCAGACATTGCTAGCTCCTTCCTGGGAATTACGGACTACCTTAATTCTCCCGTTGAGAGTCAACATCGCCCGTTAATCGATGCTAACGGCGTGTCTAGTGGGTGTCTAGGGCTAGTTTTACTGGTCTATTTTGGAAATGACTGAACGAATCAGTTCGGCTCGGATTGTGGCAAATTGGTTCTCAATTTCCTGAGCGTAATGAGTGGCCCTGGACTTGCTGGCAGGCTCATTCTTAGATAAAACTGGCGCCACTACACCCTCAATGATCCCAATCTCACGATCAGCTGATGCTTTCAATCCACGAAGGTGCCGCGGAGCTATACCGAAGCGCTGCAAGTGAACGATGGCCCTAGCAATCTCCAAATCAGCCGATTCAAAAGAGTCCTTGCCAATTAGCATCAAGGTTTGAGCTTCTTGCAGCAAACCCGCGCTGATACCGGTTTCGCTCATCAAGGCGACCTTAGTTAACTTAATTGGGTTTTTTGGTTGCAGCTTGGCAACCGAAGCTTGAACTTGTGGAAGATTTGGTGTCTTACCTGAATCTAGTTGAGACAAATAGTCTCTAATCACTCTTAGGGGAAGATATTGGTCTCTTTGAAGCTCGAGTATCACTCGTGTTCGCTGAACATCCTGTTCCGAAAACTTTCTATATCCGGCTGGAGTTCGCTGCGGTTCGATAAGACCCTGCTCTTCTAGGAACCTAAGTTTCGAAGGAGACAGGTCTGGAAATTCACGATTCAATATCGCAAGCACTTGACCAATTGTCAGCAACCTACCACTTGAGGAGATTGCTCTAACGTTGCTCTGCGCTGAGGTCATTAGTTGTTTCCTGATGCTTTCGATGGATAAAACGTGAGTCTAAATTTTCCAATTTGAACCTCAGCGCCCTCTTCTAGAAGGGCGCTCTCGATTCGAACACCATCGTAATAGATTCCATTCATTGATGCCAAGTCCTGAACTTGGAAGGAACGGCCGATTCGACGAAACTCTGCGTGCCGTCTCGAGACCGTCACGTCATCTAGAAAAATGTCCGACTTTGGATCTCTGCCCACTGTGGTCAATTCAGAATCTAGCAGGAATCTAGCTCCCGAATTGGGTCCCTGTCGAACTACCAGCATGGCACTTCCCTCTGGAAGATCGTCAACTGCCTTCTGGTCCTCTGGATTTAGGGTAGGAACGTCCTCTTGGAGGAATTCGGAGTTGAACCTGAGGGTCTTTTCGACCTCATCCCGCTTGTTGTTATCCATGTCACCCTCCCCGCTTACTTACCTTTACATTAGTGGTTTTCTGACCCGCCTCACGCAGCAGTAAAATCAGCTGCCAGAGGTATGCAAAACCAGACCACCAATAAAGTCCTACCCCCCATAAAGCAAATGCCCAGGCTATTGGCATGATGATGAACTCGGCTTCGACAAAGATTTTTCCCATCAGCAACAAAGGAAAGGAGTACAAAAGGGCAAAGGTGCTGGCCTTGCCTAGGTAGTGCGGCGGCAGCGTGCGATAGCCAGCTGTTGCCAGAATTGGTAGCGAAAGAAGCATGAGTACATCTCTTGAAATAACAAGTGCCGCAAGCCACCAAGGAATGTTCCCCGTGATTGATAGCGCCAAGAGGGTAGCAAAAATGTATAGCCGGTCAGCAACTGGATCGAGAATCTTGCCAAGCTTGGTCATCTGATCTAGCTTGCGAGCAAGATAGCCATCTAGAAAATCAGTAAGGCCGGCGACCATCAATACCAAAATCGCATATAGGTATAACTCGTCCAGAAGTAACCATAGAAAAACAGGAACAAGCGCAATCCGCAGAAAGCTGAGCAGATTTGGAATGTTCACTACCTCACCATTGAGGAAGCGTGGTACTCGAGCTCGAGGCATAGCTTGATTGTATTGGATTCAGAAGCGGTGCTATTGGACAACAATTTCCGGTCGGGCTAGCGGGATTTGAACCCACGACCCCTTGACCCCCAGTCAAGTGCGCTACCAAGCTGCGCTATAGCCCGCTGCTACCGAAGTTCAATCGGTAACGACCCAAGTATAGGTCAGGGTTTATCTGAAGGCTTGGTCTCCAAATCTGGGTGCGCGCGAAGGCCGTAATCTTTCTTGATTGGGTCCAGAAAAACATCCGGTTCCTTGGGTGGTCTTACAGTAAAGAGCAAGAAGGCAGCAATCAACCCAATCAAGAACAATGTGGCCATCACAACCGTTCCTTGGCTTGGATCAAGTTGGTCGAGTATCAACACAAATAGCGACTGCGCAATCGCGATGCACACAAAAAAGATGCTGATGTCTAGCCAAAGAATATTTCTTTTGGTGATTGATTTATAGACAAATACCAGTCCCACCATGCTCACCGGTATGGAGTACAGGGCAATTGTGGCTGCTGGAACAAACGAAGCGTATTGATTGCCACCGGATGCGAATAGAACTACCTGGAGCAAAAACACCGGCCAGATAGCAATCTTGATGTGTTCCCAGTAGCTCTCGTTGACGGCGCTAAACAACGCTACAAACCTGTTGTGCCTAGTCCAGTCAAAAAGAAAATGAAGCACGCTTCCTAGAAGCCCAAGAGGAACAATCATCCAGAGGGAAGTAGAAATAACACTATCTATAGTCATGGTAAGTCAGTTGCCTAACGCTTGCGCTTTTCTCGAACGCGCATGGAGATCTCAATCGGGGTTCCCTCAAAGCCAAAGCTCTCGCGAAGTCTTCTTTGGATAAATCTTCGATACTGAGGGTCCAAAAAGCCTGTTGTAAACAAGATGAACTTTGGTGGCCTAGTGGAAGCCTGCGTAGCAAAAAGAATCCTTGGCTGCTTTCCTCCCCTTACAGGGTGCGGAAACTCCATGGCCAGCTCCTGAATAAAGGTATTGAGCTTTCCGGTTGGAATTCGAAGGTCCCAGCTGTGCAGGGCAACCTCCAAAGAAGGAACGAGCTTTTCCAGGTGGCGCCCGGTAAGTGCCGAGATGTTTACCCGTGGAGCCCAGGAGACATGAGAGAGATTCTGCTCAATTTCTCGCTC
>Ga0208597_1000706_pt1 | contig 13120 bp, 11 predicted proteins | sample LakMenEpi05May12_FD_150673 | JGI IMG/M metagenome (GOLD analysis project Ga0208597, IMG submission 150673) | Freshwater microbial communities from Lake Mendota, WI - 05MAY2012 deep hole epilimnion (SPAdes) | ecosystem: Environmental > Aquatic > Freshwater > Lake > Epilimnion/Euphotic zone ...
CGGATATCAGAGATATCCACGTTGAAATGGTTAAAAACAACGATGATACTAGAGTGATGTTAAAGGGTATGAAGGACGCTAGTTCAAATGCACATCAAGCAATGTCAGAAAAAATCACCGCATTAGAAAAGTGGCGATGGATGATGATGGGAGCAGGTGTTGTGATAGGATCATTAGGATTCGATACGATAGCAAAATTGCTAAAATAAAAAAACGGTCTTAGGACCGTTTTTTAGTAAGTGCTTTTAATTTCTTTTGAACAACATCAAAATTCACTGTGCTAAACAATCCAGGATGTAATGGTTTGGGATATTGATTATCACCCACCCATGCATAACCACAATGTTCATAATTTAATACTGGGATGAATTCTTCATCTATTGCACAAAAGAATGTGTGATATGTAAATGTATTATTTACAAACTTTTGTATTGGTACTAGTTTTGGATTTTTTGGGAAGTATCCAATTTCTTCACAACATTCTCTGTCAATACCCACAAGCAGTGTTTCACCGTTCTCAATCTTACCACCGGGTATTCCCCAGTTGCCCGGATTTTTGTTGTCCGTTCTAAGTAGATACAAGAATCGTTGTGTGTTTTTAGCGTAAAAGAAAACGCCTGCCGAGATATTATTCATATGCTAAGACATTATAGCACAAAGTAATTTAGATTACAATACTATAATCACCCTGGTCGTACCAGCCTTCCCAAGATTTCATCCAAGCATCTTCTGTATTAACATAACGATACTGTATGCTGGTTGTTAAATTGGTAACATATTCAACTGTAGTAGCTTGGGCACTATCAAATGATACAAACCATTCTCCCATAGAACTATCATATTCAATAATGTCATTAGCATATGCTACTACATTACCCCATGCAATAGTAGTATCACCCTCACTACCGATATTATCTACAATAAGATATCTTACTCCGTTTTCTGCGGGAGGTAACCCTGCATTTGGTCCTGTGACTAATGGGTTAATCACGCTGTCTACAGGATCCAATGTGTTTTGAGGCAGGGTATCTGGGTCAATATCATATATCAATAATCTATCATCTACTGGATCGGGAACTATTGTACCTACAATCTCAGTATCCATATACGGATTCTGTAACCATATCTGGCTGATACCAGGACGAATAGTTCCGTATACATTTAATAGACTTGACCAATATAAACTTGTATTAGGGTTAGGTGGCAAATCTAAATCTTCATTGCTTGGATAAAAATCTTGATTAGCTGGTAATAGTTGTAAACTATTGCCTATCAATAATAGTTTATATCCATATGGTGTAATCTTTTGTCTAGTACCTAATAACAAATCATCATTTTGTATATCATCTAGTGCTTTGCCAGAGAATATACTAGCAATAATTTTTTCAATAACACCCATCTTTTTAAGTTTAGCCGCATTGCTAATCCATATAGGCATATAGAATTTCCAACTTAATACATCAATGGGATTACCTGAACCTTGCGGAATAACACGACTACTAAATGTTAATCCATCTTGATAAACAACACTTAAACTAGTCCAATCAATAAAGTTATCAGTAGATTGAATTTCCAATGAAGGATTAAACAGTGTACCTAATTGTTCAATCAATTCTAATTTTTGATTATAATTGGTTGTCCATAAATCTACACTCATACGCAATGTATAGGGCACCGGCATTAATCTTTCAACAGTAAATGCTTGTCCTTGTACTGTTTCATAACTTTGTGTTTCGGCATTATAACTACGTTGACGAACTTGAATCTTATCAATAAATGTAGGGTCTTGCGTTCTCTTTTGGTCGTATTCTAAACCGGTAATATAATATGTAATTAATGGAGCACTTGGTAAATTACTTGCACTGTTGTTAGCAATGATAGTACTTGCTTGCCTACTTGAATCACCATACATAACTGGTACACGAACAAGTATTTCATTACCTGCAGGATCCTTACCTTTAGTAACATACCAGTTACTAAATATTTTTCCAAATTGAATTAGAAATCTGCGTACCTGATTATCATAGAAAAATTGTGCCATTTATTAAATTACCGGTGGTATTGGATCTGGGGCTATTGTTAAAATAGTTGACAAAGCCTGTTTCTGTGGTATTTCAGTACCATCAGTTGTTACTGTAACGTTGCTGTTATTTATGAAGCTAGATTGTTGTGACAAATCTTGTTCAGTGAATCCTGTTTGTGTTCTGACGTTTTTAGATATGCGAACCCATAATCTACCATCCCAACGATAGAGAATTTGGGGTAGATAATCTGTTCGTAAGAAATAATCACCTACTTGTGGATTCTGCGGGAAAGAAATACCTGCCCCAGTTGGGAATCCGTTTGGTGCTTCTCCTGTACCGTCTAAGTAACCAGTTGTGTAGCCAAAACTTCTTGGGCTACTACGTGCAATGAATTGGAATCTTGGATCAGAATCTGCACGATAGTCCATAGTATTTGGACCATATGGTTCTGTTCCAGTAAAGTTTGGTGCTACTGGATTCTGATCGGCAAACGCATATGTATTATCTGAAGTACCATATGGTCCTGTAATAGGCCCTGTAGGTAATGCAGTTAATACTATTTCACCTTCAACTGCACCTGAACCGTTACCAATTAATATTGGTGCAATAGTAGCAGTTTCTAAATTAATTTGACGTGCGGCCTGTAACGGGTCAACTAAAACATTTACTGACATATCCCATATACTTTGAATCGTTGATTTAGGTATACGTAATATAGGACTTGCGTTTTTGTAAGCAGGACTACGAACTATTGCAACAACACCTGTTGCAACAACAGGAGCACCATTATTATTAGCAACAACATTTATAGGGGGTGCGGGTTGATTATATTTACCTGATAATTCAGTATCACTCTCATAGACACCGTATGTAGGTACAATATATAAATTATTTCTATCGTAACCTGCTTTAGGAACTAATCTACTTGCTTCATCTAATATAGCATTATTGATTTGTAGATTCTTATTATATGTAGCAAGAATATCTTTAAGATTCTGATTAGGATCAAGTTCCCAATATACTGTATTAGGAGGTACAATACCAATTGGTACTTCTTGTTTAGATAGATAATTCTTATCACCGAATGTAATAGTATAACCGGCTGGATAAACTTTAGTAGCATCCCATAATCCAAGATAATTATCCTGATCAATTGGTTCAGATAATATCTGACTAAATTCTTCACTATCAACTAATGGTTCACATTTAATACGCCATAAATGCGGATACCATGTAGGACTAAATCCTTCACTAGCAAAGTTACCATCTGTTATTTGATAAAATCTTTTTAACGCTACTGGAATAGTTTCTTTTAATGGATTATAATCTAATAAGTGAGGTAATTCTAATACATCACCTACCATTAACTTACGACCAACTAAATCAATCATATCATTATAATGAATAGTAATAAAGATAATATCGTTATTTAAAAATAAACCAAATTGACTTAAATCAAAGTCTAAATTCTGTACATTATAATGTCCACGTAATCTATAAATATTAGGATCATATGTTCTATCTCTATTTTCTAAAAATAGTAAATCTTGTATATTAGTAGGATCTAATGCGTCATATTGAGGTTGTGTATAATCAATACTTGCACCCTGATCTGTAGGACCTAAGTATTTGTGAATATATAAATCTGTGGCACCAACAGTAAACATCTCTGATATTGTTCTATCAAAGAATCGATAATCGTTTGATTTTGTTGGGTGATATAATGATAATCTAGGCATATCTATTATTTATCTGTTCAGTTAATAGAGTTAAAAACGGGTCAATTCAAAGGTTGACATCAAATGGAACATCTGCTATAATACACAAATGCGCTATAAATTTAGGAGAACTTAATGGCAACACGTAAACCCTCAAGTAAAATCATTAAAGCTAGTGATTATTCACAGGTTAAGACACTTAACCCCCGGGACCCGGACACTGAATATTTAGGTCCTGAACCTATGTTTGCCGTTCAACCTGATGAAGATAGACGCCGAGTAGCACTTATGCGTAGTTTCACATGGTATGGTCGTTTCTATGGTAAGAAAGATGCTAAAGAATTCTTAGCACAATACTTAGACCTACGTGAACGCCCACAAGAGGCTAAAATTATGCGTAAGATTGATGAGAAAGAATGTATCAATACACTAGCCTGGTTAGCACGTATGGAATTACGTGGTCTAGAACTATCTGAAACGGAATCAGATACGCTACAAAATGAAATTAAACGATTGCTTGAGACTATTAACAAGCCTCAAGTAGTTGAAGCTATTGTGCCCGATGCTCCCACAAGACCTAACATTCAGGAAATCTTAAAAGACAAAGCACGTGAAGCCGCAGGCGAACTTGAAGGATTGTTTGATGAGTATATTACATCAGGTGCAGGGTCAAAACATACACTAAGACCAATCGATGAAGTTGCTAAAAAGAATGTAATGCCACAACATATCAGTTTGTTAACCGATGTGTGGAAAAAGAAACTGAATGAAATTGAAGAAGTATTAAAAGGTACTGATGCACAATTAGTGCAGGGTTATCAACACTTGACTAAAACACAATTGAAAAATATTGTAAAGTTTATTGAGTTAGTTATTAGTGATTTGAATAGTTACATTAGTGTTAAGAAAGCCGCAAAAGCTCCTAGGGCACGTAAGGCTGTACCAGTAGAGAAAATTGTAGCAAAACTTAAGTATCTTAAAACATTCAAAGATACTGCAAGTAAACTTGATTTAATGAGTATCAGTCCAATCAAGCTTCATGGCGCAAGTGAAGCATGGGTTTATGACACCGCAAAGCGCAAGTTACATCATTACGTTGCAGATGACTATAGCAAAACATTTACTGTTAAAGGTAGTACACTGTTAGGTTTTGATACAGCACAAAGCGAAGTGAAAACACTACGTAAACCGGCTGAGCAGATTAAAGAAGTTATGGGAAGCAAGCCCGCGGCACGTAAGTATTTTAAGGACATTAAAGCAGTTAGCACAACACCTAATGGTCGCTTTAATGATGCAATGATTATTTTGAAAGCATTTTAATGAGCGATATACAAGAACGTATGGAAGAGTTAATTAAGCCAATCGATAAGCAAATTTATATGTGTGATGATAGGCGTGAGTTGCTTATGTTTAATTGTGTTATGCTACAGCGTGTCCGAGAATTATTTGATGCGCTAGTAGGAGAAGAAGGCAGAAAACAAATGTTTAAGGATTTAGTATGAATATTGATTTGAACAAATATAAAGATTTTGTAGAAGCAGTAACTAGTAAACCTAGTAATGACTTAACTACATTTATGGACCGATGTGATGAACTTGACGGTAACTACATTGGTGATGGGGTACATGGTCCTGATATCAATGTCCCACTACTACTTACAGCTTGTTTAGGATTAGCGGCTGAAAGCGGTGAATTCATTGAAGTGTCCAAAAAGATATTTTTTCAGAGTAAACCATTGACAGAAGAAAATGTCTACCATATGAAGAGGGAGTTAGGAGATATCATGTGGTATTGGATTAATGCTTGTAGAGCATTGAATCTTGACCCAAATGATGTAATTAATGAGAATGTGTGTAAATTAGAAAGTCGCTATCCCGGTGGTAGTTTTGACGCACATTATAGTGAGAATCGTAAACCCGGCGATTTATGATTGTTAGTTGTTCCCTGATAAATACAATATCGGGAAACACATATGACAATATCAGCAACAGCAAATATCCTTTCTACTCCATCTGGTCTAACACTAGATGAATTGAAACAAGCATTATTCCAAAACGTTAGATATCGTCTAGGAGATGGTATCATTGACTTGGAACTAGATCCTCAACATTATGAAGCGGCATATAACTATGCTATCAAGGTCTATCGTCAAAGAGCGCAAAATGCTACAGCAGAATCCTATACTCTTTTCACAATAGAAAAAAATGTTGATACATATACTTTACCCCAAGAATTCATTAATGTCAGATGTTTATATCGTAGAACAGTTGGTTTAGAAACAGGACCAGGTTCTAGTAGTTTTGACCCGTTCAGTTCAGCTATTCTAAACACATATTTGCTAAACTATAACTATGCTGGTGGTATGGCAACATATGACTTCTATGCTGGTTATGTTGAATTAGCCGCACGTATGTTTGGTGGATATGTAGTTTATACATTTGATCCAGTTACCAAAGTATTACGTATTGTTCGTGACCCAAAAGGTTCCGGCGAACGTGTATTAATTTGGGCAGATGTACAAAGAACACAAGAAGTATTATTACAAGATCCGGGAGCTGGTGTTTGGATTGGTGATTGGGTCTATGCTATATTAAAAGGTATAATTGGTGAAGCACGTGAAAAGTTTGCTAGTATCGCAGGTCCAGGCGGCGGCACAAGTTTGAATGGTGCGGCAATGAAAGCTGAATCTAAACAATTACAACAAGAACTCATTGAAGAACTAAAACGTTATGTAGATTACAGTCAACCATTGACTTGGGTACAAGGTTAAATGAGAGCAAGTGAATTCATTACCGAAGTATTTCAGCCCGGTAAAACAAACTGGAAGTGGCGCCGTCAAAGCAGTGATGAGGCTTTTGCAAGTTTTGTAGTGGGTGATAGAGAGTATCAATGGCACGCAGTGCACTGGTGCCCCGATCCAACCAAATGGGAAATTCAATTTCGCTTGATGAGAGAAAAAACCGATCCCGATGGTTTAGATTTGTTTGGTCGTACTGGTACAGGCAATTCAGCACAAGTATTGTCTACCGCAGTTGACATAACACGTGAATTTATTAAACAGTATGGTATTGATAAAGTAAAAGAAATTAAATTCAATGCCAAAGAAGATAGCCGTATTGGATTGTATGCTAAGATGATACAACGGTTGTTACCTGACTGGGATTTATATCAGAAATATACCAAATACAACGGAATGGAATATCGTTTAACCGACCCCAGAGCATATGACAAACCAGAGAATAAAATTACAGAAGGGCAAGGTGTGGCGGAAGGCAAATTAAATGAGATCCGCGATCAACTTTGGACTTGGGTTCAGTCTAAATTTCCAAGAACACAATGGCCTGAATATGTGCAACGAGATTTTTTATATCAACAAGCAAAGGGCATTCGTAATCAAGCCGAGTTAGATGACTTTCTAAAAAGAAACAGAAATGATTTTGGTAAAGTGCAATGGCGTTTAGAAAAACTACCAATAACCATGGACATCTTTACTCCTAAAACGCAAAGAATGATTTTGAGTCGTGAAGGTGGTAGTTCTAATCCTTTTCAAGTGCCGCGTGACGCTGAAAGACACGCACATCAATTAAAAATGATCCAACAAAAGGGCGTGAGTGAAGAACCTATTATCGTTGCTAAATTATCAAACGGTTATGATTTGATTGAAGGTTGGCACAGAACTATTCAACATTTGAAGGAATTCCCTCAAGGATACACCGCACCTGCTTGGGTAGGTTATGGGGCAACTTATACAAGCGAAAGTGTAGAGCAAGCTGTGGCGGAAGGTGTCTCAAACAGTATGTCTACTGATGATATGATTGCATATCTAAGACAGCACCACGATACTAATCTACACCAAGATTATCTCAATCACGTAAACACATTCAGTAAGTTTGTTTTAAAAGATATCCCAACAAATACACTTAAAACAGATTTACCGGGTTTAGACAGAGAAAAAGTTGAACGATATAAAAAGATGGATCAGAGTAAGGCACCTCCTATTGTATTGGGTGGCAAATATATTTTAGATGGCTATCACAGAGCCAACGCAGTTAAGGAACTGGGCATTCCTACTATCAAAGCCTACGTTGGGGTGCAAGGTGTGACGGAGGGTAATTTTGATTCTTTCAAATTTGGTAAGCCGATTACCTTTACTGCCTACCATTCTTCCGATTCAAAAATAAAAAGAATTCTCCCAACAGACGAATTTTATTTCAGTGATGATAGATACACATGGGAAGGTAACTATCTTTACAAAATAAAGATAACTTTGAAAAATCCCTATGTTGTGCTAGATCAGAAAGCAGGATATGAAGGTCATGCTAGCGACTCTCTTCCAAAGATAAAGGCAGCTGGGTATGACGGGGTTATATATACCCCGTATTCCGTTGATTATGGGTTTAGACAAGGCGTTTGTTTTTATCCACAACAGCAAATATCTAACATCAAGTTAGTTAACTCTGATAGTGGTGAATAATATAATTAAAGATAACCTAAACTCTTTACTTTACAACTATCCTGTAGTACAATATATATTACAGGAGTTACCATATGATTATTGGCGTTACAGGATTGATTGGGTCAGGTAAAGATACGATTGCTGACTATCTTACTACATTTCACGGATTTAAACGATTGAGTTATGCGGCTTCATTGAAAGACGCAGTAGCCGCAGTATTTGGTTGGAATAGAGAATACTTAGAAGGTTCTACTAAAACTAGTAGAGCTTGGCGAGAGCAACGTGATGAATGGTGGAGTGAACGACTAGGTATGAATATTACCCCTCGTTGGGTATTACAATACTGGGGTACAGAAGTATGCCGTAACAACTTTCACACTGATATTTGGGTAGCAAGTGTAGAGAATAAACTACGACAAACAGATGAAAACATTGTGATTACTGACTGTCGTTTTGCCAATGAAGTTAAGGCATTAAAGAATGTAGGTGCTGTTACAATGCGTGTTAGTCGTGGTGAAAGACCAGTTTGGTATAGTGCGGCAGTAGATTATAACAATGAACCTGAAGGTAGTGAACAACGACAAAAAGCTATGGTAGAGTTAGCTAATTATGCAGTTCATGCCAGTGAATACAGCAGTATCGGATTATTGTATGACCACTATATTGATAACAATGGTTCAATTGATGAGTTACATAAACAAGTCAACTCAGTGGTCAACCTGTAAGTCTCCTCGTTTCCAAGTAACTTCTTTCTTTTTAACTACCTCTACACAGTTAAGACAAATACTACGTAGATTAGACATTTCTGCATTGTCCAGATTACCGTCAATATGAAATACGGTAATTTGACTAGTGAATAGTCCTTTGAAGCCGCATAAATCACATGCGGTTTTTTTCTTATAACCTTTAGTTTTCCATTTAGGGCTTCTAGGTTTAAGCTTATTTTTCTTTCTACCACACTCATCACACATGCTTCTATAGTGTGTTACTCCTGCTCGGTTATAGTTAACGGCAGAATGATTCTTTCCACATGTATTGCATATAGGTCTCATCATGTATTTACTCATAAAACCTTCGAAGGCACAGTAAGTATGTCTTTTTTTAAGTATTTGATAAATATTAGTATGCAAACAGGTAGTAAACCTTAAAATTTTACATAAAGGAAATATAAAATGGCATTAACATCTCCAGGCGTAGAAGTAACGATCATTGACCAGAGTCAATATCTTCCAGCCCCAACGAATTCAGTCCCGCTTATTCTATTAGCAACAGCACAAAACAAAGCTGATGCATCTGGAACAGGTGTAGCAGCCGCAACAACAGCCGCTAACGCAAATAAACTATTCCAAGTAACAAGTCAACGAGACTTAGTAAACTTATATGGTTCACCATTCTTCTATACAACGACAAATGGTACACCAATTCAAGGTTATGAGTTAAATGAATATGGGTTGTTAGCAGCCTATAGCACATTAGGTGTAACAAACCGTTGTTATATTTTACGTGCTGATATTGACTTAGCTAGTTTAGTTGGTCAAACAGGTCGCCCAGTTGGCAATCCAGCTGACGGTACATATTGGTTAGATACTACTACAAGTACATGGGGTATATATGAATTTAATCAGACCACAGCACAATTTACATTACAAACTCCAATTGTTATTACGAATGCAAGTGATTTAACTGCAGGAGTTCCATTAAGTAGCATAGGTAACATCGGTGATTATGCTGTAAATGCAATTCAAATTACTACTTCAGCCGACGGAACTAATAGAACATATTGGTATAAAACAACATCTAATGTTTGGGAATTTTTAGGAAGTCCTGAATGGAGATCAGATGTACCTGCTATTCAAGGCACAAATTCCAATCCAACATTAACAGCCGCTGATACATTTACAATTAATATGTCAGGTATAACAGGAGTAACAGCAACTATTACAGTTCCGGCATCAACTAATAATAATGTAGCAGGTGTTGCTGCCGCAATTAATGCTTTAGGATGGACAGGATTATCTGCTGAAGTGCGTAGTGGTAAGTTATGTTTATTCAGTAATCAACGTATTACTTCCGGTACAACAAGTCTTATTATCGCAGCCGGTACTGGAACAGTTCTTACTGATATAGGCATTACTGCAGGAACATATAATCAACCAGTAATCGGATATGGCACAAGTGCTCAAATGCCATTATGGGGTAGTAATCAAACTACTCCTAGACCAACAGGTTCAGTATGGATTAAAGTTGGTTCAGCCGGTACTGGTTTAAATCCAGTATTATCTGTATTTAATGGTGCAACACAATCATTCCAAGCTAAAAATATATCATTAGCAACAAGTGATTGGGTAGCAACTAATAATTTAGATGCCACCGGTGGACAAGCTATTCCCGCTGGTACAATATATGGACAATATGCATATAATCTTACAGGAACAAACCCAGGAAGTACTGCTCCTTTTTACATGTGGGAAAGAATAGCAACCGGTCCAACAGTAATTACTGGTTCTAATACAGCCCCGGACTTCACAAGCGGACCATATTATATGAATGTGTTTGTATCAGTACCCGGAAGTTCCGCATTAAGTTCAGCTTATCAATTTACATTAGCAGACAATACAGATGCTACTGATTTTGTCACTTCATGGGCGGCCGCTAGTATACCTTATACAACAGCAAGTGTAACTACTGATGGTTCTATACAATTAACACATACTACCGGTGGCGAAATTGTATTAAGTGATTTTGTAAATAGTACATTTACAAATATCAATGTATCTAATGGTTTACTAACAGAAGCCGGATTTATAGAAGGTACAACAACTGGTGTAAAATACGGTCCTGCTAGCGAGGCTACATTTACAGGATTAGCACAAGGATCTAGTTCAGGTTCAGGAACATCGGCTACATTTAATGTTAATATTGTTACTCCTGGTAACTATGTTCTTGTGGGTGACGGAGTTCAAGCCGGTGGCTCCGGTTATGCTGTCGGTGATACTGTTACTATATTAGGTACTAGTTTAGGCGGAGCGACACCGGCAAATGATTTGGTTGTTGAAATAACATCAATTTCTGCAGGAGCAGCAACATCGTGTACATATATATCAGGTACACCACCAGCAAACTTTACTTCACAATTAAGTAATTGGGTAGAATTTACATATATTGCTAATGAAGGTGAACCAAATGTAGCTCCTGCTAATGATACGAATTGGTTTTACAGTGTAGTTGACCAAGTTGACATTATGGTTAATTACGCTGGTTCATGGTATGGTTATGGTAATAGAGATTATGATAGTAGTGGTTTCCCTCTACCAAGTGGAACTAATGTAACTGATCCAAATGGCCCATTAATTAGTGCTACTGCACCATCAGTACAAAGTGATGGAACTGTATTAGAATACGGTGATATATGGATTGATACTAGTGATTTAGAAAACTACCCAGTAATTAGTCGTTGGCAAAGTGTTAGTGGTACCGATCAGTGGGTGTTGATAGACAATACAGACCAAACAGGTAGTACAGGTGTAGTATTTGCTGATGCACGTTGGTCAGATGATCAGGATACTATTAGTCCAGTAGATGATCCTATCCCAACAATTGTTAGTTTGTTGACGAGTAACAATCTTGATTTAGATGCACCGGATCCAACATTATATCCATCAGGTATGTTGTTATTCAACACACGCCGTAATGGTTACAATGTAAAACAATATATGGTTGATTACTTTAATAGTACAACTTTCCCGGACGATACATTACCCACATTTACTAGTACTTGGGTAACAGTTAGTGGTAATCAAACAAATGGTGCCCCTTATATGGGTCGTAAAGCACAACGTGCAATGGTTGTACAATCATTGAATGCGGCAATTGCTACTAACACAGCAATACGTGATGAAGATAACTTCTTCAACTTACTTGCAACACCTAACTATCCAGAACTACAACCTGGTATGATTACATTGAATAATGATCGTGGTCAAACTGGTTATATTCTAGGTGATACACCAATGAGATTACCAGATGACGCTACTGCAATTCAAGCATGGGCTAATAATGACGCGGGTGCATCAAGCACAGGTGAAGAAGGTCTAGTAAATCGTGATACATATATGGGTCTATTCTATCCAAGTGGATTAGCAACTGACTTACAAGGTAATCAAGTTGCAGTACCCCCATCATATATGATGTTGCGTACATTCTTACGTAATGATACTATAAGTTATCCTTGGTTAGCGGCAGCCGGTACTCGTCGTGGTACAATTGACAATGCATTAAGTATTGGTTATATTGATAGTGCTTCCGGTGAGTTCCAATCAATAAAAACACGCTTAGGTATTCGTGATGTATTATATATTAACTTTATTAATCCATTAGTATTCTTTACTGGTGTTGGTTTATTGAATTACGGTAACAAGACTAGTTTTAATAGTTCAAGTTCATTAGACAGAACTAACGTTGCTCGTTTAGTTGCTTATATACGTAGACAGTTAACATTAGCGGCAAGACCGTTTGTATTTGAACCCAATGACGCACTAACACGCAATCAAATTGCAGGTGTTGTACAAACATTGCTGGTTGATTTAGTTGCTAAACGTGGTCTATATGATTATCTTGTTGTTTGTGACGAAAGTAACAACACACCGGCAAGAATTGATAGAAATGAATTGTGGATTGACGTTGCAGTTGAGCCTGTTAAGGCAGCTGAATTCATCTATATCCCGGTTCGTATATTGAACACAGGCGAGCTTGGTGGACAATAATAAAATATGATACCCCGAGAGGGGTATCTATTTAAATAGATAAATATTAATAACAGGAGAAAAAACATGGCAATAGCCTCACAATCATTGTTTAACATGACCGTAGCGTCAGACAACGCTGGCGGAAATCAGGGCTTACTAATGCCCAAACTACAATAT
>Ga0208597_1000709_pt1 | contig 13112 bp, 8 predicted proteins | sample LakMenEpi05May12_FD_150673 | JGI IMG/M metagenome (GOLD analysis project Ga0208597, IMG submission 150673) | Freshwater microbial communities from Lake Mendota, WI - 05MAY2012 deep hole epilimnion (SPAdes) | ecosystem: Environmental > Aquatic > Freshwater > Lake > Epilimnion/Euphotic zone ...
CTCTTGTTGGCGTTTGGAGAGGATACCGTTTTTGATTTCGTCGATGCGATCGCAGAGTTCTTTACGGGCGAGGTAGCGATTGAGTTCGCGGGAGCGCTCGCGTTGGCATTTGATCTCGATGCCGGTGGGCTCGTGTTTCAGGTAAACGCAAGAGGACGTTTTGTTGATCTTCTGCCCTCCCGAACCCGAACCCGTGATGAATTTTTCCACAAGATCTTCCTCGCGGATTTCCAGCACGGCCATCCGTTTTTCTTGTGCAGCAATTTTTTCCGAGGAGATCATGGGGAAGACATAAGATCAGGAGAAATAAGACATAAGATAAAGAAATCCAGACTCAAGTCTTATGTCTTACATCTGAATGTCTTACATCTCTTCCCTCACCTCGTCCCCACGACTTCGAAGGTAAAGCCTTTGAGGTATTCGGTTTCGGGGAGGTGGAGCATGACGGGGTGGTCGTAGCGTTGGGTATGGGTGGCGATGAGGCGCAGCGACTTTTTCGCATCATGTGCGGCCTCGGCGATGTTTTCGAGGAACATGCCACGGCTGGCGTGATGGGAGCAGCAGTAGGTCGAGAGGATTCCGCCTTTTTCTAACAACTTGAGGGCGCGCAGGTGGATTTCTTTGTAGCCGCGCATGGCATCGGTGAGGGTCTTTTTGTTGCGCGTGAAGGAAGGAGGATCGAGCACGATGAGGTCGTAGTTCGGCTCGGCTTCTTTGAGGAAATCGAAAACGTTGGCCTCGATGACTTCGATGTTGAGTTCGTTGCGCGTGGCATTGGCACGGGTGCTCTCGCAGGCGCTGGCGGAGATATCGACGGCGGTCACGGCCGCGGCACCGGCTTTGGCGCAGGCGAGGGCGAAGCCACCTTGGTTGGTGAAGCAATCGAGCACTCGTTTGCCGGGGGCAAAACGTGCGAGCTCACCGTGGGCCTGAAGCTGATCGAGGTAGAGACCAGTTTTTTGGCCATCGAGCAGATCAATCTCAAAAACAATGCCGTTCGCGGTGACAGGGAAAACGCCAGGGGTTTCGCCGTGGAAAAGGGTGACCTCTAGCTCAAGGCCTTCGGCGCGGCGGATCGGTGAGTCATTTCGCAAGACGATCGACTGCGGTGCGAGCACATCGATGAGCGCCTGCTTGATGATGTCCTTGCGCATGTCCATGGCCAAAGTGAGGGTCTGCATGACGAGGTGGTCGCCGTAGCGATCGACGATCAGGCCGGGGATGCCATCGGACTCGGACCAGACGATGCGGCACAGGGTGGAATCAAACGGCATGCTTTCACGGTAGGTGACGGCCTGCTGGATGCGACGGGTGAAAAACTCCAGATCGAGGTCCTGACGGCGGCGTGAGAAGCGTCGGGCGATGATTTGCGACTGCGGATTGTAGATCGCGGTGCCCATCGGGCGATCTCGGAAATCCTTTAAGGTAATGACATCGCCGGGCATGGGATCGCCGAAAACCTTCTTAACTTCGGTTGCGTAAACCCAGTCGTGTCCGTGAAAAATGCGTGCCCGAGGGGCGATGATAAGTCCTGCCATGGTGTTGTGTAGTGAAAAAAGAGAAAGATTGTGCTTGATGCGGGGGGGCGAGAGTTGTAGCAAAGCGCACAGCTATGGGACAGCAAATTAAAAAAGTAATCAAACGTCGTCGCCGCAAGGACTACTTGCGTCGCAAAAATGAGCAAGCCAAACTTGGTGGATCCGTGAAAAAAGCTAGCGTCGTCAAAAAAGCGCCAGCCGATGCAACCGGAGAAAAAACAGCCAAGAAAGCTGCCAAAAAGGCCGCTACGAAGAAGGCTCCTGCGAAAAAAGCCGCCAAAGCTGTTGAGGAAACTCCCGCAGCCGAGGAGAGCTCCGAGGCGTAATCCACGCGACTTCTTCAACAACCTAGGTTCTTTCCCAAGGCGGTCTTCCCATTCGGTGGAGATCGCTTTTTTTATGTTTATTTCACCCCGACGCCGATGTTCCTCGATTTTTCCTCGTATTTTTGGTATCTGCCCGTAGTTCTGCTCGGAGCTTGCGTCGGTTCGTTTCTGAATGTGGTGATCTATCGACTACCACTCGGGCTCTCGGTGAACCAGCCGAAGCGATCGTTTTGCCCTCTGTGCAAAAACCCGATCGTCTGGTGGCGCAACATTCCGATTGTATCATGGCTGCTGTTGAGTGGAAAATGCGCCGACTGCCATGCACCGATTCCCGTGCGTTATTGGATCGTCGAAGTCGTCACAGCACTGCTTTTCGCCGCCAGTTGGTATCAATCCAGCGTGCTGACCGCGCTGCTGCTTTTCGTATTCATGGCACTGGCCGTGGCGATTGGCTGGATCGATGCCGAGCACCAGATCATCCCGATCAGCTTGACATGGGGCGGCAGTGCTGTTGCGCTAATCTATGCAGGATTTCATTCTGAATTGCTGCATGTCCGCGATCCCGCTGCCGCGCATGAGGGGCCATGGTGGACGGGAGTCAAGGATGCTGGACTTGGCTGGGTATTGGGATTTTTCGGCTTGTGGTCAGTGGTTTTACTGGGGAAATTGATTTTCGGCAAAAAAAAGATCGCCTTCGATGCGCCCACCGACTGGCAACTCATCGATGCTCCCACCGATTCCGATCCCGTAGTCTTCTCCTGCGAAGGCGAGGACATTCCTTGGGATGATCTTTTTTTTCGAAAATCCGATGAACTCCTGCTCGAATGCACCGCCATCGAACTCAACGATACAGCTGCGGGTCAAGGCTTGCTGAAAATTCGCGAACACGAAATCACCATGCCTGATGGCTCGGTACATCGGCTCGAAGACGTCAAAAGCATTAGCGGAAAAGTCACGCACGCCACCATACCACGCGAGGCGATGGGCATGGGCGACCCGCATTTGCTTGGCATGATTGGCGCATTCATCGGTGGATTCGGCGTTGTCTTCACGATCGCAAGCTCCGCAGTTTTTGCCATCATCGCCGCAGTGCTCGGACGCATCGGCCTCGGACGCCCCCTTCCCTATGGGCCGTTCTTGCTGCTTGGTGGACTTGCATGGATCTTCGGCGGTTGGAAATTGTGGCAACTCTATGTTGATTGGCTCTCTTTTCGCTAAAACCTAACAAATTCCCTCAACTACGCAAATTTTGCGATGATAAAAAAAACACTTTGTCGCGCGTAAAATGATTTCCATCACGTAAAAAATCACTATCATTGCACCCATGTCCGCACCTGATGATACCATTGCCTATTGCCACGCCTGTGGAACCGCAATGGATGTCAGCAATGTGGCTCCTTTCAGCAATGTTGAGTGCCCTGCTTGCCAGAAGCACACACGTGTCAAACGCGAGTTCGGGCCCTACACTCTTTTGCGACGTCATGCGATTGGAGGTATGAGCATGGTCTTCGTTGGCCACGACAACACTCTCGACCGCGAGGTTGCACTCAAGATTCTTAGCGAAACATATAGCGCTGATGAAAAACGCATCTCCTCCTTCGAGGAAGAGGCCCGCATCACCGCCGCGATCTCCCACCCGCACGTGGTTCGTGTTTTCAAAACCGGCAAAGCGTTTGGTCGATTCTACATCGCCATGGAAATGGTCACGGGCGGTCATCTCGAGCACCAAATCAAAGAACGCGGTGCAATCCCTGAATCTGAAGCTCTGCAACTCGCCATCGAGGTTGCTGAAGGATTGCGCTCGGCACATTCAGCAGGTCTGATTCACCGCGACATCAAGCCAGGAAACATCTTGCTCGACTCCGCAGGCAGCGCGAAAATCGTTGACTTTGGGCTCGCGCTCATGACCAAAGGAGGTGTTGCCACGCCTGATGAACTCTGGGCCACGCCTTACTATGTTCCACCCGAAACCATCGAAGGAAGGGAGGAAGACTACCGCGCCGACGTTTATGCCTTCGGTGCCACCTTTTATCACGTGCTCGCCGGCAAGCCCCCCTGCACCGAGGAGAGCATGGTCACCACCCAGCTCCGCGAGGCGAAAAAACACATCGTGCCGCTCAGCATTGCATGCCCCGATCTATGCCTTGAAACAGCGGCCGTTATCGAGTGCGCGATGGCCTATGATCCGTCTGCGCGTTTCCGCTCGTACGATGAACTCATCGAATCGCTCCAAACCGCGCTAATGGTAGTGCAGACGCGCGACAAAAACTTGCGCAAAGGCATCAAGCCGACAAACAAGCCCGTCCCCGTTGCCATCACTCCCGCCGAGCGCCGGCGCATTGCCAAAAGACAAACCGCCCAGAAAATGATTACCGCTTCGGCAACAGTACTCGTCTTAGGCGTCGCTGGCTGGGCTGCGGTGAAACTTTTGGGCGGCAAGGAACCAACGCCTTTGCCTATAGTCGTGACGAATGATCCAAATGCAACAGACGTACCCGTCATCACGGACCAATCGGGCGTCGCCATCAACAACCTTTACCAACAAGCTCGGAAACTCCTTGCCCAAGGCAACTATGAGGCCGCCCGCGAGTCCTTTCTGCAACTCCGCGACAACGGCAACGTACAAGAACCAACGCGCACATGGTGTGGCTTTGAAGCTATGCTCTGTGCTTATCTGAATGGTCGTAGTAACGATGCTCGCGCTGACGCCAAGCACCTCGAGCAACATCTCAAAGATACCTCTGTTCCAGAAAATATCCGCCAACGTTTGAAAGATTGGCTACCACAACTTCAAGACTACCCACCCATTACCAAAAACATCGAGTCCGACACACCACAAGATGATCTGATTTTCCTGATGAGCACGATGACGAACGCTTGCAAAAACTGGGAGCAAGGAAAGATGAAAGAAGCGATCCCAGCCTTCGAGCTCATCAAAAATGCAACGATCAAGGGCAACAACTCTCTCATCGAGGTCTACCAAGCAAAAGCAAACAACTACTTGGCCGATGCCGCAAAGCTGCAAGAACATCAACTCACCAATCTCCCTGCGACCCCGCAAGATTGCCGCGATGCGGCTGAAAATCTCGAACCAGTTCTCGCCACACTCGCGACCCGTGGTCGTGCAAAATTTTTGATCCGTGAATGGCAACTCGTACTAGGCCGTCATGCCAAAGCGCTTGAAGAAACTCCGCAAACCATCGGTAACACTCCTGGTCCATCTTTTGCGGAAGTGATGAAAAAACTGCCAACTCTGACAGCCAACTGCCAGTATCTTGATGCCGCCGAATTGTTGAAAAAAACCAGTAACTTGAACGCTAACGAAGAAACGCAACGCACCGCCTTGCTCGGCATGTGCGAAGGTGCGGGCATTTTCCTCGCCGATCTCGAAGAAGACATTTCCAAAGCGCCGATCACTCTCGCCATCGCCTGCAAAGATGGCCGCAGCTTTACGACTGTAAATGCCGCAAGCGAAGGAATGGTTACTCTCTCCAACGGCGACACCGAGGCTTCCTTACCGTGGTCAGAGATACCTGCATCCAACATCATCAATCTCTATCGCGAAGTCATTCGCAAGAATCCCGGCGATGTCGGCGTCCCTCTACGCCACGAATCTGCGATCTGTTTCCAGTGGCTCAGTGGCGAAAAAGACGCGGCGCAAACTGCTGCCAACGTGCTAAGCAATACTTCACCCTCGTTCAAAAAGCGCTGGGAGCAATGGATGACGGCATTGAAATAATCTAACGTTTTTCAGACAACTGATCAAAAACCGCTTGCAGATTTTCCCTAGCAAACGCCTCTGCATCTGAATCATTTCCTATGATTTCCCGAGGATCTGGCTCGCCCATTTCCACCACCTGCCGCAGTTGCCCTTTGTTGTTCAGCATGTATTCGCCACTTCTGAGCTGTCGGTCATTCGCATTTTGGATGTGAATCCACTCACGCAGCTGACCAGGATTTCCCAGAAGCTGTGGAGAGATGCTGCGACCATGGATTTTCTGCGCGGGCATAGCGGCTCCTGTGAGCTCGCAAAGCGTAGGAAAAATATCCGAGAGATCGACAAGATGCGCGCAAATGCTGTTTGATTTGATCTTTCCGGGCCAGCGAACGATCAAGGGCACATGCGTTCCCCGATCGGTCATTGTACCTTTACCTCCGACAATTTTTTTCCCATCAGCCCATGTGTGAACTAGGTCCGTATCAGTACCGTTATCTGCGAGAAACATGACGATGGTATTATCAGCAATGCCGAGATCATCGAGCGACTTCAGCATGATCCCGATCTGCTTGTCCAAATACGCCAGCATCTCAGGAAAATACTTCGGGTCTCCCTTGTGCCTAGGATCGGGCGCACGATAACTCCGATCTTTGCTATCTGGTGTTGGCTCCCATGGATAATGAGGCAAGCATGTTGAGTAATACAATAGAAATGGCTTCTTGTTTTTCACGCTCGATTTGATGAAGTCAAGAGACACCTCAAGATCGACGTCAGGGCCATATCGTTCCTTGATTTCCTCAGCGATGATGCGATCATCTTTAAGCAAGTAGGGATTCCAATAGCGAGTGGTCTTTTTTCCATTCTCATCAAAAATACTCCACGTTTGGTAATGATCAAAACCAAAGTCACAAATGGTGTTATGTTTGTGTTCTAACGCTACATGCCACTTGCCCACAAGTTGCGTTGCGTAACCGTGCTGCTTGAGTTGCCGCACAAAACTGGGTTGTGAAGGTCGCAAATAAATGTCCTCTTGTTGCTTGCTGTGCAAGACTACTCTGAGCCCATTTTGAAATGGGTATCTCCCCGTCAGCAATTGCGCGCGTGATGGAGAGCAAAAGGGATTTGAGAAAAATCGACTGAAATGCATGCCCTCTTTCGCTAGTCGATTAAGGTTTGGTGTTGGGTGAGATTTTCCTCCATACATGGATAAACATTCCACGCCAAGATCATCCGCGACGATCAGCAAAACGTTAGGATTAATCAACGCAAAAGCTTTGCCTGCTATGACGTAGAAAACAAAAACAAGAATGAAATGAATTTTCATCGAAGAACCAGGTTGGCGAGCTTGACACCTAACGCAATTCACGCAAATAGGAAAAACAAATCTCATTTAAGCAATTCAATCATCGCCTTGCCCATGGCTTCTCCCACATCCATGTAAACTTCAGCTTTGCCACCGTAATGACCATTGCCACTTCCTCCTTGGGCCATCGGGTTGGTGAAAACTGTCGCGACGTTCCCCTGAAACTCAGGATACTTACTGGATTTCCCTCCAACGGCCATTTGTGCGTCAAACACTTTTTCGCCATTGCCACCGCAACCCTTTTTGGATTCACCTAGAGTGCCCATGACAAATTTTGCATTCGGTGCCTCAAAGTCCTTGCGTAATTGTTGGATGAAGCGCACGAGATTTTCTTCATACTTGTCGGCATGGGCGGCATTGCCACAATCCTTTTCTCCCTGCCAAAAAAAGAAACCTGCCACCTCATACTTTTCAGCCTCGGGGTAATGCTTGCTCAAGTCAGCGAGTGCTTTTTTGGCATCCTCAACGTCATCATCATATTGCTTACCCGCATACCACTCACCTTCGACTTTTTCACCATTGCCCTTCGGATTCCCCGGTGTGCCACGATAACCAGGCTGGGTCTTGCCACCGTGCTCATACGGTTCGCTTCCCGGCGGCAAAAGATCCCAGCCGAGACTGCGATTGCCGATACAGCTTTTGAGGATCATCACCGGTGCATCGATGGCATTGCCGAGCGGATGACCAATTCCATACTCCGGCCCCATTGTTCGACCCGTCACTTTCATCCACTCATTTTTCAACATGCCTTTGCTCTGCATATACTGCACAAAGCGAACATCTTTACGTTCATGCCAAGAACCATCTTCCTCCACCAAATACCCATACTTGCTTTTAGTCTTTACGGCATTTTCTAACGAAAAATCAGCACCTGCCACTTTTCCCAGTCCCACCATATTGGATTGACCGAGCAAAATAAACACCTGCACAGGCTTCTTCATATCTGCTGGTTTGCCATCGGATCTTTCTAACAATTGCTCTTCTGCTGTGTCCGTAATCACAGACTTACTTGGCGCAGGAGCGTTAGCATCCACTTTTCCCTGCTTTTTCAAAAACGCATTGTCCGCAGCAGAAACCTTGACTTGAGGAAATTTGAGAATTTTTCCGTTAGACAATAGCACACTTACCACTCCAGATTCAGGATCATACGACTTCAGCTCCCCTTCGAACGTTTTCGCGCCATCAGGACTTGTCCAAGTGCGAGCTTCACCGCTCACGGCAAAAAACAATACGCAAGAGCAAGTGACGAGGAGTCGTTGATAGAACGCTACGATCGAAAAAAGTGGTTTCGCTTTCATGGATTTTTGATGATTTGCCACTGCACGGATTATCCCATGCAGATTTACGGAACAACACTCCCTCAAACGGCAATGTTTGGAAAGCAAAACCGCTCGCTCGACCTGACCATAAATAGGGCAGCTGAGATCAATTCGAAATCGACTTAACCCAAGTTTGATGAGCGGTTTTTAGATGCTGCACGAGCTCACGCTCACGAGCCATCTGATTGATTTTTTCACTCGGATCCGCTTCCAGATTCACGAGCGAGAGAAGCTTGGGTCCTCTGCCTATCAATTTCCAAGCACCGCGACGCACAGCCCAATCATCGCCCGACTGCCAATGCAGATCTCGTGTTGGCGCAATTGCTTCGCCTTTTAAGATCGGCATGAGATTGATACCATCGATGTGATGTTGTTCGGCAATGTTCGCTCCAGCGAGATGCACAAAGGTAGGCAAAAAATCCATCGTCATCAGAGTTGTTGCATCCGTTTTGCTCGCCGCAATCACACCAGACCACGAAGCAATAAACGGCACTCGATGCCCTCCTTCGAACAAGCTGCCTTTGCGACCGCGCAAGTTCGCATTTGCCGCAAATCCTTGAGGTGCTGCTGGGCCATTGTCGGAACAAAAAATCACCAAGGTATGCTGATCGATCTTGTGCTTGCGCAGCGTTGCCATCACTTCACCAACGGAGTCGTCAAGCGTATCGATCATTTCCTTATATGTCTCAGCAGGAGATTTCTTTTTGCTGCGATCGCGACCTTGCAGCGGATCATGTGGCGCGCCATGAGCGAGATACAAAAAGAAGGGTAGATCTTTGTTGCGATCGATAAAATCCACTGCATAGCGACTCAATAAATCGGTCGCGTATCCCGATTCATTTTCGATGCGGCGTTGGTTCCACCAATCTAACTCTTTTTTTCCATAGCCAGCGATGTGCGAATGATAATCGACATTTCCGCCCATAAATCCTCGAAATTCATCGAATCCATAAGCCATCGGATGAAATTTTTCATCATAGCCCAGATGCCACTTTCCCACTAAAGACGTGCGATACCCAGCCGAGCGAAACATCGCAGGCATAGTCTTTTCTTGTGGCGATATGCCCCAGGCCCAGCGTTGGACCGGATTCTGTTTGCGCTGTTCGCGATAGACTGGCGAAAGCTCGGCATCAGGAACTTGCGCACATCGTTGTTGATATCGCCCCGTCATCAAGGCCGCACGAGTCGGTGAACACAACGGACCATTGCCATGAAAATCCGTAAAGCGCATCCCACTCGCAGCAAGCTGATCAATATGCGGCGTCTTCACCTCTCGATTGCCATAACAACCCAACGAGCCGTAACCCAAATCATCCGCCACAATCAATACCACATTCGGTTTTCTGATCTGAGCAGCAGACAAAGAGGTCCACGGCGCAGAGATAAACATGAAGAGACAGATGATCCATTTCATAGTTATGAGTATATTGGGGTAAAAAGAATGGCAAAAGAATGAGGGCAGAAGAATGAAATTCAAATGAACTAATTTTTTACAATATCCCCCCATTCTCCTGCCTCGTTACGGCTTAGCGTGCTTGATGACAAAGTCGATCAACTCTTGGCATTCGAAAAAGCTGGGGGAAATTTCGTGGCCACCGCCGGGTATGATTTTCACATCACATGTTCCGCCTGCGGCTTGGTAGTTTGCTTGCAGCAACTTGGTATTATCGTTGTAAGGCACCAAGATGTCATTATCACCGTGCACCGAAAACATCGGGACTTTGAGTTTTGCCAGACCCGCGAGATTTTCAATCGGATTGTATTCTTTGATGCGAGATTGAAAATCCGCTTCACTCATCGCAAAATCACCCAATGTCTGTTGCTTGGAGGATTTCATCGGCCAGCTGTGATAGTTGCATACAGGATAGATTCCCGCCCATGCACGCACTTTTTCGGGATGGCGAAATGCCCAGGCCAAGGTCATCATTCCACCACGGCTTTGCCCTAACAGAACCGGTTGTTTCGAGTAACCCCGCTCGACCATGGCATCATAAAATCTCGTGAACTTCTCGGAGCTACCAGGAGCACCGCGCACTTCGCCGATGTCGTAGCCCGCAATCGCGATGCCGGCTTTCATGAACGCATCGAGATATGCTTTGTGCCGCACGATGATCACATCGCCATTGATGACAGGTGCATACCAAATCCATGGCTTGCCTTTTGCCGGGCGAGGAACTGCATACACATAGGCTTTATGGGCATCGACTTCGAAAATTTCTGCTTTTTTCGGCGCTGTGGACTCACGCTTCCACGCAGCGGGATTGTAGATTTGCTTGGCGACATCCAGTTTTTTTTGCAAAGCCGCGTAGGGAACATCTTGCACGCTCGTGTTGCCATCGATGGCAAGTCCCGCCGCAATCGCCGCACTTTGGCTCATCGCCATAAAGACTGGCTCCATACGAATGGAACCGTGCGCTACGTGTGAAGCAGAAAGGCAAATCGATGAGAAAATATTTTCGCACTCGCCTTTTTTGGGGATGATCGATCGATACGAAATCCCATATGGCCGCGGCGGCGTGCGCCAGATCACGCCTTCGTTTTGCACGGTTCCCTTGTCGGTAACAATGTGCTGCACCCCATGAGAGTCCATGCCAAACGATCCTAACGCTATCGGATCTTCGGCCTTGCGCTGCCCCATACAATCGTGCTGAGTCATGACGTAGTCAGTTACCATGCGTCGAGCCTCGCGAATGTAAATCATCCACGGCCAGCCCCCGTTGTCGGTAAACTCATCTTTGGGCAACCCAAAACTCGCGGCGCGTTCGCGAAGATTTTGCGGCACTCGTGGACTATTCGACATCGTCCAAAGAAATCCACGAATGTAGGTTTGGTGCGCTTTTTCGATTTCATTGCGTCGCTCGTAACTGGCTTCGGGATACTCATAATTGGCTCCCACGAAATCAGATCCCACAGCATGCATGTTATTCCAATCGACTTTTTTTCCCGTGCCCGCAAGGGGCTCGATGAGTGCCGGCATGCGTGTGTCTCCCGCATCAAAATTGCGCAACAGCAACTCATGATCGATCTCGCGATAGCCTTCAGGCTTTTCGATCGGGATGCGATTCTCGGGGTTACTGGTAAGGCACACGCGATAATTGAACGCTTGAATTTTCTTATCTCCCTGACCATTCACCAATCCCTTGCCATCGACAACATGAGGCAACAAGCCAGTCCTTGGCTCACCTGCTTTGATGTAGGGATCAACGTCTTTAACAAAATGATCTTTGTCTTTTTGGCCGTAATGCAAACGTGGATTGGTATCGCCACGACGCACACCAGCAAGGTCTTCCCCATACTGGCTTTCTGCTTCGCGGCCGACCGTGTAACTCACACCCGCGGCTGCCATCAGATCGCCAACGTAGGTTGCATCGATGAACATTTTTCCACGATAGGACTTACCACTCAGAGTGGTGATTGCCGTAATGCGTTTGCCTTCCATGGTAACACCCTTGCCAGGATTTCGATCTAACAATTCCTTGTAAACTACCGTCACACCGGAATCGGCAATCATTTTTTCAAATACCTTCTTGCCCACATGTGGCTCAAAACTACGCACAAAGGTAGCACCATATTCTTTCGCTACGCCCTCATAGAATTCAGACGCGATGCCACCAAAGGTGTTGCGATAACCCAGAAAATCAGTCGCGCCAAGACCACTCGCACTCATGCCACCCGGAAATCCCGTAGGATTAATCCAAATGACGGATCGACCTTCGCGCTTCGCTGAAATGGCCGCGACTACCGCTCCCGAAGAATCACCATAGACAACCACATCATGCTCAAAGTTTTTGTCAGGAGCTGATTGGCCATAGCAAGAAATGGTTAGTGCCGCGCTAACGCTTACAATATGAGAGAAGAAATTGTTCATGCAAATTCGAATGATGGAGAGGTGTTGATTTTGTTACAATCGTTAATATTCAGTCAGCCCGAGTGAGTGAAGAAAAAACGATACCCACTCCTGCCCATAATTTGGCCAGGACTACACAACCTTGGAATTATGGCGTCATGCTTGGCACTTGGACCTCTACGATTGTCATTTTCTAACATAAATTTTCGAGTGAAGGAATGATAGCGCAAATGTTAGGGCTCAAATTGAAGTCCGCTCACAAACTCGTTGATTTGAAAAAATCGAGCATCATCAACAAACTTGCCGCCCACCGTAAGATTATCGAATCGCAAATCGCGAATACGAGCATCAGCTAGCCCCCATAAAATCTGTGGCTCAGCTAAGACACTGGGCGCAGCGATAACAACATTCTGAAATAAAATACCTGATAGATCTCCTGCTCCGCGCCTACCACCATTTTTTGCGTATGGTTCCGGCACCTGCATGCAGAGAAAAAACTGCTGCAATGTAGGCCGCGGATCTTCCACGTTGATATTCCGAAAAATCACGCCTCGCCCCGCTGCACCCTTTCCCTCACCGCGCATGTTGAACACACGCCCACCGCTCCAGTGATGCCATTTCGCACGTGAGTAAATCACATCACAATCTTCTACCACCATCGGCCGATCATTCGCGTTTTGCAGCGAGCTCAAAACAAATGCTGAGCCATTCGCATCATTCCACACTACCGTGCGACGAATCCCCAAGCCCTGAACATAAAGCGAGTCATCTTGCGTGCGCAAGAAACAATCTTCAATCAGAGTATTTCCAAAAGGATTGATGCCATCACCATTCGCTCTCCAAGTGAAAATTTTCGTCCATGATACCTTGTTCGGATGCCCTTTTTTATAGCCACCCACCAGCATCAGTGAATGTGTAGCCGAATCCGCAATCGTGATTCCTTCCACTGTCACATCATTAGCTCCTAAGATCTCAATTGGACGATAGCGATCATACTCACC
>Ga0208597_1000710_pt1 | contig 13108 bp, 16 predicted proteins | sample LakMenEpi05May12_FD_150673 | JGI IMG/M metagenome (GOLD analysis project Ga0208597, IMG submission 150673) | Freshwater microbial communities from Lake Mendota, WI - 05MAY2012 deep hole epilimnion (SPAdes) | ecosystem: Environmental > Aquatic > Freshwater > Lake > Epilimnion/Euphotic zone ...
GTAGAAACCTTAATTATTAGTCAGCTTGGAGGAATACTGGGAATTATATTAGGAATTCTTATTGGTTATGGGATTTCTTCGGCTTTAGATTTTGCATTTGTAATTCCGTGGAAAGCGATTATGGCGGCTTTTGGAACAAGTTTTATAGTAGCAATCGTTTCGGGTTCTTATCCTGCTTTGAAAGCATCGAAGTTGGATCCTATTGAAGCGTTGAGATATGAGTAAATTAAGTACGAGGTACGAGGTGCGAAATGCGAAATAAGAAGTTGGAATTTTGAAGTTTTATTTTTTGTTTTGATTGTTTCTTGCCGTTTTTATTGAAGCTACTGTTATTGCTAAGATTTCATTTCCTTCTTTTAGAAGTTTTTCTATTTCAACTTTCAGCTCATTATCTTTGTTGATTTCTTGAATAATTTCTAGAAAAAAGCAACTTTCATCAGCTTCTTCTTCAACTATTTTTAGCTTATTGATAAAATCAGCTGTTGATTTTGCTCTTTGTGAAGCTCGATAATTTGCTCCAACCGAACTTGAACACCTAATAAGTTGATTTACATAAGCATTAAACTCTCTACTAGTAGGTAATTTTGAGCAAAATAATGCACAATCAATTGTAAACTTTTTGGTTCTAGCTTTCATATCTATCATAATTATCAAATTTTAATGAATAAACTTTTTCTTTAATCCTTTCCTAATTCGTACCTCGTATATCGTACCTCGTACATTGAATAATTCTATCATTTCCATAAATATCTTTTTTCAAGACAACATCATTGAAGCCTAAATTCTCTAACAATTCAACCGTTTCCTTTCCTAAATATTGGTTTATTTCAAAGTATAATTTTCCGTTTTCTTTTAAGTTTTTCTTGGCTAGTTCGGCTATTTTTCTGTAAAAAAGTAGTGCATCGCTGTCATCTACAAATAAGGCTAAATGTGGTTCGTATTCTAAAACATTTGGTTTTATTTCGGATTTTTCCAAATTTCTCACATACGGTGGATTGGAAACAATCACGTCATATTGGGATGGAAGTTTAGAATTGGAATTTGATAGATTTTCTAAGTCATCAACTTTTAGAATATCTGCCTGTATAAAATTGATAGTAACTTCATTGATTTCAGCATTTTTTTTAGCAGTAGTTAGAGCCTTTTCTGAAACATCAATGGCAAAAACTTGAGAATTTGTAATGTTTTTTGCTAATGAAATAGCTATACAACCACTACCAGTACCAATGTCAAGAATTTTAGGGTTGTAGGTTGTAGGTTGTAGGTTGTAGGATTTGATTATTAATTCAACAAGTTCTTCTGTTTCTGGTCTAGGAATTAATGTGTTTTCGTTTACTAAAAAAGGTAGTCCGTAAAATTCAGTTTCTCCTACAATATATTGTAACGGTTTTTCTTTTTTCAATTCGGCTAAAGTGCTTTGCCAACGTAATAGTTGCAACGCATCCATTTCCATTTCTGGGTATAAGGCTAAGTCGATTCTTTTTTTATTGTGAAAGCTTTCTAAAATAATATAAAAGAAACTTTCAATTTCCATTTCATCATATAAAGGAGAAAGTTCACTAAGAAAAGTAGTCTTGTATTCTTTAACTAACATTGGAATTTGAAATTTTATGGTTGGAATTTATATACTTTTTATCATCCAAACGGGACAACTTGTGTGACCAGTTCCGCCTAAAGGTGAGCAAATATAGTCAAACCCAACTTTTTTGTATAATTTTTGAGCAACAAGCATTTCGGGAAGCGTTTCTAAATAACATTTTTCGTATCCAAATTCTTTTGCTTTTTGCAAACATATTTCAATTATTTGTAAGCCAATTCCTTTACCACGGGCTTCATTTAGAAAATACATCTTTTGCAATTCACAGATGTTTTCATCCGAATTATCCAATTTTGCAATTCCGCCGCCACCTATAATTTTTCCGTTTTCTTCGATTACAAAATAGATAGCTTTTGGTTTATTGTAATTTTCAAACATATAATCTAATTGCGAATCGGCAAATGCAGTTCCGACTTTTGGATAATTATCATCAATAAAAACTTGACGAATTACACATGCAATTTGTTGATTATCTTCGGGTTGAATTTCTCTGATTATCATGAAAATTAAATTTTATACTTTCTAAATTTCTAACTCAAAAAAAACATATTTTTGTGATGTGAAGATACACGAAAAATATATAAAACGTTGCATCGAATTAGCCAAAAATGGTTTGGGAACAACTTATCCTAATCCGTTGGTTGGAAGCGTGATTGTATATAATAATGAAATAATTGGCGAAGGATGGCATCAAAAAGCAGGCGAACCGCACGCTGAAGTCATTGCTATAAATTCTGTTAAGGATAAATCATTACTTTCTAAGTCAACAATTTATGTAAGTTTAGAACCTTGTAGCCATTTTGGAAAAACACCACCATGTTGTGATTTGATTATAGCAAAAAAAATTCCGAATGTGGTAATTGGAACCATTGATCCATTTGCAAAAGTTGCTGGTAACGGCGTTAAAAGATTACTCGAAGCAGGAAAAAAAGTTACAGTTGGTATTTTGGAAGACGAATGCAATGAACTAAACAAACGATTTTTTACTTTTCATAACAAAAAAAGACCCTATATAATTTTAAAATGGGCAGAAAGTCAAGACGGATTTATAGCACCATTATCAAAAGACAAGCAAGAGCCAGTTTGGCTAACTAACATATTTTCAAGACAATTAGTTCATAAATGGCGAAGTGAAGAACAAGCTATTTTGGTTGGAACCAGGACTGTTATTGATGATAATCCGAGTTTAACCACAAGAGATTGGGCTGGAAATAATCCAATTAGAATAGTTTTAGACCAAAACAACCGAATTTCAAAAGAAAGTCATATCTTTGATAATCAAGCAAAAACCATTTCAATCACAAAAAGCAATATCAATTTCAGCAACAATATTGCACAAGAAATTGGTGACTTCTTATTTAATGAAGGAATTCAATCGGTGATTATAGAAGGTGGAAGTAAGACTTTGCAAACGTTTATAGATACAAATCTTTGGGATGAAGCAAGAGTTTTTAAGTCAAAAATAATATTGAATCAAGGTACAAAAGCACCCAAAATTAAATTTAAAAAAGTAAATAGGAATGAAATTTTAGAAGATGAATTACTAATTTTTTTCAATTATGATAACAACAATTATTTTTGACTTTGGTGATGTTTTTCTCAATTTAGAGAAAGAAGCACAAATGGAAGCCTTCAAACATTTGGGTTTAGAGGGGCCAAACGAAGAGTTGACTGCCAAAAATGATTTGTTTGAAAAAGGAGAAATTTCAGAATCAGATTTTTTAGAAAGTTTTATTAAGTTTATACCAAATGCAAGTGTTGAAGAAATAAAAAAGGCTTGGAACACTATTATAGGTGATTTTCCATTATATAGATTGGAATTTCTACAAATGCTTTCCTATAAATACAAACTTTTTTTATTGACAAATACTGATGAAATTCATATCGCTCGTTTTGAGAAAAAAGTAGGTATTTCATTTTTTAGTGACTTTTATCAGTGCTTTGAAAAAGTCTACTATTCTTATGAGATGGGAATGAGAAAACCTGATGAAAAGATATTTACAACCATTTTAAATAAACACGAATTATCTCCAAAACGAACTTTGTTTGTAGATGACAAAAAAGTAAATACAGACGCAGCCGAGAGTTTGGGAATTCATGTATGGAATTTGCAAGTAGGTAAAGAAGATGTTGTAGATTTGCACAAACAAAAACAGTTACCTTTGTAAAATATTTTTCTCGCACATTGTAATTTGTACTACTAACCTTGAAAGACATCTATAAAACTATTGCTTTTCCTTCGGAAGAGATTTTATTTAAAGAAAAGAACAGTAAGTTTTTTGGTTATGCATTTCCTGTAACTACTGAAGACGAAATAAAAAATCATTTAGAAATTTTACGCAAAAAACATTTTGGTGCTGTGCATTATTGTTATGCATTTCAGCTTGGAACCGACAAAATTCAATTTCGTGCTAATGATGATGGTGAGCCAAGTAATACGGCTGGAATGCCTATTTATGGTCAAATTCAATCTTTTGGACTAACAAATATTTTAGTTGTAGTAGTTCGTTTTTTTGGAGGCATTAAGTTAGGCGTCGGCGGATTGATAGCTGCTTATCGAACTTCGGCACAAATGGCATTAGAAAATGCTGAGATTATTGAAAAAACTATCGACATTCATTATGCTATTTCCTTTGATTATAAGAATATGAATAAAGTAATGCGAGTTATCAAAGAAAAAAACATAGAAATCATTTCACAAAAAATGGAAATGAGTTGTGAAATTGAAATTGCCACTCGAAAAAAAAATGCCGAAATGGTATTCGACATTTTTTCAAATTTGTTTGAAGTTGAAATTAAATTAAAAGAGTAGTTCCTTACTCTTTCAATAACTCTAAAATATATTCAGGAGGAAAAACAGGTCGGCCTGTTTTCATATCTACAAACACCAAAGTTGAGTTAGCAATTGTTAACAACTCATCTTTCTCATTTCTTATCTCATAATCAAACTCAATTTTGACTGATTCTTGTTTTTTAAAAATTGTTTTAACAATTAATAAATCATCATATCTGGCAGGTTTTTTGTAATTTATATTTAAAGAAACTACTGGAAGCATAATTCCATTTTCTTCCATCCATTTGTATGAAATCCCTATGTTTCTAAGCCATTCAACGCGTCCCATTTCAAAATATTGTGCATAATTGCCATGATAAACGACTCCCATTTGGTCTGTTTCTGAATAACGAACTCTTACATTAATTTCGTGCTGTTTCATTTAGTTTATTTTAATTTTTTATATATTTACATCATCAAAAAAATAACACTTACAACATTATTTTTTAAAAATCAATAGCAATTTTATTTTTTTTTAACAAAAAATGTTCACATATTTGTTATCCCAAATTTATAGAGGAAAATGACCTTTTCTTTATGTAAGATAACCTTTAATACTAACTAGAATTTATGAGCAAAACTGCGCAATCTGTATGGGAAAATTGTCTAGCGTTTATAAAAGACAATATTCAAGACCAAGCATACAAAACTTGGTTCGAGCCGATTAAGTCTGTTGAGCTAACCGATAATGCACTTTACATTCAGGTTCCAAGCAAATTCTTTTACGAATGGCTAGAAGAACATTATGTTAAACTATTAAAAGTTGCACTCACCAAAGAACTCGGAAAAAATGCAAAGTTACTCTATAAAATTAAAATGGAGAACACTTATGGAAATAAACAACCTTTTACTGAACAATTGCCAAGCAATAATAGAAGCTCTGTAAAAACACAAGAGGTTGACGCACCATTCAAAAATCTTAATCCTGAATTGAAAAATCCATTTGTAATTCCTGGAATTAGAAATCTTAAAATTGAGTCACAGCTTAATGCTAACTACAGTTTTGACAATTTCCTAGAAGGAGATTCTAACCGTTTAGCTCGATCGGCTGGAATGGCTGTTGCCAATAAACCAGGCGGAACTTCATTCAATCCTCTATTAATTTTTGGAGGTGTTGGTCTAGGTAAAACACACTTAGCACACGCTATTGGAGTTGAAATAAAAGATAAATACCCTGAAAAAACGGTATTGTATATTTCTGCTGAGATATTTACACAACAATATATTGATTCTGTTAAGAAAAACAACAGAAACGACTTTATCCATTTTTATCAACTAATTGATGTATTGATTATTGACGACGTTCAATTTCTTTCAGGAAAAACAGGAACGCAAGATGTTTTCTTCCATATTTTTAATTATTTACATCAAAATGGAAAACAAGTAATTCTTACTTCTGATAAGGCTCCAGTTGATATGCAAGATATTGAACAACGCTTATTATCTCGCTTCAAATGGGGACTTTCTGCCGAATTACACCAACCAGATTATGAAACAAGAATTTCTATCTTAAAAAATATTCTGTATCGTGACGGTGTTGATATGCCAGACGAAATTATAGAATATGTTGCTAGAAATATCAAATCAAATGTTAGAGAATTAGAAGGTGCCATTATCTCGTTAATTGCTCAATCTTCTTTCAATAAAAAAGAAGTTACTTTAGATTTGGCTAAGCAAATTGTAGAAAAATTTGTTAAAAATGTTAAACGTGAAATTTCTATTGATTATATCCAGAAAGTTGTTTCTGATTATTTCCAATTAGATTTAGACATTTTGCAATCTAAAACTAGAAAACGTCATGTGGTTCAAGCTAGACAGTTGGCTATGTTTTTTGCAAAAAAATTCACTAAAGCATCTTTGGCAAATATTGGTTCACAAATTGGAGATAGAGATCACGCTACAGTTCTTCATGCATGCAAAACTGTTGACAATCTAGTTTCTACTGACAAGCAATTCAAGAAATTTGTTGAAGATATTCACAAGAAATTATCATTATAATTTTTAGTTGTTTATTTTTGTAGCCTAAAATCTGCATAAAATATTTTTTTATGACAACTAAAATCTTAATGGTGTGTCTTGGTAATATTTGCCGTTCACCATTGGCAGAAGGAATATTAGCATCTAAACTTGCTCCAAATAAATTCACTGTTGACTCAGCGGGAACTGGAAATTGGCATATTGGAAAAAAACCCGATGAGCGTTCAATTGCCGTTGCACACAAAAACGGATTGGATATTTCTATTCAAAAAGCACGCCAATTTTCTAAAACAGATTTTGACAGTTATGACTACATCTTTGTAATGGATAATTCCAATTATAATGATGTAATTAGTCTTGCCGAAAACGAATCACAAAAAAACAAAGTTAACCTAATTTTGAATGCGCTTTTCCCAAATGAAAACGTCGATGTTCCCGATCCATACTACGGATTAGCAAATGGGTTTGATAATGTATATCAAATGTTAGATGAAGCATGTACAGTTGTAGCTTCAAAATTAATTGAAAAACATCCCTAATAAATTATGCAACAATTTGGTAAACTTTATCTTATTCCAACTACAATGGGCGACTGCGAACCAATGGATGTTTTGCCACAAACGGTAAAAAGATGCCTTGATTTTATAGATGATTACATTGTTGAAAATGAAAAAACAGCAAGAAAGTTTATCAAAAGTGTACAGCCTGAGAAAGTGCAATCATCATTGATATTGAACGCCTTAAACAAACATACCGAAATTTCTGAACACTACAAGATGATTCAACCTTGTTTGGAAGGAAAAAATATTGGATTAATGAGTGAAGCTGGTTGCCCTGGAATTGCCGATCCTGGTGCTGCAATAGTAAAAATTGCTCACGAAAAAGGAATTCAAGTTGTACCATTGGTTGGCCCATCTTCCATATTATTAGCCATGATGGCTTCTGGAATGAACGGTCAAAGTTTTACTTTCAATGGTTATTTACCAATAGACAAATCGGAGAAAAAAAGCGCATTAAAAAATCTTGAAAAGTTATCTCACGATAAAAACCAATCGCAAATTTTTATTGAAACACCTTATCGAAATAATAAATTACTAGAAGATTTAATCCAAACGTTGCAACCAAACACTCATTTGTGTATAGCAACAGATATAACTCTTCCGACAGAATATATTAAAACTTTACTTGTAAATGACTGGAAAAAAACTAAAGTTGATTTACATAATAGACCAACTATTTTTATAATTCATAAAATGTAATTCATCATCTTACTCTTGCTTTATTATTAGCTACTATTCCAGAAGTTTCATAACCACCGAACATTCTCATGTAACTTTTTACAGAAGAACCGTATTTATCTTTACATTTTTTTTGACCGTTAGTATGCAAAAATCTTTTTACTGAACCAGCACCACCAAGATGTGCTGCTGCCAAGATTCCAGATTCAGTTACTTTTACACCACCAACAATTTTTCCTAAATACTTATTTATTTCGTTTTTTAATTCCCATTTGTTTTTAGAAACAAGAGCTACAAATGCTTTTTCTTGCATTTTAGGATTATTTAAAAAAGCTAGACTGTTAGTAATACCAACAGATTTAAGGGTTTCTTTACCAAATTGGTATTTTCCCATATACCCTAAGGTATTTATCATTTTATATTTTCCCTGTGATTCTTTAAAAGCGATTGCTTCTTTGAAACCAATAAAATATTTTCCTGTAAAAGGAACATTTAAACTTTTATATTCTATTGGATTTTCTGAAGGGAATAAGAAATGTAATTCATCATCATCGTTTACTTTAAACCAATCTTGATTTTTGGTTTGTAAAGGTTTAAAACCAAAACTTAAAAAAGCAACTATTACTAGTAACGACGAGTAAAATATCCATTTCTTTATCATAAAGTAGATTTCTTCGAAGACTGTCACTCTAGGAAATTTCTGCTCAGCAAAGATACATTAATATTTTAATAAACTGAATAACAATACGTTAATATTATCTAAAAATAGATTAAATGCCATTTAACATCATTAAAATGCTTAAACTCGATTGTTGGACTAGGGATTTTCACAGTGTTAAAAATGGAAAAAATGGTTTTTAACACATGGGATTTTGTTTCAATTTTGGTCAAATCAACATCAAAACTTAGGTAATATTGTCTTGCTCTTTTTGATTCTGGAAGGAAAATAGTATTGGTAAAACTATCGTTTCCTGTAATCATTCCTTCAGCTCCATAACCAACAGCTAAATTTAACCATTTAGGAATTTTTGAACCTTTTAAAAAGGAATGTATATTAACAGAAAGCCAGTAGGTTTGTCCGTTGTAATCTTTAAAAACTTGTTCTGTGACTGAACTTCCCAATACATTTGGTCTTGCCGAAGCATAAGGTGTTGTGTGAAAAGAAAACTTTGGAACGATACGCTGCTCTTTCCATACTAATTCTTGTGAAACATATAAAGTAGTTCCTGAGGCATTTGCTAATAAATCGCCAACAGATGCGCCCCATTTACTTGAATATCCGTCTAAAACTTCGATTGCAGAAATCATTAGGAATCCTGAAGTTGCGCCAAAAAGCAATTGATTTTTTTTGCTTACACCACTCCAAGCCAAGGCATCACTACTAGCTTTACTTAAATGATAAGCTGAGAAAACATGACCCGCTTTATCCATTTGGAGCCATTCGGCATTATCGTTTATAGTATGAAAGTTAGATTTTGGATACTCTTTGTACCAAAGTTCGTTGAGTCCTATAAAAGTTGTGGTTGCAATTGCTGCTTGCGAAATTATAACGCTATTTCTCCTTTGAATATCTAAAGAATCGGCTGGTTTTAGAAAATTTTCAATAGTAGATTGAGCCAAAGAAAATTGACACAAAAAATATAGTAGGTTTGATAAAAAGCTGAACTTCATAAACAAATAATCTAATATGTGCTATTCAGAAACTTCAAGTTGTCCAACTTTCTCCCAATTTTTATCAACATCTAATGTAGCATAAATGTAAACATTACTATTCTCACTTTTTTTATGTGCTAAATCCTTTGCCAAAACAGCTTTTAAGTCATTTGGTGACAAACGATATATAGCACCAGTAGAAACATCTACAATATATCCAACAATTCCGCCAATCAGAATATTTCCCCATATCCAACCATTCATTTTTTTCTTTAAATTAACTTCATATGCCTTATACCCATCTAACTGTATCTTTACCTTATAATTACCATTTCTTTTTAATTTAGTTACAAAAGGTGTTTTTCCAATCTCAACATTATCAACATAAATTTTAGCATTTGTTGGTGTGCTATCAAATTTAATTTTTTGTTTAGATCCAGATACTATTGTAGCACAGCTAGCTATCAAAAAAAATACAAGTAAACTGATTATGATTTTTGTCTTCATTATATAATTATTACGTTTCTATTAATTTCTATCTTTTTATTCCTTGATTGTTAACCCATTCAATATATTTTTGGCGGTTAACTTCGTGTTGTGCTGGTGTTTCGGCAAATTCGTGGTAACCAAAGTTAGTCACGCTTGCGCAGAAATAAATATAGTTGTGTTTTGCGGGATTTAGAACAGCATCTAAAGCCGTAATGTCTGGCATTGCAATAGGCCCTGGTGGCAAACCATTGTACATATACATATTATATGGTGAAACCGTTTTTAAATCTTTGTTTAAAACACGTTTAATTACTAAGCTAAAATCGTTTGCATTTTTCTTTACGGCATAAATTACTGTTGGATCAGCTTCTAGTTTTATACCTTTGTTTAATCTGTTTAGATACACACCCGCAACAGTTGGACGTTCGTCTTTTTTGACAGTTTCTTTGTGTACAATTGAAGCTAAAATTGAAACTTGAATTAGTGTTAAATTCTGTGCTTTAGCTTTGGCTTGTCGTTCTTCAGTCCAGAATTTACGGTATTCTTTTGCCATTTTATCTCTGAATTTTTCGGCCGTTGTGTTCCAGAAATATTCGTATGAATTTGGTATACAAACCGCTAAAACATTCTCTTCGGTAAAACCATTTTCTTCTAAAAATTGTTTGTCTTTGAAAGCATTTAGAATACTCAAACTATCGCATTCTAGTTGTGAAGCAATTCTTCCTGCGAAATCTTCTAATCTTTCTTGGTTATTGAAAGCTAAATTTACGGGAACATTTTGACGAAGTGAGTTAATTATTGCGTTGCTTCCCATTCCTTTTTTAAGTAAAAAGCGTCCTGATTTTACATTTCTTGGATATGATTTTTTGTTGGCAGTTGTTTCAAACTTGTCCATATCTTCAATATAAGGACTTATAATTTTCTTTACATTTTCAAATTCGGAATCGGTTGGAATTTCAACATAAACTTGATCTTGCGTAAATTTGGTATTGGCACTAAAAATATCTCTGTATAATTTATAACCATAAACTCCAGCAATTGTGATGATTACAACTGCAATAATGCTAACTACTTTCTTTATTTTATTCATATTTTAAAATATTATTTTTTATCGGTAAAATATGGAATCGCTTTTTAATGATTGGTGTTTGCTATGCAAACTTTTATTTAGTGGCGATTTCAAAACTTTTTATTTATTAATTGATATAAACTTTCATCTTGGTACTTACCGTCGATATAATTCCATTCTTTTTTGTCGCCTATTTTTTGGAATCCAAATTTAGTAAAAAGGTTTACACTTGGTTCATTTTGTGGATTAATATTAGCAAATAATTGATGTAAGTTTAATTTTGAAAAAGCATAATCTATCAACAAACCCAATGATTCTGTACCAACTCCCGAATTTCTATCTTGATTTTTTTTGATAACAATTCCAATTCCAGCTCGGTTATTACTAGGATCGAAATCGAATAAATCTATTAATCCGATTGCAGTAAAGTCATTGTTTTTACAAATAGCTAATCGTAATTGTTTGGCTTCATATATGTCTTGATGCGCATTTTCTAAATATTGACGAATAAGAAATTTGCTGTAAGGTGTTTGGGTGTTACTCACGTGCCAAATCGATTCATCGTTTTCTATTGCGTAGATAAACTCCAAATCGTCAGGCTCGAGTGCTCGTATGTAAATATTGTTTCCTTTTAAAGTCATTTTTTTAGTTTAAAGGTTAAGGAGTTTAAGAGTTTACTTCTATTTTCCCTTCAAAAACAAATGCTGCTTTTCCTTCTAAAAAGACATTTTGATAACCTTTTGTTGTTTTTTCAAATGAAACTTTCAATTTTCCGCCTTGAACATCTAGATCAATTTGAGATGATTTAGTTTTTTCTATTGCGTTCATGGCTATTGCTACTGCTGTTGCACCTGTTCCGCAAGATAACGTTTCGTCTTCAACACCACGTTCGTAGGTTCTTAATCTAAAATGATTATCAGCTAATTGTGATACAAAATTTACATTACTACCTGCTTTTCCATATAAATCGGAATAGCGAATTTCGGCTCCATTTGCTTTTACATCATAATTTTGAATATCATTAACCAAAGTTACATGATGTGGCGAACCCGTATTTAGGTAAATATATTCGTCTTCAATTTTTATTGTGTCAACATCTTTCATTTGAAGCGAAACAATTCCGTTTTCAAAAATCGTTGCTTGGTGTAAACCGTCAGTAGCTATGAAAGTAGTTTTATCTTGAATGACATTCAAACTTTTGGCAAAAGCTACGATACATCTTCCACCATTGCCACACATGGAACTCTCATTTCCGTCAGAATTGTAATAAACCATTCTAAAGTCTGTCGAATTGTCATTTTCTAGCAATATTAACCCGTCAGCACCTATACCAAAACGGCGGTCACAAATTTTTTCTATTAGATTGGTATCATTTTTGGGGAAATAATTTTGACGATTATCAATCATGATAAAATCATTTCCGGTTCCTTGGTATTTGTAAAATTGAATGTTCATTTTTATTTTTGTCTTGGAACAAAAGTACAAACTATTAATGAAAAGTTAATCATTGTTAAACACGCGTTAAACTAGTTTTTTGTTAAAATTTTAGATTTAATTTTACGTTAGTATTTCAAAACACATAATAATATGAAAAAATTTGGAAGTTTATTTTTAGTTTCTCTATTAAGTGGCGCCACAACTTTAGGTGCTTACAAATTATTTTTTGAAAACAATAATCCATCAGATTCAATCGTCTCGATGGCGCCAAGTAATTTTACTAGGAATGTTGGTTCTGCTGATGGAAATTTAGATTTTACGCAAGCTGCCGACAAGACGGTTCATTCAGTTGTTCACGTAAAAAATGTCTCATTTAGAACAGTTTCCAATCCGATTATGGAATTCTTTTACGGCTTTAGAGGTGGACAACAACAAGAACAAGTTGGTACAGGTTCAGGTGTTATTATTTCTGAAGATGGTTATATCGTAACCAATAATCACGTGATTAAAGATGCATCAGAAATTGAAATAACTCTGAACAATAAAAAATCATACAAAGCAAAATTGATTGGAACTGACTCCAAAATGGATATTGCTTTATTAAAAATTGATGCTGATGAAAAGTTACCTTACACTGTTTTTGCCGATTCGGATACTGTAAAAGTGGGCGAATGGGTTTTGGCAGTCGGAAATCCCTACAACTTGAATTCGACAGTTACTGCTGGAATTGTTTCGGCAAAAGCTAGAAATTTAGATACTCGTGGCATTCAATCATTTATTCAAACCGATGCTGCAGTAAACCCAGGAAATAGCGG
>Ga0208597_1000714_pt1 | contig 13092 bp, 14 predicted proteins | sample LakMenEpi05May12_FD_150673 | JGI IMG/M metagenome (GOLD analysis project Ga0208597, IMG submission 150673) | Freshwater microbial communities from Lake Mendota, WI - 05MAY2012 deep hole epilimnion (SPAdes) | ecosystem: Environmental > Aquatic > Freshwater > Lake > Epilimnion/Euphotic zone ...
AATCACCGTACGCTGATGCATCTGTGCTTGAGATTGCTGCTCTTGATGCACCCAAATTTCGATCCATCCATATTTTACCAGTAGTTGGGTTCGTTACATTAACTACTGTCGTAGCACCTGCAGCACAAAAGACAGAACCTGCTGGGTATTGAAGGTGAGGGTTGTTTCCACAGCCATCATACCAATGAGTTCCATTCCACCATTGAAGGCAATTCACGGTTGTGTTATAAATAGTCAAACCAGCAGCTGGAGAAGCAATCCCATTACGCTGCACAGTTGTCATTCTTGGTGGTAAAAAGCCTTGGGTTGTACTCGCAATTTCTAACTTAGCAGATGCATTTGGATTTGTTGTTCCTATTCCAATACTAGATCCATTATTGTGAATATTACTATTGTTAACTACCCATTGGGTACCATTCCAATAAGCTGTATTTCCTGCGGTTGTTCCATTTGGTAATATACCTGCTGGACCTTGCACGCCCGTATCTCCTTTTGCTCCTTTAACATAACCTGCGTTGATTGTTGTATTATTACTTAAACTTACTTTTAAACTGTCATTTTGAATTTGCGCATTTGTGATACTAATACCATTGATTCCAGCTAGACCTGTATCTCCTTTAGTTCCCTTTACATAACCCGCATTTATTGTTGTATTATTACTTAATGTTATCCTTAAGCTATCGTTTTGTATTTGTGTGTTTGTAATACTGATACCATTGTTTCCAGCTAGACCCGTATCTCCTTTTGGACCTTGAGGGCCAACTGTGCTAGATATTGGCTTTGCTTTCCATGTATTTGTAGCACTTTCGTAACTAAGCACATCATCATTATTAGCAGTTCCCAATGACAATCCTTTTACATTTTCAGCATATTTAGACACAAATGAATAAAAGGTACTGGCTAATTCTAACTGGCCTAAACTGACAAATGGGGTAGTTGGAGTCGTTTGATACTCTACATCCATCCAAAATCCGCCTTCTTCCCATGGAATATTTTCAAAAGATGTAGCAGGAGCACCATTACAAGCGGTACCTAATACTTGTCTGTTTAGCTGTATTGAGATAAATCCGTTTGCATTGGTTGTTTGCTGGTGCAAAGCACAGTATACAACGGGTCCAGTTTGTCCCAATTTTCTAAAAGTTAATCGTAAACTAACTGGCGTATTAGAAAGAGGTGTATTATTAGCATTTCGAACTACTGCCGAGAAACTAACTAATTGAGGAATTTTTGATTGTGACATCAATGTATAGAAACTTGCTATACAGATTAATAAAGTAATTTGTTTTTTCATTTTAATTTATTTAGATTTTATTATTTTTCTTGAGGTAATTGATTCGTTATTTATAGCTAATGATATAAAGTAAACTCCTGATTGAAAGGCGTTTAAGTTAATGGGTGTTTTATCAATGTAATTTTTTATAAATAGTATTACTCTACCATTATTATCTGTAATAGTTACTGTATTTTCTTGATTTGAATTTATTGAGAAATCTTCAATTATTATAAAATTGTCCGTAGGATTTGGATAGATTTTTACTGCTAAACTATTTGAACCCAAATTAGCAATCCCACTAGTTGTTTTAAAATCATTTTTCCCATACTCCGAAGCAATTGTTAATGAACCAGAAGCATTTGAAATGTATCCACTTAAACTGCTTCCTACAACAGGTTGAAAATTATCATTGCTAGATGCAACCGCAGAAAATGAAATACTTTCTATACTTTGTGACTTGCTGTATAAACCGATACATAGAAAGGAAAACAATAGTAATAATTTATTTGTACTTTTTTTCATTTTTATATTTTTTTTCTTTCTCCTACTCTATTTAGGCTTTTCGGAGTCCGCCATTTAATCAATATTTTAATTTATAGTATTGAATTACAGACAAAAGTAAACAATTTTTAACAAAAAATATTGTTTTTTTTGAATCAAACGAGCGATTAAAAAGTGGTTGTATTCTCTTTTACTTAAAATAGCTAAAATTATGATTCTTTTTGATTTTCTTCAATGATTCAAAAATGAGTTGGATCACATTAGCTACATCTTCTTTGTGTACCATTTCTACCGTGGTGTGCATATATCTCAAAGGAAGTGAAATCAACGAACTCGCCACGCCGCCATTGCTGTAAGCAAAAGCATCGGTGTCGGTTCCAGTCAATCGGCTACAAGCGGCTCTTTGGAAAGGGATTTTGTTTGCTTCGGCTGTGTCTATGATCAAATCTCTCAAATTGTTTTGAACCGCAGGCGCATAAGCAATTACGGGGCCTAAACCACATTTTTGTTCACCTTCTTTCTTTTTGTCAATCATCGGGGTGGTGGTGTCGTGCGTTACGTCCGTTACGATGGCTACATTGGGTTTGATGGTTTGGCTAATCATTTCGGCACCTCTAAGTCCTACTTCTTCCTGCACGGAATTAGTAATATACAGTCCAAAATCCAATTTAATTTTTTGTTCTTTGAGCATTCGAGCTACTTCGGCTATCATAAATCCTCCAATTCGATTATCAATAGCTCGGCATACAAAATACGTGTCGTTTAGCTCCATAAATTCATCGGGGTAGGTGATAACGCAGCCTACGTGAATACCCAAATCCTCCACTTCTTTTTTGGTATCTGCGCCACAGTCTATCCATATCGTTTCTACTTTGGGCGATTCTTCTTTGCCACCACTTCTCGTATGAATTGCAGGCCAACCAAATACGCCTTTTACTATACCTTTTTTTGTATGAATATTGACTCTTTTGGATGGAGCAATCATATGATCCGAACCTCCATTGCGCACTACGTATATCAATCCATCGTCTCCAATATAATTTACATACCAAGATATTTCATCTGAATGCGCCTCAATAACCACTTTGTATTCCGCTTTTGGATTAATTACGCCATAGCAAGTGCCGTAGATATCCGTGCGGATTTCATCTACATAGGGTTTTATATAATCCATCCATATTTTTTGTCCAGCACTTTCATATCCTGTAGGCGATGCTGTATTCAAATAATTCTCTAAAAATTGCATAGACTTTTTGTCAAACTTATTTTTCTTGCTCATAATGTGTTTTTTAAAAATGTATTTAGCTATTGATTAATTTTTCTATATCGAATTTTGTCATTTGCATAAAAGCATACATCGCATTAGGTGCTTTTTCGGGATCGTTCATCAGTTGGCCTAGAATCTTAGGAACTACTTGCCACGATACGCCATATTTATCGGTCAGCCAGCCACATTTGCCCGGTTTGCCTCCTTCGCTAAGTTTTTCCCAATAATGATCAATTTCTTCTTGCGTATCGCAAGTAATGACATAGGAATTGGCTGGAGAAAATGCGTATTCTGGCCCACCGTTTAGTGCCATAAACTTGGTATCGTTTAGTTCAAAAACTACTACCATAGGATTTTCGGACAAGACTTTGGAGTTTTTGAAAACAGAGCAATAAAAAGCAGCGGCTTCTTTCGCTTTGCCATCAAACCACAAACAAGGAAAAATAGGGTGCGTCATATTTTTTATTTAAAAACTTATTATTGGCCACTATACTGCCACGTTTTGCCCTGATAATTCATCGTTACCATAGCTTTATCACTTGCTTCTACACGTCCAATTATCTGAGCTTTGAGCCCAAAACTAGCTACAATTTCTATAATTTCTTTGGCAAAAGAGGCATCTTCAAGATAAATTTCCATTCGTGTTCCCATATTGAAGACTTTAAACATTTCTTCATAAGAGGTTTGACTTTCATTGTGAATGCATTGAAACAAAGGCGGTACGTCTAGTATTTGATCTTTGATGATATTTACTTTTTCTGCAAAATGAAGCACCTTGCTAGAAGCTCCACCTGTACAATGCACCACCGAACGAATGTGATTTCGCCCTTGGTCAAATACTTTCTTCAAAATAGGCGCATAGCTCATTGTTGGCGATAACAACATTTTTCCAAGCGGTTGATTTTCAAATAAAACATCGGTAATTTTGTTGTTGCCACAGTATTGTACCGAGCTATCTACAAGCGATTCTATGGTTTCGGGATATTTCTCGGCATAAATTTTTGAAAGCATATCGTGGCGTGCCGAAGTGAGTCCATTGCTTCCCATTCCACTATTATAGCCATTTTCATAAATACAATTTCCATAGCTGGCTATCCCTACAATAATTTGTCCAGCTTTAATATTACCTGTTTGGATGATCTGGTTTTTGTGCATACGTGCGCTCATGCTGGCATCCACACTTACGGTGCGCACTACATCACCCACATCAGCTGTTTCGCCGCCGGTATATACGATATTGAGTCCGTATTCGTTGAGTTTATCAATATATTCTCTCGTACCATCAATGATTTCTTTGATGACAGTAGCATCTATTCGGTTTTTATTTCTATTGATAATGGATGTGAAAAGAAAATTTTCGGAAGCACCTACACACATCATATCGTCTAGGTTCATCACCAAGGCGTCTTGTCCAATACCTCTAAAAACAGATGCATCGCCCGTTTCTTTCCAATATAAATAGGCGAGAATGGATTTGGTACCGCTGCCGTCGCTGCTCATGAGATTGACAAAATCGGGGTCTGCGCCCATTACATCGGGAAAAACTTTGCAGAAAAGATTGGAATACAATCCTTTGTTTAAGTTTTGAATAGCAAAATGTACATCTTCTTTCTGTGCCGAAACGCCACGTTTCAAATATTTATCTTCCAAAATAGATTAATTTTTTGCAAATTTAATCTAAATAAAATTATTTGAACGATAGAAAAAAGTTATGGTTTAGGTATTTATCGCAATAAATTCTTTTGTACGACAGTAGAAAGAGAAGGCTCTATTTTGACCATATATTCACCTACTTTTTTGCGAGTATCGGCTGGTTCGGATTTAAACATATTGATTACTTCGTCTTGTTTGGCCAGCATAAACATACTAGGAAGGTAGGTGTTGTTTGATTGTTGGTATTGAGCCATTTCGTCGAGTGCTTTTACAATGTTGGATTTAGCGGTTTTGGCGCTATCGGCCATCAGGTCTAGTCCGTTTAAATGATAGTCGTAGAATGCTTTTCGGAATTTGTCGCCTCTTGAATTGAGCATGGTCAGTACCATCCCAATTTTTGTTTTGGCACCCGATATACTTTGAGCTTCTTGTTGTCGCCATCCATTAAGCGATTCACCACCTGCATTGGCACCGAAAGGTACAATATTACAAACGTTTTCGGCTTTTTCCAAAATAGGTTGCCCAGTTTTATAAGAAAAAGATTCATTGTCCAAGGCAATGATAAAATAAGAAAAGAAAGCCAATGTAGACGCCAAACTATTATTGAAAACATTGTCTGAATATTCGATGGGGTCATTTTCTATATACACAAAAGGCACGCCAGCTTCTTTGTGTCTGAGAATTTGAGTACTATAATTTGAGTTGAAAATAGGGCGTTCCGATTGAATGGTTATATCGGCTTTATAAACGTCTTGTCTAGGAATTTCCGTAATATTAATGATCAAATTACAGTTGATTTTCTGATTTAAATTATAATTTTCGCTCGTCCATTTACGAAGATTCATAAAATCTTGTATGGTTTTCTCCAAGGTTTTAAAAAGCTTGGGACTTACCGCAGTAGAATTGGTATTGGTAGTAGCATTTACTGTTACGGTACAATTGAGCTCTTGCGCATTGATTTGTAGCGAAAATAGAAACAAAAAAAGTATATAAATCTTTGCTTTCATTATGCGTTGATTAATTTTTCAATATAATTTAGAATATCTTCGGCCACATCTTTTTTGTCTTTTAACTCAAAATGTTGGCTATTATTGTATCGATCAAAGATAGAAATTTTGTTGCTATCGTGTTTGAATCCTGCACCGCTGTCATTCAAAGAGTTGAGAATGATGGCGTCCAAATTTTTTCGCTTCAATTTCCCCTGTGCATGTTCTATTTCATTTTGTGTTTCTAATGCAAATCCTATCAAGAGTTGATGGGCTTGTTTCATTTTGCCAAAACTGCCTAGAATATCCACTGTTTTTACCAATTCAATCGTGAACGAATCCTCGTTTTTTTTAATTTTTTGTGATGCAACTTGTTTTGGCGTGTAATCTGCTACAGCTGCAGCAAAAATGCCAATTTCATAACTATCAGCATAAGGCAAAACGGCTCGATACATTTCTGCGGCCGATTCTACTCGATGAACAGAAAGCATAGGATGCATAGGAATAGGAATGCCTACAGGCCCTAGAATCAACTGAACTTCGGCGCCTCGTTCCAAACAAGCTTCAGCAAGAGCTATGCCCATTTTTCCACTCGAACGATTGCCTATAAATCGAACAGGGTCTATGGCTTCATAGGTGGGCCCAGCCGTTATTACTATTTTTTTTCCTTTCAACATTCTTGCAAAAATAGGGTTTTTTATTCAAAGAATTTGTTTTCAATTTAATGATGACTATTCAAATAATACAAACCCTGAGGACTCTTTATTGCATTAGGACTAAGACTGTTTTTTGAAATATAATATCCTTTGAAATTGGAAATGGTATCTGCCGTGTACATCCTAATTTCTTGAGGAATAGCTCTTGCCAAATAGGCTTGCGCATAAAAATCGTATCCATAATCGGGACTTAAGTTGAGATACGAATTCGCATTTGAATTTATTTTTGAGGCAATAAATTGTGTGTCTTCAATCCAATTTTTATCTCTATTAATTGCGCCAAAATGATAAAAAGCTATACAAAATCCTATAAGATTAAGCGCAAGAAGGAAAATAAACAGCGCTTTTTTGTTTACAGGAATAGAAAATTGATTTTCAATCAAGGGTTTGAATTGAAGCATAAAAGAGGCGAGCCCCAATGCTAAAAAAGGAGCGGAAATAGCTAGATAAAATCCAAAAAACTTTTTAAATATTGAAAAAGGAAGGATTGAACAAAGAAATAATATGCCGAAAAATTGCGTTTCTTTTTGAACTGAAAATGAATACTTTTTCTGTTTTTTTATTATCAACAACATCAATATAATCAAAGCTTGCGGCCAAAAGCCAGCTAAAATTTCCTTTATAAAATGCAACTTGCTCATCCAAAAGGAATTGGTAACCAAATCATTAGAATGCAATTGATAGGCTATAATCCCTTTCCATTGAATCCATGAGGGTTCATAAGTAAAAACCGCGAGAAAAAACAAGCCTAGGAACGTTAAAATTAAGAAATATTCTTTTAAAAAGTTAACTGTGGTTTTATTTCTATAAGTTATATGATGTATTAAGGGATAAATAATTGGAAAAAATCCTACAAATGCTTTGGAATAGGATGCTAAAAGTGTAGCTAAAAGGTATAAGATCAGATGCTTTTTTTCATAACTTTCATGATACTTCAAAAAGAAAAAGAGGGACATTAAAAAGAACAAAGACACCGTAATTTCCATCATATTATTTGTAAAAATCCACGGTATAATTGGCGTAATCCACCAAATTAAAATAGGTATAGCGGTAGATTTGTGATGGATTTTAAATATTTTAAGAATTAAAATGGTATTAAATATCAAAAAAAGTGCATTATGCAACTTCTCTACCCAAAAATAATCGCCAAAAATGCTAAAGAAAAGAGATTGAATAAAGTACGTAAGGGATAGATTGCTCTCAAACATATCTATATAAATTGGAGCGAAAAAATCACCTATACTGTTTGCCAAATTTCGGGATATGGAAGCATAGATGAGTCCATCCATAAACATCCCTTGACCTGTATATTGCCAAAATACCGAGAGAAAAATCAGTGTAAAAACGGCAACATATTGCAAATTTTTATAAGACATAATATCTTATATTTCTTTGTCTATTAAATATTTATTTCTATCTGTAGCGCTTCTTGATATCAATTCGCCTAAAAAGCCTGCCAAAAATAATTGCGTTCCCAAAATCATCATCGTGAGACCAATATAGAAAAATGGGCTATTGGTAACTAAGGGCGCAAAATTTCCTTGATTAACCGCTATCAATTTATTGATGCCTAGTAGCAATGCCATAAAAAAACCTATGCTAAATGCAAGAAATCCTACACTGCCAAAAAAGTGCATAGGACTTTTTGAAAATCGAGAAACAAAAGTTATGGACATCAAATCCAAAAATCCAAAGATAAATCGTTCCAATCCAAATTTGGTCACACCATATTTTCTTGCTCTATGTTGAACCACTTTTTCCGTTATTTTGGTATAGCCTGCCCATTTGGCTAGAATAGGAATATAACGGTGCATTTCGCCGTATACTTCTATGGATTTCACTACTTTATAATGATATGATTTGAGTCCACAATTGAAATCATGTAGATAAATACCACTCATTTTGCGCGCTGCCCAGTTGAATAATTTTGTAGGCAACGTTTTTGAAATGGGATCATAACGTTTTTGTTTCCAGCCACTTACTATGTCATATCCCTCTTCTTTTATCATTCGATAAAGGTCTGGAATTTCATCGGGGCTATCTTGCAAATCGGCATCCATGGTAATTACCACATCGCCTTTTGCTCTTTCAAATCCTATATATAATGCGGCACTTTTGCCATAATTGCGTTGAAATTTTACCCCTTTCAAATTGGGATTTGCTGCGGAAAGACTTTCAATAACATCCCAAGATCTATCTTTGCTACCATCGTCTATCAACAAGACTTCATAGGAGTATCCATGGGCTTGCATCACACGATCAATCCATTGCGTCAATTCGGGCAAACTCTCATCTTCGTTGTATAAAGGAACTACTACCGATATATCCATTATTTAAGGTTTTTGGTCATTAAAAAACTCGTCAATACAGCCCCAAATATAGCACTTAATATTGAAAATAAGATGATATTTATGTTTAGTATCAATAGATACTGTTTGAGGCTATATAGATCGACAAAGTAATTGGGCGAAACATATTTTTGAATCAATACTATAGATGAAAAATAAAAAATAGCCTGTACGATACCAGATTGAACGGCGGCTTTGAATCCTTGTGAGAAACTGAGCGTATAATGGTGCGCTTTTTTTGTGAATAAAATAGAAAAATAAATATTGAAAAACAACAAACCCATTATGAGAATAAAACCAATTGATTTGTTTTCAACCTGAGTCGCTAGAAAAAAATTATTTAACAACGTAATAATACCAAAAATAAGAGAAGTAAGGAGTACAGGATTCATAATGAGTCAATTATTAATAGATTTTAGAAAAAAAGTGCTTTTTCTTCATGGATAATTCCTTTGATTTTTCCTTGGAATGAAGAACCAAAAAAAGGAGAATTTTTACTTTTTGATTTGTTTTCAGAATTTGAAAAAACGGTGGTATCCTCTAGGTCAAATAGCGTAAAACTTCCTGTTTTTCCTTCGGCTATAGTGCCTAAATTTAGGTTTAAATATGTCGCAGGATTGGAAGAAAAAACGCGAATAATAGGTTCAATAGCCTCTTTTCCTAGGAGTTTAAGTGCTAATAAAAAGGAAGTTTGGAGATTGATAATTCCAAAAGCAGCTAGATCAAATTCTAAGTGTTTTTCTTCTTCGGTCCAGGGAATATGCTGTGAATAGACAAAGTCGATTGTTCCGTCCAATACGCCCTCGCATAGCGCTTTTCTATCTGTTTCGCTTCGCAAAGGAGGATTAACTTTATAAAACGTATCAAACTCCAGTGTTTTTTCATCATTCAGCGCCAAATGTATAGACGAAATGCCACATGTAATTGGAAATTCTTTTTTTATTTCTCTAATATATTCAAGACTCTCGGCAGTAGAAATATTGATGAGTGTAGGAAAATTTTGTGTGTATTTTGCCAATTCGACCACTTCTTTTACTGCTAGCAATTCGGCTTCTTTTGGGATGCCTTTGAATCCAGTCATCAAGGAATACAATCCCTGATTTACTTGTCCATTTTTTGTCAATCTATTTTTTTCGGCATGAATGAGCAATTTTCCGCCAAAAGATTTGGTATAATTGAGCGTATTGATAAGCGTATCGGCATCTATGCCCATTTCATTCCCATTTGAAAAGGCTACGGCACCTGCGGTGTGCATATCGTATAGTTCCGCCATGTTTTTAGCATTTTTTTTCTGAGTAATGCTACCTACAGGCAATATATTTACAATACCTCGATTTTTACTTTTTAGAAAATAAACATCGGATTCGTTTTCTATAGCGTGATTTTCGCTAGGAAAATGACAAACATGTGTAAATCCGCCTTTTGCGGCACTATGCTCCAATGAAGCCATATTTTCAGCAACCGAGAAATGCGGTTCGCCACTCTGTGCATTCATATCAATAAATCCTGTAGCAATACACAATTCTTTTCCTTCAATAAGTTGAAAATCAGGTTTTAAAGGGAGGGAATCGGCTATTTGAGAGATTTTGCCATGACTAAATTCTATATCCACAACCTTGTGGTAGTAGGTTGATTGGGAATCTAAGACTTTAACGGATTTTAATAGAAATTGCATCTAAAGCACAAAGATATATAAGATTTTTGGAATGAATTGGAAATAATTTAAAAAAATGCGTATTTTTGCAAAAAAAAGATGAACAAATTCACCTCCTTTGAAGAATTTTATCCATATTACCTTATGGAACACAAAGAGCCGCTCAATAGATTGTTTCATTATTTAGGCAGTCTTTTTGTAATCGTATTGTTTTGTATGTTTTTAGTTTCTCGTCTGCCCATTTTTTTATTTTTAATGCCTATTGTTGGCTATGGATTTGCGTGGTTTGGACATTTCAAAGTTGAAAAAAATCGTCCTGCAACATTTCAATATCCGCTCTACAGTTTAGCTGCCGATTTTGTGATGTTGTATCATTTTTTTACATTTGAAATTGATAAAAAAATAAAAGAAGCGGAGGAAAAAATAGGAGGCTAGAATTTAGCACTAAAAATTTCGCTCTTTATTACAAGTATTTTTTTATCTTTGCCCAATAAGTAAAAATTGATCATGGAGTTAGAAAAAAAAGTAATGGAAAGGCTAAAAGAAGCCATGAAAAGTAAAGATGATGCGGCTTTGAGAGCACTTAGAGCCATAAAAGCGGCCATTCTTACTGCCAAAACAGAAAAAGGTGCAGGAGAAATGGACGAAGCCAAAGAATCGCAATTGGTGATGAAATTGGCCAAACAACGTAAAGAAAGTATAGAAATATTTGAAAAACAAGGCAGAGCAGATTTGGCTAAAACCGAACGTGAAGAGTTGGAAGTATTGAATACATTCCTTCCAAAACAAATGACCGAAGAAGAATTGACCCCTTTGATCCAAAAAATTATCAGCGATTTGGGCGTAACCGATGCAAAAGAAATGGGAAAAGTAATGGGTGCTGCCAATAAAGAATTTGCTGGAAAAGCAGATGGTGGGACTATTTCTAAGATTGTAAAACAGCTTTTGGCTTCATAAAACAGGGGATATGTGGCAAGAAATAGATAATAAATGGGTGAGAGAATTTGAGTTTGCGGATTTTATCGCGGCTTTTGGGTTTATGACTCAGGTGGCTTTTCTAGCCGAAAAACACAATCATCATCCCAATTGGTTCAATGTATATAATAAAGTACGAATTGAGCTGACCACACACGATGAAGGCAATATCGTAACCGAAAAAGACAAAGCGTTAGCCGAAGAAATTGATCATTTATTAAAATAATAACATCATGAGATTTAAGCAATTATTGATATTGACTTTATTAAGCATTAGCTTATTTGCCCAAGCGCAGACCATAGACGATTTGTCCAATAAGTTTTGGAGATTGAAAGTAGCTACGATTAGCGGTATGGTATATGATTTTTCTAACAATATCAGCGATGCGCCTACTATGCAGTTTAGCGGAGGCAATATTAGAGGAAATGGAGGTTGTAATGCGTATCACACCAAATTTACACTCAATAATAATTCCATAGAATTTGGCAATATATTATCCACTAGAATGGCTTGTGCCAATCTATCTTTGAATGAAGCGGTGTATTTTCAAGCATTATCTCAGTTGCATTTGGTAGAGTATTTCCCCGGAAGAAATGAGTTGGTATTTACTAATCAAAGTGGCGATAAATTGACGTATTACTCACAATTTTCTCGTTCTGAAAATTCTATTTCACCGCCACCGCCACCTTCTAGAAATTATAATTCAAACGAAGAAAATGGTAAGTCTCGCCATAGTAGTTCGAAACATAGCCGTTACAAGCATGGGAAAAAACTGAGCAAAAAAGAGCGTCTTCGCATACAGCGTGAAGAACGTGAAGAAGCTAGAAAAAATAAAAAACTGCGTGGGAAAAATGGTAAAAAATTGAGCAAAAAAGAGCGTTTGAAATTGGAAAAAGAAGAGCGTCTTCAAGCCAAAAAAGATAAAAAGAAAAAAGGAAAAAAAGGAAAGAAAGATAATAACGCTGACGAAAAGCCTTCCAAAAAATCTAAAAAAGCCAAAAAAGGTAAAAAAGAAACGACCAAAGCTTCCAAAAAAGTAACTAAAGATAAGAAAGGAAAAGATAAAAAAAAGAAGTAAACGATGAGTGAAGAGCATGGCTCCAATAATTTTTTGGAGGATATAATAGAAAATGATTTAAAATCGGGAAAATATCAGTCTATCGTGACTCGATTCCCTCCCGAACCCAATGGATATTTGCATTTAGGACACGCGAGTAGTATTTGCCTCAATTTTGGGCTTACAAAGACGTTTCCCGGATATACCAATCTCCGTTTTGACGATACGAATCCCACTACAGAAGACACAGAATTTGTAGAAAGTATCAAAAATGACATCAAATGGTTGGGATTTGAATGGAAAAATGAACTGTATGCTAGCGATTATTTTGATACATTGTACGGATATGCTATTACGCTTATCAATAAAGGATTGGCTTATATAGACGACAGCTCCAGCGAAGAAATAGCAGCACAAAAAGGAACACCAACCAAGCCAGGTAGCGAAAATCAATATAGAAATAGAAGTATTGAAGAAAATTTAGCCCTTTTTCAAGCGATGAAGAATGGGGAATTTCCCGATGGTGCCAAAACGCTTCGTGCAAAAATTGATATGCAGCATGTCAATATGCTTATGCGCGATCCTATTATATACAGAATCAAACATGCGCATCATCACCGTACGGGCAACACGTGGTGTATTTATCCTATGTATGATTTTG
>Ga0208597_1000715_pt1 | contig 13076 bp, 15 predicted proteins | sample LakMenEpi05May12_FD_150673 | JGI IMG/M metagenome (GOLD analysis project Ga0208597, IMG submission 150673) | Freshwater microbial communities from Lake Mendota, WI - 05MAY2012 deep hole epilimnion (SPAdes) | ecosystem: Environmental > Aquatic > Freshwater > Lake > Epilimnion/Euphotic zone ...
CTCAGCATTCCATTGCATGACCCCATTTCGGGAGACGCAGAGAATCAGGAAAAGAACTTCGCAACCATTAACGCGTTGAAGATTCCCATCCATTTCTTGTGGGCAACGAACGACGACGTATTCACATTGGACTGGGGCAAGAAGTGGCACTCACTGATTCCTCATTCAACATTTGAAGAAATCGTTGGTGCTCGTCACTTCTTGCAAGACACGCATGGCCCTGAAATAGCCAACCGTTTACTTGCATACATGCGGTAATACCGCCCAGATTTATTTGGTGCCGAGGGCACGCAAGAAGTCTGGCGGAATCACAATGTCATCGCGGGTGAGCTCTGAGATGTTTGCTTTTCCAAGTCCCAACATTGCGGAATCAATACCGCCACGCAATACATCGAGCACATTCTCCACTCCGGCCTGACCGTTGGCAGCTAATCCCCACAAGTACGCACGGCCAATCATGACTGCACGAGCGCCAAGAGCAACTGCCTTCACCACATCGCTTCCGCGACGTACTCCGCCATCAAGAACGATCTCAATCTGGCTTCCCACGGCATCAGCGATTGCTGGCAATGCACGAATAGGTGCCGGAGTTCCATCCAAGTTGTTTCCACCATGGTTTGAAACAGACAATGTTGTGGCGCCAAGGTCAACGACTCGCTTTGCGTCATCAACACGGCTAACACCCTTCACCATGAAGGGTCCGCCCCACTGGGCACGAAGCCATGCAATGTCTTCCCATGTAGGAAGAGGTGTCTGCATCCATTCGTAATACGCACCAAAAAATGTCGGTGCCTTTTCGCCCGGCTTTGCCATGTTCGGCGCGCTGAGATCTGGAATGCGACCCGTCTTTGCAAATGCCCACAACCATGCTGGTTTCTGAAGTACTTCTGGAGCCAATTTGATGATGGCTTTCAGGTCAATCTTTTCTGGAATCCATGGGCTACCCCAGTCACGTCCATTACTAAATGACCAGTCAAGAGTAACGATGAGACCTTTTGCACCAGCAGCACGAGCACGTTCCATGCGTTGTTCCAATGTGGCCCTATCGCCACACCAATACATCTGGAACAGAGTTGAATCATTCACTGCTGCAACGTCTTCAACCGACTTACTTGCAAATGAACTAAGACCCATCGGAATACCACGGTTAGCTGCTGCACGCGCAATAGCTACTTCACCTTGTGGGTGCACAGCCTGCACGCCAGTAGGAGAAATGATGACCGGCATTGACAACGACTGACCCATAACGGTGGTGCTCATGTCGCGCGAATTTGAATTACCTGCAACGTGGGGCGCAAAACCGAGTTGATCGAACGAGGTCAAGTTGTCTGAAGTAGAAAGTCCTTTTTCAGAACCAGCAATAAGTGCGCCATAGACAGACTTCGGCAAGCGCGCCTTTGCGCGGCGTTGTGCTTCTGCAACTGTTTCAAACCAGTCATTCGCCATTGGGGGTTCCTCTCGTGGACGAGTGTTTCTAGGTTACTTGGGGAAGATGTATTCGATGTCGGTGAATGAGTCAGCGGCAAAGAAGTACAGCAATCGCAATGGCTCTGTGCCCGTATTCACGGCAACATGTTCAGAATTCCCAGGGATAAATACTGCATCGCCAGTGCGCACGTCACGACGGGATCCGTTCACCACTACATGGCCAGTGCCAGACAAGAAGTAGTACACCTCTGATTGTGCGTGCATATGACCACGCTCTGGTTCAGGCGCCCCAACCGGTATTTCAGCAACTCCTACGGTGAGGCCGTGGGTGTCTGTGCGATCGCTGCTGAAGAGGGTCCACCAGTCGACAATCCCTGGCCACGATTCGGTTTCGCAGTCGTCTTCGCGCCGAAATATTGCATCCCCAGTTGCCATGGTCTCCCCTTGTGTTGTTCTTGACCTTATTACTGAGGAGATGGTGCGAAATGTGGTGCGAAATTCGCCGACACACCTTGCGCCATCTATGGAGAGGTTACTAGTGCCAGCGAGATGCGGAAAGAAACAGGGAACCATCCCTGCTAGCTGGTTTTTCCAGCGCCCAAGTTGGTAATAGGAATCATTCTCATTATGATAGACGCATGCCTTCTTTTCGTAAATTCTTTTTTTTCGCCTCAACCACTGGCCTTGTGTTTGCACTATCGGCCTGCTCGTCCAGTAACGACACGTCGAATAGCGCAAGCGACACAACTGCTTCAACCTCGCCGAACGTGGTGGTTACGTACAGTGCAATTGGCGATGTGGTGTCCCGTCTTGTGGGCGACTCGGCCACTGTGACGGTATTGATTCCTAACGGACAAGACCAGCATGATTTCGAGCCATCGGCACAAGACGTGGAGACATTGAATAATGCAACACTCGTGGTCTCAAACGGTCTTGACCTCGAAGAGGGTCTAGAAGATGCTTTGGTCCAAGTAGAGAAATCAGGTGTATCGGTGTTCCATATTACCGACCACGTCACGCTTCTCGATGCTGCCAACGGAGACGAGAAAGAGAGTGCAGCCAAAGAAGAACATGATGACGAAGAAGAAGATCACGATCATGGCACCGAAGACCCGCATGTATGGCTTGACCCAGAAACACTGGCACAAGCAATTCCTGCACTTGCTGACGCCCTCACGAAGGCAACTGGAAAAGATTTTGCAGAAGAGGCCGCAACTGTTGTGAATGAACTCACTGCGCTCAGCGCAAAAGTTCGAGACATCATGGGAACAGTAAGCGAATGCAACCTCGTCACTGGGCACGATTCGTTGGGATATTTTGCAGCGCGTTACAGCTGCACTGTGGTGGGTGCTGTGATTCCTGGGTTTTCAACCGCGGCCGAGGCGTCAGCCGGCTCACTTGCAGAACTCAGGGCCCTGGCCAAAAAGAATGATGTCAAAGCAATTTTCACCGAATTAGGAACTCCTAGCGATGTAACGGCCCAAATTGCCAAAGAACTTGGCGTCGAAGTGGTGGAACTTTCAACTCATGTATTGCCCGAAAACGGCGGATACGACGAAATGATGACTCAGCTCGCTACGGCAATCGCCAACGGACTCTCGTGAATCTGCTGAACTAGCAGTGTGGGACATTTACTCTTCGAGCCATTCGCTGACAACGAATTCTTACGACAGTCGTTCTACGCGGGCGTGCTCGTCGCGCTCATCTGTGCAGTAGCCGGAACATTTGTTGTCTTGCGTGGGCTTGCCTTTGTTGGCGATGCTCTAGCCCACGGGGTTGTGCCTGGCGTCGCCGCTGCACTACTCATCGGTTTTTCTGGAGTACTCGGAGCTGCAATTGGTGCGGCCGTCATGATGTCAGGCGTCAGTGTTGTGACACGTCGCTACCGGCTATCAGGCGATACCGCGATTGGCTTGTTATTCGTTGGCATGCTTGCACTAGGTGTAATTATTCAGTCACGTTCGAGTTCTTTCGCCGGTGATCTCACCAATATTTTGTTCGGAGAAGTCTTAGGCGTCAGCAACTCCGACCTTGTGTGGCAGTTCATCGCACTTGTTGCAGTATGCGTTATTGCTTATCTGTGTCGGCGACCATTTCTCTTGTTGTCAGTTGATGATGGGCTTGCTGAAACCTCGGGTTTCTCTGTGAAGAAGTATCACAACATCATGTTGGGGATGGTTGCTCTCACTGTGGTTGCGAGTTTTCAAACGGTTGGAACATTGTTGGTATTGGGCTTACTCATTGCGCCTTCAGCAACGGGCGCCCTCTTCGCTCGACGGATTGGCACCATGATGTCGGTTGCTGCTGGCGTAGGAATCGCGTCAACATACATCGGGCTACTTGCTAGCTACCACGCAAATCTTGCGGCGGGTGCAAGCATTGTATTTTCATCGGTTATCATCTTCGGTGTGTGCGCCATCGTGATTGAGGTGCAACGTTGGCAAGCACATCGCAAAGACATTCATCACGACCACGACCAACCTCACATGCATGGGCATGTACACGTGTCATGAGTGCGCGCATAGAAGCAACAGGTCTTGCTGTTGGGTATGGACATAGACCCATTGTTGAAGGCTTGAATTTTTCACTTCAGCCTGGTGAGTTATTGGTGCTTATTGGCACGAACGGCTCGGGTAAATCGACTCTGTTGAAAACACTTGCCGGGCTGGTGACTACTCAAAGCGGCGAAGTCAAAGTGCTCGGCGGTGAACCAGGTACACAACATTCTTTGGTGGGTTACCTTCCACAGCATCCAGTGTCATCACATACATTGCCACTGCGCGTGGAAGATGTTGCCGCAATGGGCCGTTATGCGCATTTGGGATTAACCAGGCGTGCACGTGCAGAAGATCACCGCATTGTGCAAGAGTCAATGGAACGCACCGGCGCTATTGCCTATAGGTCGCGACCATTGCGAGATCTTTCAGGAGGCCAGCAACAGCGCACACATTTGGCACAAGTGTTGGCACGTCAAGCAGATGTACTGCTACTTGACGAACCCACTGCAGGGCTCGACCTTTTGGGTCGCCAAGCAGTTGCCGAACTAGTTGCACAAGAGCGTGCACGTGGAGTCGCTGTTGTGATGGCAACACACGAATTGTCAGACGCCGACCCCGCCGACATGGTGATGCTGTTAGCGCAACGCGTAGTGGCACAAGGATCGCCTGCTACCGCGCTTACAGATGCAGCACTGCGCGAGTGTTTCGGCTTTACACAACCGCACTAGATGCGTGTTGTGTCACTACGCTACTCATCACACACATGAACATGAACATGAACATGAACATGAACATCATTAAACAATTCGTATTAGTTCTACCTAACATTAGTTTTGCCTAACGTCATCTAGTTTTTTCAACGGTAATTTTCTGTTGAAGTGTGTCCTAACATGAATGTATGAGTAATCACACACCACAAAAACGTCAGATCATTGTCGGAGTTGATGGTTCGCCCAACTCAGAAAAAGCAGTCGACTGGGCAGTTGCATATGCACATGCTGGCGACACCGTCACACTTGTTTCAGCGTGGAGTCCTGTCATTGTTCCTGTCGAAATGGCAATGTCATACACATTCGATGACACCGGTGCACGCACCATTCTTGATACCGAAAACAAGCGCATTGCAAAAGCTGCAGCGGATCGCGACATCACTGTCAACACGCACTTCGAAAATAATGACCCACGCAATGCTCTACTTGGTTTGAAGTCAGACCTCATCGTTGTAGGCGCCCGCGGCCACGGTGCAGTCATGGGACTTCTGCTTGGTTCCGTTGCGGATTATGTCTCACGCCATGCCAAGGTGCCTGTCGTGATTGTCCCTGCCAACTAGTCGGTACCGTACGGGGCATGAATCCCGACCCACTTGCAGACTCAGGACTTGATCTCACCACATTGACATTGTGCGACTACGCCAATGTTCGTGAAGGAATGCTGAACATTGTCAGTAGCGGCATTACGCGCATCGCTCTGCATTCAGGGTTTCCATCAGAAGTTGATTCATACATTGCAATGTCTGTGTACGTCCAACCTCACCGAGTTGGTACCGCCCACCACGGCCGAGTCATCATTCGCTTTCCTGACACTGCAGAAGAAGTCGCTCGCATTGACTTTGAATTCAACGTTGATGCAGATCGTCACCCTGGCGAAGGTTTGTTCTTTCCATTCGCGTTACCTCTGCGTGGCATCGGCTTCCCTCATGCCGGGCAAGTTGATATCTCAGTGAGTTTGAACGACCAGCCAGCGGGGCTCGTGAGCTTCTGGCTTATCGACAACTCCGCTGCCCAGTAACTCATTTCTGGTCTACTCTTCGGCTATGAAAAGCCTTGCAATTCTTGCCGCAGTCATCATGCTGGTGATTGTCGTGTTAGGTGTCATCTCGTTGGTCGCAGTTTTCCGTAAACCAAAAACCTCCCGTACACGAATACTCTTTGTCACCATGCACATCGCTTCAATTTTTGCTGGCGGTTGGCTGATGTCACTACCCATCGGAATCGGCGCACGCATCATTGGGTTCGCAGTGTGTGCAGCCGGTTGTGTCGGATTACTGCGAATTTTCAAGAACCCATCACGGCCCTAAACGCAGAAATGCAAACGGGCCGCCGGTCCGAATGAACCGACAGCCCGCAGCTGAAATATCTGGCGAGAACTTAGGCGCGAAGACCCTTGTTCACCATGTTGATAACTGCATCTTTCAACGGAATCATTCCGAGAATTATGGCGCCATTGGCGACGTAGGTCATCCATTCATCTGAGAATGAGACTCCCCAACCTGCGATCGGATTCATGTCTAACAACCACACCATGCCGATGGCGATGATGAGTGAAAGATGCGCTCCGATGATTGGCAACTTGCTGATGGCGCCATGAGCGCCCACAACTTGCAATACCGACTCGATGACCGAAATAACGGCACCAAGTAGGAGGGCGGATAGGAGCAAGGCTCCGAGTGTGTACATAAGGTTTCCCCAATTCTGCGGCACTTGGTCCGCATTGCGAACCCTAAAGGTGTGTTTGTGAAGATTGGGGGATATCCACAGGCTTCAACACCCATAAGGGTTTCCCGAGGTGTTTTTCCACAGGTGAACACTTTGCCGTGACGGCCGTCACAAAAAAGTCATCACAGTGACCAGCTGGCTAGTGCTCTAGATGAGCCAGTCGTTCGATGGCAGCAAGGATCTCTGTTTCGGCAGCCTGACGGCCTTCCCAACCCTTCACGGTGGTGTCCTTGTTCGGCTCTAGAAGTTTGTACACCTCAAAGAAATTGCCGACTTCGTCGAGCAAGTGCTCGGGCAAATCACCAATGTCGACGTATTGATTCATACGTGAGTCATGCGACGACACGCACAACACTTTTGCGTCGGGTCCTTTTTCGTCGGTCATCCAGAAAACCGCAACAGGGCGCACCCACACATGGCAACCAGGGAACGTCGGCTGGCTCAGCCATACCAACGCATCAAGTGGGTCGCCGTCTTCACCGTGAGTGCCAGGAAAGAAACCATAGTCAAGCGGATACTGCGTCGCTGTAAACAATGTGCGATCAAGCCAGATGTCTCCGGTCTCGTGATCCATTTCGTACTTATTCCGAGACCCTTGCGGAATCTCAACAATCATTTCAACTTCCATGCGACGAGTCTACGGGGACTTATGCCCAGCAGTGAGTACCGCATTAACGATGAGACGAAGAAGAACTTTCATTTCTTCAGCAGCAGCTTCTCTGTCTTCGTAATCAACAAGATCGTCTAAAACAGACCCAAATGATTGAGTCATAATCAGCGACGCTAACGGTGAAGCAAGATTTACAGCAGTAGAAATTGATTCCTCATTCATCCCAGGATATTTCGATGCCACTGCACGAATAGCAACTTGAAGAAAATCAACTACACGTTGTTGCTGGGCAAGATGAATATCGGCAAGGCGCGCTCGTAGTTCTGGAATTTCAGCCGATGCAGCCAAAATCTGCAATCTCTTCCACCGCGACACGGAGCGGAAACCCTGCTGAACAGTTGCAAACATAATTGCAATGTCATCGATAGTCGGTGATTCCATTTGTTCAAACATTTCGACATATACCGCAAATTTTTCGTAACTATCACCGTCATACAGTTCACTGAGAACTTCGGTCAACAAACCTTCACGATTCTTGTAGTACTTGTAAATCAGCGGTACCGATACTTGGGCTTTTTCCGCCACAACTTCCATCCGCAATCCGAGGATGCCAGAGTCGTTCAACTCTTGGCGTGCAGCCGACTTGATTCGTTCGCGAGAAGTGGGCGTGCCGAGCGAATGCATCATGACAAACTACCTGCCGTTCCGAGCCTGACTTTTCTTAGGCCTTAATTGTCAGTGTATTGCTTCGCACAACTGACTTGCCCCTCTTCGGCAAGAGGATGACGACGACTGTGCACTTGCCAGGACGCACTGCTTTCAGGCTCGTTCCGACAAAGGCGCAGTATTTACTTCCCTTTGTAATGCTGATTCGCATTGTGCCCACAGATCGCTTCGGGATGGCCATCGATACAGAGGCCGCCAGTTTCGCAGCACTCACAGTTGACCCTCGACGCATCACCATTGGGCGAATTAGTAACACAACTTTCGGAGCCGCCTTGACCAGTGCAAATGAAACCGGCGCTTCAGTAGTGCTGGTTGTTGTCGACGAGATTGAAACTGAAGTCGAAGTAGTCGTCAAAGTTGATGTAACCGTGGTCGGTGGAACGGTCGTAGGCGCAACCGTGGTCGGTGGAACAGTCGTAGGCGCAACAGTCGTAGGCGCAACAGTCGTAGGCGCAACAGTCGTTGTTGGGACAACGTTAAGAGTTGAAATTGCAGTAGCTGTGGAAACATTTGACTGTGAGCCAATACCAAGTTGACCTTGATCGTTGAGTCCCCAACAACGAACTTGCCCTGTTGACATCACTGCACATGCATGGCTAGTGCCCGCCACTACATCAACCACTGTGCCCGTAAGCCCTGTAACTGCAGCTGGTGTTTCACGAAATGAACCTGAAGTACCAAAACCCAATTGACCTTTTGCGTCATCACCAAAGCAATGGACTACTGCGGTTGACAACAATGCGCACGTAAATTGTTTACCTACAGAAACATGAGTAGCTGTTGCCACTAGTGTCACCACTATTGGTGTGGAACTTGACGCCGTAGTAATTGCCTGGCCAAGTTGCCCGGTGTTGTTGTTACCAAAGCACGTAATGGTGCCGTTTGTTAACAGTGCACAGGTGTGCGCGCCACCTGCAGAAATTTCTGAAGCCAGGCCCCCTAAAAACGCAGTGGCTGTGGGAGTCTCAGCGTCTGAAGATGCGGTAGTACCAAGCCGGCCATTGGTGAATTCGCCCCAACACCATGCAGCACCGGCTACCGATATGGCACACGAGTGCGTAGCACCGATTTCAATATGAGCAACTGTGGACGGTACAGACGATGTATACACAGGTGTACTTACGCCTGTAGAACCCGATGTGCCGTTGCCAAGCTGCCCTTTGTTGTTGCGCCCCCAACACTGCAAGCTGTTATCCGACAACACAGCACATGTTGTGAAACCGCCAGCAGCAATCATGGTTGCAGTGCCGCCTAACGTCACTTGCACAGGGTCTGGTTGGTTACTGCCAATTACACCGACGGATCCATAGCCATTATCACCCCAGCACCACACGGTGCCATCGGTTGCTAGTACGCATGTGTGGTTAGCGCCAGCCACAATTCGTTTTGCAATACGCGAGCCGGGCAGTGCAGTTGTTTTCATTGGAGTCCAAGAGAACTCGTCTGTAAATGCTGATGCGCCAAGTTGACTAAAGAAGTTGTCACCCCAACACCAGATGACGTCATCGACAGCAATGGCACATGTGTGTTTGTCGCCTGCTGCAATACGACCTGTTGGGTCTATTGCGGAGATTGAGATATTTGCACGAACGCGCACGGGGGAAGGCACTGCTAAGTAAGCGCACGCGGTTATGAAAATTGCTCCAATTGAACCTGTACGTCGGAAGCGACCCGCATGTTGATAAGTGAAGGCCCCCATGTGGGGAACCTAATTACTTTGAGTTGTCTTTTTCAAGCATCTCAATTTCAGCACGAACTTCATCCATGTTTAATTCTTCTGCTGAAGTGAGTATTTGCTCTAAAGAGTGCGCAGGTAGTGCTCCTGCTTGATTGAACAACAAGATTCCATCGCGAAACAACATGAGTGTTGGAATCGATTGAATGTGCAAAGCAGCTGCTAATCCTTGTTCTGCTTCGGTGTCTACTTTTGCAAATTTAATGTTTGGGTGACCTTCCGAAGCCTTTTCGAAAACTGGACCAAACATCTTGCATGGACCACACCATTCAGCCCAGAAATCAATGATGGTGATTCCTTCACCGAGCACTGTTGCTTCGAATGTTTCTTCAGTAAGTGTGATGGTGGCCATGATGTGTTTCCGTTCTGTTGTTATTGAGTGACGATGGGTAAACCCAAAGATTGTGCAGCTGATTCAAGTGCGCCAAGATCGCGCACTTCAGTAAACCCGGCCGTTGCCATTTGTTCAGCTGCTATTGCCGAACGACGACCACTACGACAATACAGTGCGTACCCCGCTGATTTATCAAGTGAAGACAATTTCGCTTGAAATGCTCCGCTTTCGATATCAAAATTGATGGCCCCTTGAACGTGGCCTTCTGCAAACTCCGCCGCTGTACGGACATCGATTACTACTGGTGCAGGAGTGAGGCTCATTACGGGTGTGGTGTCTTTCGTTTGAGATGGTGACGAACATGAAGAAAAGACCGGAATGAATCCGAGCAATGCTGCCGCGATAAGGAATGATGGCTTTCTCATACCCCCTAGGGTATCAGAAGTTTAGCCACTCTTGCTACTTGACCGTGACGCGCAGTCTGGTTGACATGGCTGGGTATTTGCCCTTTTTTGCAACCTTTAGGGTGACCACACACGAGGCGGCGGCCTTGGGGGCCTTCAGTTTCGTGCCGACTATGGAGCATGGACCAGATTCGCTCCAGGTCTTCTTCCCTGTTGATACTGACGAAATGAGCCAGGTAAGCGTCGTATTCGAGTTCTTCTTCACTGTTGATTTCTTTACTGTGAAACCGGGACGGGCTGTCAGTTGTAATGCTGCTGTAGCGACCTGACCAGTCGCTGTTTTCGTAGTGATAGCGAATGTGTAATTCACACCATTTTTGAGTCCGGAAACAACACATGATGTCTCCGTTGTAGTGCACGTCAAATTGCCAGGCGTCGAGGTCACAACATATGTAACGCCAATTGACGAGGTAACGGCGGGCCATGCCACGGTGACGGACTTGCTTCCCACCACTGACATTGAGGTGACTGGGACCTCTGGTGTTCCATCGGCGAGTCCTGTTGCTGTTGCTTCAGTTCCCGTGCCGAATGTATTTGTTCCAACGACGGAGACTGTGTACTGAGTTCCGTTAATGAGTCCCGTAATTGTGCACGATGTCATTGCAGTTTCAGTTGAAGTGCATGTTCCGCCACCTGGTGATGCAGTTGCGGTGTACGTAATGCCAGCACCATCTCCGTCAGCTTGAACCCAAGACACATCAAGTGCATTTTTCTGAGTTGCAGCAACAAGGCTGGTAACCGGACTTGGTGGACCCGTCGGCGTACCCGATATCGCAGTTGACGCTGCTCCGGCTCCGATGCCATTAGTGGCGGTAACCGCAAATGAGTACGCAGTGTTGTTCACAAGTCCCGTAATAGTGCATGTAGTGCCAGATGGAACCGAACATGATCTACCGCCCGGTGTTGCAGTGGCTGTGTAAGCAGTAATGGCCGATCCATTTGCGGCAGGCACCTCTTCCCACGTGACAACAGAACTTTTGTTGGCGACTTTTGCTGTGACGATACTTGGTGCACATGGCACTGTTGCAGGTGCTTCAACCGCCAACAATCGGTTCGGTGTTTTTACAAGTGCAGTGCGCGATGTGTCTGTTATCGATGACTTGTAATACGTAATGGCGTTGCATGTTGCGTTGGTCTTGAGCCAATTCCATGCCTCAGTCGGGGTTGCCGAAGTCACCGTTGCTGATTGCAGATACCGTGCAACAGCACCCGAAACATGCGGCGCAGCCATAGATGTTCCTGTCTCGCCTACGTATGTATTCGTGCTTGACAAATACTTGGGCCACGCTGAAACAATGGATTGACCAGGCGCAAAAATATCAACGCATTCACCGAAATTGCTAAACGAAGGCTCACCGTCATTTGACATTGATGCACCTACCGAGATGGTGCCCTGAGTACCTGCAGGTGTAATGCCACATGCCGAACCACCATCATTGCCCGATGCTGCAACAACCACTATTCCTTCAGCAAGAAGGCTCTTGATGGCTGTATCAATACTGGTTGCAGTGCTTTCAAAACCAATGCTCATGTTCACTACTGCTTTTTCGCCCGCTTGGTGATCAGCCAGAATCCAATTGAGCCCGCTTAACACCATGGTTGTAGTGCCGGCGCCACAAGAATCGAGCACTCGCACCGGCACAATTGTCACGCCCTTGGCAACACCAGTTGAGAGTCCTCCGATTACACCAGCTACGTGCGTGCCATGACCATCATTATCAACTCTGCCGACATCGCCATCTTCGCGCGTTCCATCAACTGTTGATGGAACGAACTGATTAACTCGCGAGTCGTATGCACACGGCGCAATGCCATTTGCCGGATTCGTGTTGTAATCGGAAAGCGCACGGTTATAGCTAGCAAGTGCCGCACCAGTCGGGTCAGATGTTCGAGAGCGGTAGCTCCACCCGGGCAACACACGACTTTGAAATTCTGCAGTATGCGCTGCGTTGACTCCCGAGTCAACGATGTATGCCTTAACGCCAGTGCCATCGGTTGTGTATGTGAACGAATTGTCGCGGCCGGTACGTGAATCAATTCGGTCGAGCCCCCACGGCATCACATCATTCGGAGACATAAAACCAGATGGCCCAGTTGTTTGTGTGCCAATAGCACGAGCAATCATTTCTGGTTCTGGTGCACTACTTGATGCTTGAACAGTTGTCGGCACGGCAAGTGTCATCACCGTAGAGAACAGCAATGTCAGTGCTGCCGAAAGACGACGCATCAGACGTGAACGCCTTGCATTGCGGCTGCATTGACGGTGTTTTCCATGAGGCACGCTACTGTCATAATGCCAGTGCCACCAGGCATAGGTGTAAGTGCGCCAGCGATTCCGGTGACTGATGCTGCGTCTACATCTCCGACAATTCCGGCTTCTGTTCGCGAAATACCAACGTCAATAACTGTTGCACCAGGTGCAGTGTGTTCCGCAGTAATTGAACGTGCAACACCAGTTGCTGAAATAACAATGTCTGCTGTTTGGCAAATTGTTGCAAGGTTCTCAGTGCGTGAATGCGCCAACGTAACAGTGGCGTCAATACCTTTGCGCGCCAACAACACTGACAACGGAAGCCCAACAAGCGTTGAGCGGCCAATTACGACTGCGTGTTTGCCACTTGTTGCGATTCCGTAATGCTGCAGCAAACGCAAGACACCCAGCGGAGTGCAACTGACATGGCCTGGGACATCGCGTACGAGTCGTCCTAACGATTGTTCCGTGAGACCATCAACATCTTTATCTGCCGGGATAAGACGCAGAACTGCATCAGTATCAAGATGCGAAG
>Ga0208597_1000720_pt1 | contig 13031 bp, 9 predicted proteins | sample LakMenEpi05May12_FD_150673 | JGI IMG/M metagenome (GOLD analysis project Ga0208597, IMG submission 150673) | Freshwater microbial communities from Lake Mendota, WI - 05MAY2012 deep hole epilimnion (SPAdes) | ecosystem: Environmental > Aquatic > Freshwater > Lake > Epilimnion/Euphotic zone ...
CCAAGCCAAGATGGTTATCGAAGGTCACAAGGTAACTAATCCAGAAAAGGCTATGTTCTTCCAAGCCATGCAGAAAACTGCTGAGGCTAGAGGTCAAGATGTAGACTTAGTTAACGGCATCATTGCTGGCATTGATAAGGTTGCTCCAAACTTTGAGTTCCACGCAATGACCCCAAAGCAATTTGCAGATGAGGCTTTAAAGAAAGGATACAATCCAACTACAGGAAAGTTCATAGACCTATCTGCTATAGACCACGAATTCGGAGGAGATAGACCTTCTAAGTCAAAGGCTATGTATATCCTTCGGTCTATCGGTGGAGACTTTGTTGGAAACAGCAAGGGATTCCTTGAGGCTCTTAAAAGGGCTTCAGCCAAAGACTCCGCTAATCCAAACAAGCCAGCAGGAAACATTCCTTCTAATCTAAGAAAATACACGGATGTTGCTAAGACATTTAATAAGTTAACAAAAACACAGCAAGATGCTATCCTTAAAGAAATTGATGGACAGGCTGATATTGCTAAAGAACTAGGCGGTAACACAAAACTCCGTGACCACTACGATGCCCTTACTTGGTCTGAGGCTTGGACTGATTCTTTGGTTAAGAAATTTGAATCAGACAGAGAGGGTGCAAGAAAAGATATTACAGATATGCTTGCACAGGAGACTGACAAAAATGGAAAACTTAATAGAAAGGGTCGTGCTTTAACAGATAAACTTCGTGCTGAAGGTTTCTTGGATAGAGAAGGTAAGTTGCTTCGTGAGCGTAATCTGCTTCAAGCGGATATGACATTGATGGAGTTTGCTTCAGTAAAGGGTGGCGTGATGAGAAGAGAATCTGATGGCAAGACCCATATGTATATTAACCTTAACAAGATGGGTAGCGAAACATTCCCGCACGAACTATTCCACACCATTATGCGTGAGTCTCCGATGAAGAAACACTTTACGGATTCTCTTATTGGAAAACTTATTGGTTCATTTGATGACAAGGGTAACCTAGTTAGAACTGGGGAAGTAAATATTAATCAAGTTCGCAAGTTCTTCAAAAAGTACATTGACCTCACATCTTACAATGAAGATGGAACGCTGAACCCAGACAAGTCTGTTGAAACAATGAAACTTGTTAATGAGGCTCTTGCTGAGTTTGAATCTGCTGGTAGCAACAAGAAGATTTCAGATAAGGCTAGAGGACTTCTAGAACACTACACAGAAGAGTTCGGTGCTTACTACTTCTCGCATTGGTTGATGGGTCGCAACAGAAACACTTTGTTCTTTGGTGGAGAACTAAAGGGCATTGAAGGTCTTGTTGAAAGAACCAAGGATTCGTTTAAGGACTTCTGGCAGTCTAAGATATCTAAGTCTAACCCAGAGTTTGATTTCTCTGAAGGTCTTAACGCTTCGTTTGATAGGTCTAAGGGGCTGGGGCGTATATCCTCAATTGATTATTATATGCGAGATATGGTCAGAGCCGCCTCTAATGCTAATAGAGATGCGTTCAATCCAGATGCTATGACGGCTGATAACCTTAAAGACTTTGAGCGTAGCAATGGTCTTAGAAACTTAACTGCACAGGACAGCAACAGAAGACTTAACCCAAGAGAACAGGTCACTCAAAACATTCGTCTTGGTAAGGAAGCACACAAAATTCTTACAGGTCTAGATAAGAAACTACGCACCTCACAGGACACAGTTGATGAAAACGGAAAGTCTGTCATCACAGGAAGACTGTCCGAGAACGAACTAGATGCTCTTGTTAAGGGTGGCATCGTTCCTAGGGCTTGGGCAGATAAGGTCAACCAAGGCTACGCAATGCTTGATGGCACAGTCTCTAATGTGTTCTCCGCTGGATATCTTGGCAAGACTGAGCAGACTACAGACGCTTCATACCCCAGACTTACTGGCAAGGATGTTGCCTTCAAGAACCGCAAGGCTATCCTGTTTGATGTAGAAACCAAAATTAAGGCTGACGGCACATTCTATACGCTCTTCCACACGCTTGACTTGGCTGTCATTGAGCAAGAGGCTAACCGCCTATTCCAGAACACAGAGTACAGAAAACTCTTTGATGGAGACAGAAGCGTAATGGAAGCCGACTTCTTCCGCTACATCAGCAACGCTTCCAAGGCTTCTACGGATACCAGCAAGTTGGATTCTGCGGCTCTTCTTGAAAAGGGTGATGGACTTGGGGCACAGCGTAGAGATGTTCTTCAACAGATGGGTCGTATGGCTCTTCAAGTTGGAGATGCCTACAAGCACCAGCCTATTGCCGTAATCCCAGAAGGCATCCGTCACAGCGTAACTACATTTAATATTGATGGGATGACTACACCTAGAGTTGAACAGGGGGCTAGATACGACATCAATATGAAGAACGCTCACAAGTTCATTCGTGAGAACTGGCAACCAGATGATATGAGACAGGAAATAACTCCTAACGGAAGAGTGTTTACCCACGAATCAAAGTTCAAGTTTGTTCAAGACAAGAATGGAAAGGTATCTGCTTATACTTCTGCTGGAAATAAAATAGGTACTTACGGCTCTCTGCGTGAGGCTACTACCGCAGGGAAAACAAAGTATAATGCTGTGTATAAGAATTTTGATTCTGATTTTCAAAAGTTCTATGAAAAGAAAGAGCGTGAAATAAAAAACTTTGAACCTCTTGAACAATCTGAAAGAGAAAAAGCCATTGCTGACGGAGACTTATTTGGACTTGAGTCAGTAAAACAATTTATTAATGGAAGACCTGTACTTAAATTTGCTAGAGATGAGTTTATCTTCAAACAAGCAAGAGATGTTCTTGATAACAAAAAAAAGTTAAAAGAAGTAATAGAAAGAAAGAGAGCAGAATACGCTAAACTAATTGATGAAAAGAATTATCTTTACAATGAAGATAAAAGGCTTGTTTTACTGTCTATAGATTTACTTGACATTGACCCATACGCTGAATTGAAGAAATATTACAAAACACTAGGGGGAGTTGACGAATTTGCTAACTATACACCAGAACAAGAAACTCAAATTGCAATTTTAAGAGAAAAACTTATTTCCGATAAAGAAGATTTAAGTAATAAAAGAGCAGAAAATCAGCGTCAAAGAAATAAAATAGAAAAACGACGAGATGAAATTTTAAAACAATTTGATAAAGACGGAGTAACTGATTTTGTAAATATGTTTGACGAAAAATATATTGATGGTCATTCTGCTTATTTATCAAATAAAAGTGATTTTGTTGGAGACAAACTTATAGAAAATATAAGAAGAAGAATAGAATCAAATTTAACTTCTGAAAGATATTCTGGACTTCTTGAAGCATTGTTTGCTAAAGAATACGATGACCAGATTCAAACAGGAAAACCGATAGTTATTCTTGGCACACACGGAACAACTAACGCAAGAATGATGATTCAGAGGGCTTTCAGAGATGAAAGACTTGGAGAGAGATACGCAAATCAAGGTGCTTTCTCCGCAACACTTGGTCACTTCCTTGGTAACTCGGCAGAAACTTCTAGTGCTTATTCAAGACAAGCAAGATTTGGATTCGCCCATCCAGAAGGTACTGATAAATTCAGAGTAATGGATATTACTTGGGTTTTAGATTCTAAAATTGGAAGCCTACAAAGCAGTTTATCTGAACCATCAGACCCTAAATTTAAATTAAGTCCAGATAAGATAAAGTCAATAACTGCTGAAATTGAAAGATTAAGAAAACAAAAAGCAAAACTTCACGAAGCGTACGATTTGGCTTCAGCGGAAGAAACAAAGGCTGATACAAGCCTTCTTCAAGAAGCAGGTCGTTTGTATAATTATATCTGGGGTAATTTAGACACTATTTCTACTGACAAATTAGTAGCGGAGTCTGCTAGGATTTTAACAATCCTACAATACTTTGAAGAAAAAAGATATTTCTTACCACAGGGTGATGTATACAGATTGCAAAGGGCTGTAGATAGAACAATTAAAAAGAAGTTAAATATACCATTTGAAGAAATGGTGGGTTTAAAACCAGAGTCTACAACTCGTTCTGCTTTTGATGATTTGATAACTCATTACGAATACTTTCCAAACAAGACTCCATTGCCGATGTCTTCTGTTTATGAACTATACAATGGTGCTGAAAACAGAAATAGCGTTGTTAAATTAAAGAAACATAGCATAGATAGAACCTATCCGTCTGAAAGAAAAGTAAATTCTTCAACAAGTAGGGAATTCGCACAGAACGATTTACTTGCTTTGTTTAATCAGAATACAGAAATTTCAATAAACCTAGGATTGGACGAAAAGTTTAAGAATGCTAAAGAGTCTGGAGTGTACGATGCTCAAGACAAGATGCTTAATGCTTACCTTGAAAGCACTACAGTAGAAAGAATAATAGACCAGAATCCGTACAAAGAATTTATTGATAATATAAAGAAATTGCAAAAGGAGCATGACTTCCAAGAATTGCTAATGCCAGAAGCGGAAAAAGCGTATCCAGAAGCAACACAGAAAACATTAATATATACACCTATGAAAGTCAGAGCGTTAATGGCTTTTGACAATCCTATGGTTGTTGTAGACCCAAGAGCATACGAAGAGCATTTTATATCTCCTCATATGATTAGGGCTATTGAGGCTGGTCACGATGGCATTATCTTTAAGCGATTTGCTGATGGCGGTAGCAAAGACAACATCATTGTTTCTTTTAAGGGCAATGAAAAGAAGATAATGGAAATTGATACAACGCTTGATAAACAAACTATTCCAAGAAAAGACGATGATGGTAATTTGATTAAGGAAAAATTCCTTCAGCCAGACGATGAGGTTTCTGCTCCTAAAAAACTGCAAGGCATTAAGTTGGATATGAATAAGGCTTACGATGTGTTCAGACAAGAGTACGAAGAGTCTACTGGTCAAAGTTGGACAAAAGAAAAGTTCATGCAGAGGTCACAGAACTGGCAGTTCTTTGGTGATGAGAATGGATTCGTTGCTGTTAGACCACAGAAGTCTGGGTTTATTAAGTTAGTTGGAATGGCTGGAGATAACAAATCTAAACTAAGAGCCATCCAGCAACTACAGGAACAGAAACTTCCTGTGTGGGGAATGGTAAGTAAGGACATCAAGGACATCGCTGTAAGGCGTGGTATGCGTGAGCCTAATATGATTGAGCGTACTGTTCTTAAACAGGTTCTCAATAGTGCTGTACTTGGCGATGCTGAGTTGCTTGGGTTTACATCTGATAATGGAGTTAGACTTAGATACCCAGATGTAGGCGAAGTAATAAAGTATATGATTGGTAGCCCAGAGTACTACCAGAAGTTACGCTCTGCCTTTGGTGAGCAAGTTAAAAACAAGATTGGATTCCAACCAGACGAAGGTGGTCGTGTCTATGACCAAAACAGCCGTGAGTTTAAAACTGGATTTATTGGCAAATGGGCTGAAAAAAACCCAGAGCGTCTCAAAGATTACGACCTTGAATTTATAGACAGAGGTACTAAGTACGGCACACATAATGTACGCATTCGCTTACAAGATAACTCTGTCAAGGGGGAGACAGCAGATGTCGGTCACATCACGGCTGACATAGACCCAAAGACAAAGGTTGCTTCTTTAAGTAGCAACATAGGAGTTAAATACAGAGGCAACAAATTATCCTATGCTCTTTATAGCGAAATGGCTGAACGCCTTCGCTCGATGGGAGTAGAAAAAGTTGACGGAACTATAATCAATCCAGATGGAGTTCCAATTAAAGTGCGTGAAAAGATTATTGGAAACACAAGAGTTTTAAATTCAGATGGTTCGTCTGGAGTTCCTGTAGACTATAAACAAGGAGCAAGAATCATACAAAGAAAACAGGCAGAAGGTCTTGCTTGGGATGGTCTTGATGTTGTAAATGAACTCGACCCTAACGCTCGTTACCAGCCTTCTGAGTCTTGGGAAAAGACAAGAGAACTTGGAATGAAGTCCACTTGGAATAATCTTCCAGAAGTATCCAGAAAACTTCTTCAATTAAATATAGATACATTTGGTCTTACTAACAACGCTTATGAGGCTGGGTATATTCTTCCAGATGCAAGGATGCTTGATTTTTCTGGTCGCTCTCAAACCTCTGGGTTTAAACGAGTAAACGGAAAGAATGTGCCTAAAACAAAGTTTGATGAGTTCAAAGATTCAAGACAAATAGACCACAGAGAAGTCGTAATGCTTCCAGAAGAAAAAAAGAAAATGCAGGAAGAGTATGGCTGGGAAGAAGACAAGATTGGAAGAATGCAACAGGCTGGTGCTATACGCATTGACCACAATGATTATGGTGCAGATGACGGACGCACTTATTTAGACATAGGTTCTATTCCTACAAATAAACAGTATGAGGCTATCTTAGATATCCTTAAAAATAGCGTTAAAAACAAAGAAAAGCATACATTAGGTGTAGACATAAGAGTAGATGGAAAAGCAATAAACCATCCTTTACATGATGTTTCTTTAGAGAATCCAGAGAGGGCTATTCTTGCTCTCAAGCGTGAAATCAACAAGGCGTACAAAAACAACGAGACTGGCAAAGACAAGGCATCAATGCAACCAACCGAAGGCGAGCAGGGTGGTTCTGCTGGAAAGGCTCAATACGAAATAGACCAACAAATTGTTGATAGACTAAAAAAATCGTTTAAGTTTCCAGCAAAACTTCTTACAGTAAAAGATATGCTTCAGTTCATCATTGATAACGATGGACATATGTCTCCTCTTGCAAAGGAGATGATTGGCTCTCTAGATGACCACGGACTTGGTGCGTTAATAAAACAACAAACAACAACTTTAGGGTCATCTCAAAAAGGAGTTAAAGGTAGAACATTTCACAATTTCCATCCTGCACATAACTCTGCTTTTATGGTGCTTGAAAGAAATCTTGAAAGAAGAAAGCAATACAATAATGTATCATATGAATATCTTATGATGGAAGAAATGCTTCATTCATTAACTACTGCAAAAACACCAGAACCAATAAGACACGGCTCAACAATTGAAGATACATTAAAAAATGTTGAACATTTCTTAAAAAACAAAGAAAAATACAGCGAAAAATATGACCAAGGTTGGAAAATGGTTACTGGATTTTCAGAAGAATGGTGGACAGTTTCTGATGCTTACAAAAAAGTTCACAACCAATTTTCTACAGGAAAATACCTTGATGGTTCTGAAATGACAAAATCAGAAAAACATATTATTGCATATAGATTAAGCAATATTGGTGAGTTTATGATTGGAATTACTCAATCAAAAGCAGTTCAAAAAATACTGTCTCAAATAAAAGTACCTAAAAAAGAAGGTGGATTGCTTTCAAACATCCTTAATGCAATAAAAAAGATTTGGGGATTTGGTGATGAAGCAATGGGTTCGTTACTTGAACATACATCAGATGCGATGGAAAAAGTAATTAAAAGACAAAAGAGTGATGGTGAAAGATATGACTCTGGTCGGCATTCTGAAAGGGCTAAACGATATTTTGATGGTATGCCAAAATTCCAACCCGCAGAAGGCTGGCGTGACTGGCAATCTGAGCGTACCTCAGTCGGCTCTGTAATCAAGAACACCGCTGGCTATGTAATCATGGTTCAAGGAGATAAGTACAAGGTGTACAATCCATACAAGACTATGATTGGTATCTACGACAACGAAGACCAAGCCAAGCGGAGAGTCCAGAAGGACGAACCTAGACGATGAGTCCCATCGACCCTAGCCTCATAGACACGGCACAGGAGTTCAAGAGAGGTGGCTGGGTGGTAGCCGTCCTTGGGGCTTTGGGTGCTGTGGCTAGGCTTATAATCACAGAGGAGAGGTTCAAGGCTATCATCTGGATTAGGAAAGGCATTGCTGGGGCTATTGTTGGGACGCTGGTTTACTTCGCAGTCAACCCTACGAACATAGACCAACTGTATAAAGGAATCATCTACGCTTCCTCTGGAGCATTAGCCCCAGACATCTTTGAATGGCTAAAGAGTAAATTTGTAAAAGAAACTAAATAACTTTATGGAATCAGAAGACACAAGCAATTTATTTAAACAAAGAGAAAAACAAGTTGAAACAATGGCATCGCCTGTTGATTTTGGACTTGGAGAAGAACGCTGGCAACACCCAGCGTTAGGTGCTAAATGGAAAAACTATATAAAAGAGGAAGAAGGTAAATATAAGAATAAACAAAAGTTTTACCAAGATGTATCTGAACTATACAATAGAGATGTAATTGACGAATTGATTTCTAAAAATCCAGATAATGATTTTGAAATTGATTTATTTAACGATGGCGAAGACCCAGAAACCGAAATAATAAAATACGAAGGTTTAAAAAAAGCATCAGAAATTACTCCAGAACTAAAAAGAAGGTATATTGCGGCTAGATTATCTGCTAACAGATTTGATAAAGATTTAACTGGAGCATTTGCAACAGCATTTGGACTTGCAGATAATACTTACGGAAAAAAAGAAGAAGACCCATATAAATATAAACCACAGTTTCAGCAAACAACACCAAGCAGAGCGTCAATGCTCAACACAGGACAGCAAAACATAGACACTTCTTTACCTGCTTTTTTACAAGTTAGGAATCCATTTTTTAACACCAATAGTGGAAGTTTTAATCCTTTACTACCAAACTTTTATACTGAAGAAAGACTTAATCCAAACGCAATAAATAATCCAGATATATATAATAAACGAATAGATGTGTTTAATCAATTAAATGAAGCGATGCCTATATTAGATAAAAACGATGAATTGTACAGAATGAAATATGCAAAAGCCATTAGAGAAATGAGACAAGCGGACTTAATAGAACAATGGAAGCGTGGTGATTTTAGTTATCCTAGTGAGCGATGAATAGTTTCCAAACCATAGCAATCTTATTTATCTTTGGAAACTTAGTAGGTTGCCAGACTGTTCAACCTGTAACCCCTGTCCCCATTACCAATGAAGAGAAAGACAAGTACATCACGAAGGTCGAAGAAGTCGTATCTGACTCTGCTTCTGCCCTTGTTGCTATCTCTGGCAACCTCCCTCAAGGAGATGTTCGACAACTCACAGAAGCCCAAGTAACCCGCTTGTCTGGGCTGGCAAAGCCTTCCGTATCTAAGGTTGAATACTACACTAACATCCTTAAACAAAAGGATTCTAAAGCCATCCAGAAGGACAAGGAGGAAGCCTCTAAGGTAGACGAGCAGACGAATGACCTCTGGGCTATGGTAGAGGAAAGGGATGCTGAACTAGATGTTGCTAGGTTAGCCTTGGCTCAAGCGGAGCAGGAGCGTAAACTTGCTTTCAAGGAGAAAGTAATGTGGCTCTTGACTTGTGTGGGGATGGCAGTATCAACAGCGGGACTCCTAGTAATAGCCTTTACACCTTGGAAAACCAGAGGACTAATTTTAATTGCTGGCGGTGCTACAGCAGTTGCTTCGGTCTGGGTACTTGACAGCGAGTGGTTCAAGTACATACTAATTACTATCGCTTCCCTTGGGGTCTGCGATTTAATTTGGATGACCCTACGATGGCAGTTGGGAAAGAAAAGTAAGGAGTAGAACGAACCCCAGCGTTGGTAGGTCTGCGAATAAATAGTTTTTTCATAGAGCCAGCAATAACACACTTGGCAATGAATCTATCTGCCGTGACTTGTGACTTACCAATGCGTTCAGAAATCTCTTGACGGCTATAGTAGCCCTCTGGGATTTGTTCTGAGTCTCCTTCAGCCATAAGCATCTGGAGTTCCTTGAATTTCTTTGCGTCCATTAGATGTCGGTATGGGAGTAAACCCATTTCTTACCTACCTTGTGGGCTTGCCAAATCTTCCAGTTGTTACCTTCCACATATCCATAGAGCCAGCCTGTAGCCCACTTGCTGGTGGCAAAGCGGTTCTGTGCATATGACATTTCATCTTTTAAGCATAGGCAACCACCTGTGAATCCTACGCAACCACCCCAGCGTTGAGCCGTGACCATCTGCATAGAGTGAACATGACCGATGATTACAGCACCACCCCTGTCGGCATAATGGATAGCGTGTTCCTCTACAGCGTTCTTACCGCACCTGTAGCCGTGGCAGGTACGCACCTTGCCTAGAGTAAAGACTCCCTTGTCAGCGTGATATGGAATAATTTTCTTACAGCCGTTGGCTCGTAGGATAGACTTGATATCATCTAGGGTTTCTTGGATGAGTTCCTGCTTGCGACCTGTGTTGTTCTCGATGCCTTCATATAATCTGAACTCGTGGTTGCCCATTAAGAACACAGTAGGCTTGTAGTTCTGGATGAACCAATTCCCCCAATGGATATCATCCTTGAGAGATTGATTCTTTTCTTCAGCGTCTGCTGACTTGCGGTAGGGACGGATGTCGTAGCAGTCCCCTCCGTGAATCCTAACATCTGGTTTGAAATCTTTGCAAAAAGCAAACAGGGCTTCAGCCGCTTTCTTATCTACTTTATCTCCGTGGTTGTCGGATGCATATACAAACTTGATTCGCTTGGGCTTGCTCATTTGGTTTTCTTGTTAGGTTTCATACAGCAATACTTGTAGATAGCGTAAACTGATTCCCTGTTTAGAGAATGCTTAACGATGATTTCCCTAGGAGTCAATCCGTTTTGATGTTCAAGTAGAACAATATCTTTTACTGAGCCGTGTTTGCGTCTGCCTTTATCTGGTTTAAAGTTCAGACCCATACGCCTTTTAACACTATAGACTGCCGCATAGGACAGCCCACAAGCCTTGGCTGTCTCTGGCATAGTCAGCCCATCACAGTAAGCCTTGACAACAAGCAACAGGCTTTTGCCATAGCCATATGTGCTTGCTCCAGAGTTCATTTGCGTGTGCGGAACTTGCGAGCCTCAAGCCAGCCAGCACGACCACCACCAGAAGTAGAATGATTATATAAAGTATCACCGCAGTCCTCAAGCATCTTGATATAGTTCTTTGCTTCTGCTAGGTCGTTCAGCATCTTGGCAGTATCTGGTGAGTTCAGTTTGTCTACCAAATCCTTGGGTTCAAATCCTAGGATTAGGGCGGCGGCTCGCTCGGAGTTCCTGCGGTGGTCAAAGCAAGCCTTACGAGGGACGAACCCCTCGGCTTGGCTTACGATTTTCTCTGCTTGTTCCATAGGTAGGGTGATGAATTTTCCTACTTTGCGTTTGCGTTGCTGGATGATAGCGTGACGGAGGTAAGTGATTCCCTCTGTCTTAGGCTGGTACTCAGCCATTGCTAGGCGTGAACGCCTTCAGAACATCCAAGCGGTTCACACGCTTCATCTTACCATTCAAGATAAGGTTGAAGTAAACTTGCTTGTGGATGAAGGTAGGCTTCAGAAGACGAGCGACTGAGCCGTCAGACAGGAAGATGTACGCTGTCTGTTCGTGTTGGATGTATTTGTTTTCGGACATAGGAATTATAGTTTAGGGTTAGAAAGGGATGCTGTCGGTGGACTCATCTGAACCACCTTGGGATGCGTTCCACAGGCGAACTGCTTCAGCCTTCACAGCCAAGTCTTTGGCAGAAGGATTAGCGTTATCGCCATAGGGCTTGGGTTGCCACTTGGTAGCAAAGTACTTGAGGTCACCGAACTTTACACTTCGGTCAGAGGACTCAAGTGGTAGGCTGGACAGGGGCTGACCCTTGCAGTCACCGAATGGGGTGAGGGCAGGAGCAGAGCCTACAGCGGGTGCAGATGCTGGAGCGTAAGCCTTGGGTGCAGTAGCAGGAGCAGTAGCCTTGGCAACAGGCTTGGAGGCAGACTTAATAACTCGGTCTGTTTCTGCATCGTCATCCTCTGTAGCCACGCCCGCCAAAGAAGCCAAAGAATATCTACGAAGATAAGTAATGATAGCACCACCCTGTTGACCTGTCATTCCCTTCTCACAGGGGATAACGCAACGCTCTTCGATGCTTGCACCAGATTCGTGTAAGATAATAGTCTTGATACCAACAGCCTCAAAATCACCAGATGGTAACTGAAGGACAGTCAATCCGTGTTTCTTGAGCAGGGGTTTAAGAACCTCAAGGTGCTTGGACAGGCTCGCATAACGAGACTTATGAAATGGATTATTAGAGTCAGCGAGGATATCGGTAGTCTCTGCGATGAAGTTAATAAGAGCCGTGTTGATGGCTACTTGTTGTTCTGGCGTGTTGAGTGCGTTAGGCATAGGTAAATCGAATAGATGAGAGCGTGTGTAACTCATTTGGTTTTGTCAATGGCTTTCTGTAAGACATCACGAATAAAATGTGAGCGAGATGAATATTTATTTCTTGACATACGCTCGATGTCTTGAAGCAGTTTAGAGGTTACTCGGAGGGATAGCATTACTTCTTGGTTAGGTGTTTTCATCGGGAAAGGATTTGGTTGGCTCTGCGAAGGATAGATGTTCGCTTGTTGTCAAGGCTGTATGATTCGTAGTTGAAGCGATGTGACCTAGCACCTGTGAAGCCTAGATTCCAAGCCATATATAGGCTGATAGGTGTAGGCTTGTGACCTAATTTATTCATCTGCTCTTCTAGGGTTAGCATATAAGCCTTAGCAATCATACGAGATTTCAATGGGTCAAACATAGTTACTTTGTTCCAGCCCATACCAATAGAATGGAAATCATTTCCTGTCTTTCGGTAAAGGTTATTCAAGGATTCATCAACGGCATCTTTGTGCATCTGCCACGCACCAAGAGCCTTGCCACCATCGCCAACAGCGAGGTGATTGTGATTAGATTCTACCATAGCGAACTTGTCTACTAGGTCATCCGTGACAATGGACTTGGCTTGAAGGCAGGAGCAACTGATTAGCAATGCGAGTAAGCGTTTCATTGGAAGGTAAGAAAAAGGTAAAGCGTATTACAAGTCAAGAGGGAATTACGAGCAACCTACGATTGTGTAATAATCCTTTAATCTGCGGATTAGGGCTACCCCTGTCTCCTTGTCTCGGTTCTCGAAACGCTCCAGCAGGGTGGTGCTGTTAAAGTTAGTTGAGATAATAGTGGTCTTACGGCTCACGCTACGCTCGTCCACAATGGCGAAGAGGTCGGTAGCCATACGAG
>Ga0208597_1000721_pt1 | contig 13001 bp, 9 predicted proteins | sample LakMenEpi05May12_FD_150673 | JGI IMG/M metagenome (GOLD analysis project Ga0208597, IMG submission 150673) | Freshwater microbial communities from Lake Mendota, WI - 05MAY2012 deep hole epilimnion (SPAdes) | ecosystem: Environmental > Aquatic > Freshwater > Lake > Epilimnion/Euphotic zone ...
AGTATTCATGGCATGCAAGAGGTCATCGGTTCGACTCCGATATTCTCCACCCAATAAAATCAAGGCCTCAGAGCAATCTGGGGCCTTGCTGTTTTTGCCCGGTTCAAACTTGGTTCAAACATTTTGGTAAATTCATTAATATTGTAATTATGAAATCGATGTTTGCGCTTCTTTTATTGACGCTTTTTGGTCTTGATGTTTCGGCTCAAAAAGCCCTTTTTGTAGATGACAATGGTCTGAATGCGGCCAATTCGGATACGATGATCAGTGCCTTGAATTCTTGTGCAAAAAATGCCTTAGGAATCACCGCGTTTGATCGTTGGAATATCAAAGATTCTGCAGGGATTGCGCCCACTAATTTACAAATGTCCAAGTATGATATTGTGATTTGGTATTGTTCAACCGACGGGGTTGGATTAAGTATATGGAATGAATCTACCACGGGAAATCCCGCATTGGTTTCGTATATCCAATCGGGTAAACCTGTATGGGTGATTGGTCAGGATATTCTTTACGATCAATACGTTGCGCCATCAACCTTTAAAAGTGGAGAGTTTGCCTATGATTATTTAGGACTATCGTCGTATGATGTCCAAAGCTATTTGAACGACGCGGGCAAGGGCGTGCCACAATTGGATCGATTGAATTGGTCGGCGGCCAGTGCGTCCTTCCCCTTATCGATCAAATGGACATTCGCTGAACTGTGGTACGTTGACGGTTGTACGCCGAGAGCGGGAACTTTTGAAATGTATAAAATGGGTCCCAAAGGGTATGCGCTGGATGGTGCTGTGTCGATGTTTCATAACTTATCAAGCACAAGTAAAGTCAGTGTAATGAGTAGTTTTTTTGATATTGCCCTAATCGATTCTTACAAGAACCGCCGAGATTTTATGGGTACGGGCCTCAAATACCTATTAACCAAAACCAGTGGGCTGTTGAATCAAAATACGGTTCAACATTTTGGCATCATTCCAAATCCGAGTTGCGATGGTTTGGTGTCGATTACTGGTTTAAGTCCTTTTTCTACTGTCGCTGTCTACAACGCGGTAGGGAGCATTGTATTTAATCAGAGTAATTCCGGCGCTGCATCATTGAAAATTTCTTTAGATGGCTTGCCGAAAGGGATTTATAATGTGAGAGTTACCGCGGACAATGGCCAATGGAGTTGTCGGCCATTATGCATTCATTGAGAAATATCGCGGCATTTCAACAATCGTAGGTAGTAGATGGCGATTTCACCATTCAAAAGGTATCTTCGTCGTATGGTTTTGCGAGGATGGCTCATTGCCTTTGGAATTTTGACGTTGGCTCAAACCTCGCAGGCGCAGCACGATGTCTTTTTTCAGGGCTTTTCGGGGCGGATGGTATCGCACAGCAAGAACAACGCAAGTATGGCGGGTCCGATTCGAGGTTTTCAAGCCGAGGCCAATTGGTATTTACCTGGGAAGGTTTCTGGCTTGGGGCAGGGTAATTTGTTAAATGAAACGGGTGTAGATCGTTCTAACCGACATCGATTTGTGGGGTTGGGGATCAATGGGTTAGACATGGGCGATCATTATCGGAGAGACAAGTGGCTTGGGGCTCATGATTCGGGAAATCACGCGGCGGGGGGTTATGCCAAAGGCGGACAGATATATTCGGCATTGATGATTTGGGGAGAGCATTTTACGCTATCGAATCGCTTGAAATTCCGCTATCAGTGGGGGACGGGGTTCTCTTATCACACCCAATATTTTTCAAAATCTGATAATCCGTTGAATTTGGCGATTTCTACCCCGATCAATTTTGCTGGGCAATTGCGGGCGAGTTTTCTGTACGATGTTAGTCCGTCAATTACGCTTTCCTTGGGCGGGAATATTACCCATTTTTCCAATGGTAATTGGCATAAGCCCAATGTTGGATATAATAATTTTCATGGAAATGTGGGTGTTTGGATTCGCACGTCATCGTATCGAAAAAATCATAAACAAGGGGATGGGATAAATGGGCAGGAGACAGCCTTGAATAAAGATCATTGCTATTGGAATACGCCTTACAATTCAGCGCTTGGAAGTAAGTATCAGGTGGGTTTGCGATATGGCAGAAGGATGGAGAGTTTGAAGCAGCCAGGGTATTTTTCTGTCGCGATTTTAGAAATGAATAGGGGTTTTCAATCTTTGAATTCTCGCGGAGTTGCGCAACACGAGTGGCGAGTGGGTTTGAACGCGTTTTACGAGGGTGGTTTTCGATATAGGGATACATTCCAGGGTGGCGATGGCAGGACAATTGGCGTGGGTCCCAGAACTGAGCTTGGGGTCTTTGCGCGACATGTATTCCGCATGGGTAGGCTGGATTTAAATTTGGATTTGGGCGTTTATTTGCATCGTCCATTGCCGGGTAAAACCCAGTTTTATAATTGCTTGGGCTTCCAATATCACATCACAAATCGGTTGATTTTTCAGCAGCGACTGAAGGCGCATTTAAATGTGGCTGATTATTTAGAGTGGGGATTGTTATTTACAATTTAACCTTATTTATTACCTAACTCATTGGTATGTTGAATTTTACCCCCCCCCCGTTTACTCCTTTTTGTTTAGTATTCGGATTTTTCAATTGATTCATGATTTGAAACGATTCGTCACGGCCCATTAGGTGTTCTATCTCAATTCGAGCAACAAATTTATCTGAGCCTTCCATGCCTGCGGTGAAAGAGGTGCGGAAAATATTGGGATGGAGTTCGGAAAGTATCGACAAGCGATCGGATACCAATTTTAATCCGATGCCGATGCCTTTGTTGACTTTTTTTCTTTGCTTGGTATACGTATTCTCAATTCTAATTTCAAGGATTTGGTTGTCGGTTGAGTGTATGTAAAGATGTATAGCCGTGGATTTTTCACTTGCCAATACTCCATGTTTGATGGAGTTTTCTATCAATGGTTGCAAGATCATGGGTGGAATTCGCCATGATTTGATATCAAAATTCTTAGGTACGTGGATTTGAAATTGAAATTCAGTATCACTTTCAAAGCGGAGTCGTTCCATATCAACATATTCCTTTAGGAAGGTAACTTCGTCGTGTAACGAAATCAATTCACTGTTTGAATTTTCAAGAAATGTTCTGTTCAATTTGGCCAATTTCGCAGTGACTTCAACGGCTTTTTTTTGTTGATTTCCAATGATGAGTGATTGAATTAAGCTCATGCAATTATAAATAAAATGCGGATTGAAGTTGTTTTGTAATGTTTTGAGCTGCAGTGATACAATTCTTCGGTTGAGTGACCCTTTCATTTTCGTCTGGGAATTAAAATAAACGAACAAAAGGACAAAGAAGAATAATACAATCAGCCAGAATGGAAGATCTTTATAAAAAATCAAATTGGACCAAACAAAGTTTGAGGTTTTGGTGGATTGCGATGAAACAGTGAGTTTATACTTCCCCACCGCCATTTCATTAATCCAACGATAACGGTTTCCGGTAAAAAACATGTTTTCAGTTGAGGCATTGTCAATGTTGAGAATGCTAACTTCAAACAGTGATCGATTGATATCAAAGTAATTGCTCCCCACTGTAACTAGTTGAAAATTCTTGTTTTGATAAATGTTGAGAATCCCTTCTAGCGGGTTTAGGTTGTTGTTGTTGCTGCCGTAATGTGGGCGGAATTCCGAAAATGACTTTTTTAATTGGTTGACAAATTGAATGGCATCTCCTCTATCAATAGCGAATTGATTTCCGTTGGTATACAGCCATAAGTTGGTATTCCATTGACCCAAATATTGTTGCTGTAGTAATTCGATTTGCTTGCCGTTGTGAAAAAATTTGACAGTGAAAATGTAATCTCCGGTAAACAGATGAAATCCGATATTGGATCCCGTAATTTTTAAAATTTTAATATCAAGAAATGGGAAAGTGAGGTTGATGCTCCCAATATATTTCATCGAGAAATTATTGAAATTAATTTGATACAATTCTATGTCGTTTCCGTTTTGAACGAGCAATTGCTCACCAGAGACTTGAAACTGTAAAGTGTATTGATTGAAGGGTTTTTTGCAGGTGATTTCGTGGTATTTTTCTGATGAATCGATGATGGCAAACCCTTTTCCGATTTTGTGGAATATTAGGCGGTTGTTTTGCGAAACCACGGCATCTGAAATTGCATCGATTTCAGTTTTGCGCGGCAATTTGTCTGTGGCAGGCTTGAAAATGCAAATTTTATCGTAGGGTTCAAAGAAGTAAATGGTCTGTCCAATGGCCGTCATCCATTGGTATAGATGCGTTCTGATACTCTGTGTAATTTGATTATTTACAGGATTGTAAATCCACAAATAATCGGCACCGCATAGGTACAATTTCTTATTGATTTCCAATACGCTCCGGATACGATCATTAATGAGATGTGATGTCCAATTTTGATTGCTAGATTTGGCCTGAATTTTAATGTCGTTATCATTTATCCCGACCAAGAAATTTTCGGATGCGAATTTTTTCTCAAAGCGCAATTCTGCTGGAAAAAAGCGCTTGGGTTGGGTTAGTAATAAAACGCCTCGGTTTTCGGTACATAGCCATAGGGCATCTTTGAGACGACTTGGGGTGATGGACCAAATCGGATTTTGATGGGGTGGTGAATATGTATGAATTGCGGGGTTGTGGACGTGTAAATAACCATCGTCGAAGTCGTTTGTATTGGTAACGGCACCATAAACGATTCCGTTGTGGACTCTAAAATCCCAAAAGGCCCACGATTTATTGTGTTTTCGTGGCATTTCATATTTTTGAAAATGGTAGGCGCTATCCATTACCATGTAATAATTTTCACTGCCTAGAAACACTTTGTTTTCGTGGACAAATGAAACCAAATTGGCAAAATCGTAAGTATTGATTTTTCTGCCCATCTTTTGTAAAGAATGCGATAGGTCGGCCCATGAATAATCGGCTTGTTGTTCATAAATGATGCGTTCTGGATACGATAAAACGTGGAGTTTTTGATTGAAATAAAAAACATCCATCGGCATATTTCCGGGGAGCATCCATGATTTGGTATCGAATACATTAAAAATACCCGATTGGGTGATTCTCCAGATACCTGTTCTAGCAACGGCATACAAGGACTGGTTGATTTTTCTGAATCTTCGTATTCTGGGCAATTCGGATTTTCCGTATTGATTGACCAAATTGCCTGTTGCAATCTCAAAAACATACAATCCATCGTTGTAAGTAGCAACATATAACAGTCCTTCTTCTTCGTGTAAGTCCCAACACTGCTGTACGCCAATTTGGTTGGATATTCTTTTGAGGTTGGGTTGGTTGTTTGGAAGGAAAAATAATCCGGCATCTGTGGCAACGGCAACAGAGCCAGTCCCAAGTTCTATTAATTTACGGGTGCTTGAGGTGGGCAAGCCATCGCTCATTGAGATTTCGGCCAGCTGCTGATTGCTTTGGGCCGATGACAGCAATATTATTGATTGCCATAATAGGACTGCAAGAGTTTTCTTCCAGTCTTTGACAATGCGATTTGCTGTCCACTTCTTAAACATAAATAGTTGCTCTTATAGCTGGTAATTTGTTCTTGGGGCACCAGATACGAGCGGTGTACACGAACAAAATAACTTGGCAAAGATGGGGATAAAACTTTTAATGTTTTTGAGACCAAATGTTCTTTAATTGAAGTGACAATTTTAGAGTAGGCTCCGGCCGCTTCGATATACAAAATATCCTCAAAAGGCACCACGATACTTGCTCCGCTTTCACGCACAATGAGAGTGGGTTTGGCCGATTCTGATACCGGTGATAATCTCCGTTCTAGTTTTGCTAAAATGGCTGTAAAATCTACTTCAGAAATCGGTTTTAATAGGTAGTCTACCACTTCTATTTTAATGGCTTGCATCGCATATTGAGGGTAGGCGGAAACCACAACGGTTAATGTACTTTCTGTGATATAATCGCGAAGTTGTAGGCCGATTTCGCCTTTCAACTCTATGTCTAAAAATACAACATGGACATCATTGACTTGAACTAGGTTTCTGGCTTCTTTGAGTGAGGAAGCGGTGATGACCTTGCCAAAAATATGACTTGCATATTCGTGAATGTAGTAGGAAACCATGTCACGCCCGGATTTCTCATCATCGAGCAATAAAGCGCAGAATTTTCCAGTTAGTTCATTCACCACGCTAACTTAATTCCGGATTTTTAGAATCGCTTATGTTGTGAGGATTTTATGGGTAAGTTTTTAATGAGGGGCTGATTTCTTTGGTGTAGTTAACTCTCGTGTTTGTTATAATTATCTTTGCTCCATGAACCATGAAATGATTCAATGGACTAGCGGAAATGTACGGATTGAGGTAAGCAACTTAGGTGCGGAGTTACAATCTGTTTGTGTGGGTGATGGCAAGAATTTATTATGGGACAAACAGGATCAATTTTGGAATCGTGTGGCGCCCAATTTATTTCCGATTGTAGGTCGTTTAAAGGACGATAAATATCGTTTTATGGGTCAGGATTTTCTCATGAAACAGCACGGATTTGCCCGTGATTGTACTTTTTCTGTGGTGGAGAATGATAACAAAGTATTGCGCTTGAGATTGGTTTGGGATGAGGCTACTTTTAGGGCGTATCCTTTTCAATTTCAATACGATGTGATTTATTCTGCGCAAGGCGATTTACTGTGGGTGGATTATGAAATCAGCAATTTGGGTGACGGTCCGATGTTGTATTCTGTGGGCGGTCATCCTGGTTTTGCCATTCACGGTGCTTTGGAGAATTATGAATTGAGATTTGAGGAAAAATTTGCGGCGGATCGATGGATGATTGATGGGGCGTACTATAGCGGAGCTACGGAGAGGTTGGAAGTGGATGGAACTTTACTGTTGAGAGATGATTTGTTCGCAAAGGACGCGATTGTTTTTAGGCAATGTCCGTTCAGCCGGGTGAGTTTGTGCGAGAAGGGGGGTGACAAATTGTTAGATTTTGTATGTCCGGAATGGGATGCTGTTGGATTTTGGACCAAACCGGGTGCTCCATTTTTTTGCATCGAACCTTGGTGGGGTTGGGCTGATTCCTGCGCGGATACTGGCGATCTAACAGATAAGGCGGGGATGCATTCGTTGATGCCCGGGGAGGTAGGATCACACCGTTACGGATTTGGTTTTATAGATTGATTTTGCGGATGATTTTGGTATTAGGGATTGATTTTCCGGATCAATTTTCCGTTTTCGGAGACGGGAATATCTGAAATTAACAGAATTTTCTTGGGTTGATGCAGTTTGGGGAGTTGGGCTAGGGTTTCTTTGATGCGCGTCATGTCCTCAATGGCATGGGAAGTGAATAGGGTGAGTTCTTCGCCTAGTATTGGATGGGGTTGACCGGCGATATAGAAGGAAAGTAATGGCCAATTGAGTAGCGACGATATTTCTTTTTCTAGTGGTTCGATGGGGATTTTTACACCGCCCGAATTCACAACTAGGTTGGTTCTTTCTAGCCAAACAAAAGTGGTATCTGAAGTCTGATGTATTTTGTCGTGGAGTGTGATCCTGCGGCCGCCGGTTGCGGGGTTTGAGATTTGAATTTCCCCAGATTCATTGGTGTTGAGGGATGAGCCGGCCGTAAGGGTATATTCTGGTGTGTTGTGATTTAGTATACGGCCGGCAAAATGGGAAGCGGTTTCTGTGGAGCCAAAAGTATGAATCCACCTCGTATTTGGAAATTCTTCCAATATCTGTTGCTCCAACTGCGATTCCATTGCCTGTCCGCCAATCAGTACCGTGTGCATTTGATTTAGGATTTCTCGGCCGGTTTGTGATTTTAATGCCAGTTGAAGCTGCATTGGAGTGATGCTTAAAACTGAGGGCTTGTATCGATTCCAAAGTTCTGTATTATAGGGAAGTACTTCCCCGTCTAGCATGAGTGCGAGTTCAAGGTGATTTAGACTTTGATGGCTTTTTGATCCTTGTGCATCGAAAAACGGATTTCCACTGGCTGGGCCAATCCATATCGGTGCATTCCAAACAGCGCTTCGGATGAGTTGCATAAATCCACCTGCTTTATTCAGGGGTAATATGCACAACTGGATGGGAGCAAGCGGAGTGTTTTCTTCCGTGTGGTCAGAATTTGTAAACCACATTTTAAGGGTGCTTTCGGCGCTCCATTGGAGGGCTTCCCGTGAGTGTTCTATAGCTGAGGGATCGCCCGTGCTGCCACTCGTGGTAAGCGTAAAATGGGTGTCGCCAAGCTTCCAACGACGTAGAATGTCGATCGCTTGATCAATAGTCTTCTGTAATTCCATGAAGCTGCCGACTTTTTAATAATGTCTTCCGAATCAGATGGGTAGAAATGCGATCACATCCAACCTTCGTCTTTCAAGAACATCTGGAGCACTTCAAAGAATCGATTGATGTCCTTTTTGTTGTTGTAATAATGGGTAGAAACGCGAACACAATGGATATTATTTTCCGCTACATATCGCAATATTACATTGTTTTTTCTGGCGAAATCACAAAAGCGTTGAGAGGCTTGTGGGGTAGAGGTTCCGGGTACCAAAGACTGTGACATTGCTTTGATTGCCATTGGCGTTCCTTCTCTCGTTACCTGCGCATTTGATGATGCGATTTTGCTAGGATGTTCATGAATTCTGAATCCCACTTGTGCTCCCCTGGATGCATCTTCAGAGGGAGTTAATACCTCAATGACAGGGAATTTCAAGCTAGGATTGTCGTTGATTTCCATCAGCCCATTCATCACCTCTTTGCTCAGATATTTCACTCGTTTTTCTATCAGTGCAGGTCCGATTTTCTGGTAGAATTGCATCGCGGCTTTGGCGCCATCGTACATCGGTCCAGGGAAAGTTCCGTAGCTGTATCGTGCTGTCTTGTTGACCAACTCACCCATGCTCGGAGGTGTAGTGCTCATGTCGAACTTGTCTACGCTGTAAGCCGCCACATGGTGAATTGCCGAGCGCGACAAGATCTCTTCCGAAGCGTAGAAAAACCCAGTGCCAATGGGACCTAACAACCACTTGTGGAAGCATCCGCCGTAATAATCGCAGCCCATTTCCTTCAGGTTCATTTGCAACATTCCCAGCGGGTGAGCCCCATCGATGGCGCTAACAATTCCGTTTGCTTTGGCCCATGCACAAATCTCATTTACCGGCAGTACTTGTCCGATGGTACAAGGAATATGAGGCACCGCAATCACCTTCGTATTTTTGGTTTTTACCGCCTTTATGTTGTTCAATGTTTCTTCAGCCGTTGCGCCCAAAGCCGCTAATTTTAAAACGATGCCTTCTGTTTTGGCCCGATACAGCCAAGCGGCACAACCACCCACGTGTTCGTGCAATGTGATAATCACTTCGTCGCCCTTCTTTAGGCTGATGGCTCTGCAGGCCAAATTCACGCCTTCGCTCACGTTTTTTGTGATCGCCAATTCGCTGCCTTTACATCCCAAAATCTGACCGAGATTCTCTTCGAAACTGCCATCGTGCATGGGGTAAGCGCCATTTTCAGCGATGTGATGAAAACTTTTATTGAGTGCTTCCAAAACCGGATAAGGCGTGATGCCCATCGTGCCGTTGTTGAGGAATGTTAAATCGGATTTCAGTGGAAATAGCGTTCTAATAAAATCCCAATACGGGCTATCCTGTTCGGGATGATTTACATCGCCCTCCGGCGAAATCGGAAAAGGTTTTTCGGGGTCGAATTTGTAATCCGATATTTTCGTTTTGGCACCAGAAATATTCTCGCCGTTAAGGGCCGATTTTCCTATGAGTCCGCCAACTGTTAGGCCGGCGCCGAGGGTTAAAAAATGCTTTCGTTCCATGGTATTCGTAACTCTAAATTGCAGAGATACAAAAATTATCGGTGAAACCGCTGTAAATCGTTCCTATTTTTGCATCAGATTCTCAACAAAATTTAGAAATAAAAATGAAGGTATTAGGAATCATGAGTGGGACCAGCATGGATGGTGTTGATTTGGCCCTTTGTGATGTCGAAAAGACATCTAACGGCTGGCAATCGCAAATAATTCAAGGGGTTACAGTGCCCTACAATGAATCTTGGCGCGTTCGTTTGAGTCAGCTCCGCTATCAAAATGCCGAAGTCTATGCCAAAACCGATGTTTTTTATGGTCGATATTTGGGTGAGTTGGCGACCGCTTTTTTCAACGAAACAGGTCAAACTGCTGATTTAATTGCATCGCACGGACATACAATTTTCCATACGCCTAAGAGTTGGATTACGGCTCAAATTGGTGATGGAGCCACATTAAATGCTTTTGCGAAGGTTCCTGTAGTTTCCAATTTTCGTCGGGCCGACGTAGGTTTGGGCGGTCAGGGCGCACCCTTGGTTGGCATGGGCGATCAAGCTTTATTTGGTGAGTACGATTTTTGTTTGAACTTGGGCGGATTTTGCAACATCTCTGCATCACATCAAGGGAAACGCATTGCGTTTGATATCGCACCTTGTAACATCGTATTGAATCGTTTGGCTAGGGAGAGGGATTTGGAGTACGACGAAGATGGGGCGCTGGCTGAGGCGGGTGTGATCGACTATACTTTATTGAATGCGTTGAATGAAATAGAGTTCTACGGAATGGGATATCCCAAGAGTTTGGGTAGGGAGTGGATCAACAAGAATTTTTGGCATATTGTTCGTGAGTTTGATGATTTGAGTGTGGAAGACCGGATGAAGTCTTTGGTGATGCATATTGCGGTTCAGGTGAGGAGGGCGGTGGAGTCCATCGCGGAAAAGCCTTTGCAAGATTGCTCGATATTGGTTACCGGAGGTGGCGCTTTTAATGCATGTTTGGTGGATCATCTGCGTTCGGAAATGGACTGTAATGTGGTTGTGCCCGATGCCAATATGGTAAACTATAAGGAAGCGATGATTTTTGCTTTGTTGGGTGCGATGCGTGTCCACAATGTTTGCAATACTTTGAGCAGCGCTACGGGAGCATCAATGGATTGGGTTGCGGGATCGTTGGATGGCGATTTTAGTGGTTTGTTGACAGAGATTAATGGAAATGGAAATTTTGGGACTGATAATTAATAAATAAGATCGTGAAACTTGAAAAACTGATAGGAAAATTTGAAGGCAAACAACCTGAGATTGTATTTGCTTGGAAGGACAGTGAAACCGAAGCGGAAGGTTGGGTTGTAATTAATTCTTTGCGTGGCGGTGCTGCCGGTGGTGGAACGCGGATGCGCAAGGGGCTTGATCAGCGCGAAGTAGAGAGTTTGGCAAAGACGATGGAAGTGAAATTTACCATCGCCGGTCCGCCAATTGGTGGTGCCAAGAGCGGTATCAATTTTGATCCAGCCGATCCCCGTAAAAAGGGTGTTTTGGAGCGTTGGTATAAGGCTGTGCGTCCGTTGTTGAAGAACTATTATGGAACCGGGGGCGATCTAAACGTGGATGAGATTCACGAGGTGATTCCGATGACGGCCAATTTGGGCATTTTGCATCCTCAGGAAGGGGTTGTGAATGGACATTTGACATCGTACAGTGCGGAAGAGAAGTTGAAAGCGATTTCGCGTTTGCAGACGGGGGTTTTGTTGCCGATTACCGATGAGCGTTTGACGCCTGATTTGAGTAAGAATTATACCATTGCCGATATGATTACGGGTTGGGGTGTGGCTGAGGCTGTGCGACATTACTACGAGGTTTATGGCGGATTTATGGATGGCAAATTGGCGATCATTCAGGGATGGGGAAATGTGGCTGCGGCTGCGGCTTTCTATCTGACGAAATATGGGGTTCGCATTGGTGGAATTATTGACCGTGTGGGTGGTATTATCGAACCAAAGGGTTTGGGTCACGACGAGATTGTGGAGTTGTTTAATAACCGAAATGGAAATGCTTTGAATGCACCGAATATGTTATCGTTTGAAGAAGTAAACGAGAGGATTTGGGATATGCCGGCTGAGATTTTTATTCCTGGCGCTGCATCGCGTTTGGTAACCGAGGACCAGGTTTTACGTATGGGAAGAGCGGGCATCGAAGTGGTGAGTTGTGGGGCGAATGTGCCTTTTGCCGATAAGGAGATCTTTATGGGACCGATCAGCACGTTGGCGGATTCTCAGTTTGCGGTGATTCCTGATTTTATGGCAAACTGCGGTATGGCGAGGGTGTTTGGTTATTTGATGAAAAAGGACGCGGAAGTGACGGATGTCGCCATTTTCAAGGACGTGAGCGCGATCATCAAATCGAGTGTGATGCGTTTGCATCAGTTTAACCCCAAGAGTACTGGCATGAGCGCAAAGGCTTTGGAGATGAGTTTGACCGATTTGGTATAATTTAGCTTGCCATCGCCCAGAGAAAAAACATAGACTGCTTTTAGACATTTATCGAACAGAAACCATGAAAAACATTGAAACTCGCTTTTGCGAATACGTAAAGATCGATACTCAGAGCGATCCGAATAGTCCAACCCAACCGAGTACTGAAAAGCAGAAGGATCTTTCGCGCGTTTTGGTGGCGGAATTGTTGGAGATGGGCTTGTCCGATGCTCATTTGGATGAGTATGGATATGTGTATGCTACGTTGCCATCGAATGTGGGCCATGAAGTACCGGTATTGTGTTTTTGTGCCCATGTGGATACGTCGCCGGATTGCACTGGGGAAGGGGTTAAGCCATTGGTTCACAGGAATTATCAGGGACAGCATTTGGTGTTGCCCGATGATACATCGCAGGTGATATCGCCCAAGGATCATCCGTATTTATTGGAGCGAATTGGGGATGATATTGTTACGGCGAGTGGAACTACTTTGTTGGGTGCTGACGATAAGGCGGGTGTGGCGGTGATAATGGATTTTGTGCAGCACATGTTGTTGAATCCGGAGTTGCCTCATGGGGCCATCAAAATTTTGTTTACTCCTGATGAGGAAATTGGTAGAGGCGTTGACAAAGTGAACATCGAAAAATTGGGTGCTAGTATTGGATATACTTTGGATGCGGGTGAGAGGGGTTGTTATGAAGACGAGAATTTTAGCGCTGATGGGGCGAAGGTTCATTTTTACGGTGTGAGTGCGCATCCTGG
>Ga0208597_1000725_pt1 | contig 12933 bp, 7 predicted proteins | sample LakMenEpi05May12_FD_150673 | JGI IMG/M metagenome (GOLD analysis project Ga0208597, IMG submission 150673) | Freshwater microbial communities from Lake Mendota, WI - 05MAY2012 deep hole epilimnion (SPAdes) | ecosystem: Environmental > Aquatic > Freshwater > Lake > Epilimnion/Euphotic zone ...
ATTAGAATTTTTAGAGTGATTGGTAACGAGTGATTAGATGTTTTTTTCAAATTACTAATCACAAATTACTTCAATCTATTATCTAACGTCTCAAATCTAATATCTAAATCCTAAAACACAAACCCAAACAGCCAAAGCGGTATACAACGGTCATAACCTATTTCAATATTATCTTTGGCAACAAAAGCATCGGATAGGTCTTGTATTTGTTTAGGGGTTTTATTTTTTCCGCCTATTTCAAAAGTATATTTTTGATCAATGATAAAATCAGCTACCGAAGACAGATGAATCGAATGTAATCCTTGAAATTGATTCAAGAAAAAAGTCTCTCGCATATTGCCTATATCCGAATTTTCTTTGGCTAATGCGTACATCAAATTGGTGTTATTCATATATAGTTTTTCTGGCTTCGTAAGTATGCCTATTCCTGTAGTGTCTTTGTATAATTCAATCACCAAGCCCGCTCTTTGCAGTATTTTGATGCATTGTATCAATACATTTCTTGAAACGCCAATATATTCGCTTAATTTTGAAATATTAGGAGTAAATGGAACACTGGAGGCAATCGTTATTAACAATTTCTTTAGTTTGATAGTAGTTTCATATTGGATAGGCTCTACAGCCAGTATATCCGATTCTATTACTAAATTGATTGTATTTTGTAGCTTTTGTATATACGTTTTTTCATTTTCTATAAAAAAAGGATAGGCTCCAATTTGTAAATATTTTTGAAACAACGGAAGCGGTTTGATTTGTTCCAAAATCGAATAGGCTAGATTCTGGTGGTTTTGTAAAATTTCATTTAATGTATAATTCGTCAATTTAATCTTGGACTCTAAGGCTATAAATTCTCTAAATGACAGTTCTTTTAATTTATAACTTACGGCCCTTCTACTCAAATCCGACTCAGATTGATATATCTGCAATAAAGACGACGAAGTAAAAATCACTTGTAAATTGGGCAAATTGTCATAAATTAGTTTTATTTCTCTAGACCAATTGACATATTTATGCACTTCGTCTAATAATAAATATTTACCGCCTAATAATTCATAGTTTTTTGCAAAATCATAGAGCGTTTGGTTATAAAAATAAATATGGTCCAAACTCACATATAAGCATTGACTACTCGGCAAATAATATTTTGCCAATTGTAAAAGCAAGGTTGTTTTTCCTGCCCCTCTTGCTCCTTTGATAACGATAAGTCTATCTTTAAGATCGATTTCTTTTACCAAATATCGCTCAAAATTTTGGTTAATAGTGCGTAATTTTTGCTGAAATTCTAAAATCAAATGTTCCATATTGCTTTTTTAATAAAGCAAATATACTGTATTATTGTTAATTGAAGACAACATTTTTTAGTTATTAGTAAGTAAACAAGGGATTAGGTGTTAGGGATTAGGGGCGAGAGATGAGACAAATCACTAATCACAAATCACTAATTACTAAGACCTAGTGCCTAAAACCTTCTAACATCTCATATCTATTATCTCAAATCTAATCACAAATCACAAATCACTTCAATCTCTAGTCCCTAAAACCTAATCCCTTTTTCTATTATCCCATTCATCTCTAAATCCTTATATTTGTCTTTCATATTGAATTAAAAATGTATGTGTGGTATATCGGGATTTATAGATTTTAACAAAAAAAGTAGCTTGGAGCAGCTTCAAGCTATGAATCGCACCATGGTGCACCGTGGCCCCGATGGCGAAGGTTATTTTTTTGAACCGCTAGACACGGCTCATGTGGGACTGGCACACCGCCGATTGTCCATCATCGATTTGTCGTCCCATGCCAGCCAGCCCATGTTTTATGAAGATTATGTACTCATTTTCAATGGCGAAATCTATAATTTTCAAGAAATAAAAGACGAACTCATTGCGCTAGGACATATATTCCATACCCAGTCGGACACCGAGGTAATCCTCCATGCATTCCAGCAATGGCATACTCGCTGTGTAGACAAGATGGTGGGCATGTTTGCCTTTGTATTATTGGATAAGAAAAAAGGAGAAATCCATGCTTTTAGAGACCGCGCCGGGGTCAAGCCTTTTTTTTATTATTGGCACGAAGGTCTTTTTCTCTTTGGATCCGAACTCAAAGCGCTGATGCAGCATCCCGCATTCAAAAAAAGTATATGTCTGGATTCGTTGGCTTCATTTATGAACTATGGCTATGTCCCCACTCCTAATTCAATTTTTGAACATACACATAAGCTCAAGCCAGGGCATTTTATAGAAATTTCCCTTCAAAAAAAGAATTTTGAAACTAAAAAATACTGGAATGTACTCAATGCCTATCAGCTTCCCAAGCTAGATATAGGCTATGAGGAAGCCATAGAAGAAACCGAAAAAATTCTGAAAAAAGCATTCCAATACCGTATGGTAGCCGATGTTCCCGTTGGGGTATTTTTGAGTGGTGGCTACGACAGTACCTGCGTTACGGCTATGCTTCAGGCACAAGCTTCGCAAAAAATCAAGACGTTTACAATAGGTGTTGGCGACCAAAATTTGAATGAAGCGCCTTTTGCCAAGCAGATTTCGGACTATATAGGCACCGACCACCAAGAACTCTACTGTACCGAAAAAGATGCGTTAGATATCGTACCGCAGTTGCCGCATTTCTTCGATGAGCCTTTTGCCGATAGCAGCGCTATTCCTACCATTTTGGTAAGCAAACTGGCAGCTGGCAGCGTCAAAGTAGCTTTGAGTGCCGATGCTGGCGATGAAATTTTTGGGGGATACAATCGTTATGCCTATTATCAAAAAATCCATTTTTTGGGAAAATTCCCGCAAATTGGGAAAAATTCCATTTCATGGGCCATTCGTATGGCACAGCGGGGTGCGAAGTATGTCGTAAAGCATCCGCTAACGCTCCAGCGCATGGACAAGATGCAAAAATTGATTTCCAATCCTTCAGCTTCCAATATCATGGATAGTTTTACGCATCATTTTGGAGAGAAAGAGCTGCGCGATTTATTTTCAAATGATTTTGCTGCACAACACTCGCTCTTTGACCCACATCCAAAACACCCCAAGGATAACCTCAGCGCCATGATGGCCATTGATTATCAAACATACTTATTAGATGATATTCTTACCAAAGTAGACCGCGCCACCATGAGCCAGTCTATCGAAGGTAGAGAGCCGTTTTTGGATCAGCATATAATCGAATGGGCCGCACAGCTCCCCAATCATTTCAAATATCACAAAGGGACAAAAAAGAGAATTTTAAGAGATATTACCCACCGCTATATCCCAAAAGAGATGATGGATCGTCCCAAAATGGGCTTTGCCATTCCACTCCAAAAATGGCTACAAGAGGGTTTGCTCCGCAATTATATGCACTTTTTTGACAACAATTTTGTAACCGCCCAAGGACTTTTCAATCCGCCAGCGATACAAGATTTGCTCCGTCAATTTGAGCGAGGCAATGGACTTTATACACTTCGTATTTGGCATTATTTAATGTTCCAGATGTGGTACGAATCCTATATGAAAGGATAATTTTTAATTTCTTGGGTTAAAACCTATGGCTATTGAATTCGTTTTATTCAATAGACATAGGGCGAAAGATTTTTCGCCCCTACTATTCTATCAATTAACCCTGCAAATTTAAAGTGTCATTTTAAATTTGCAGGGTTAATTATTTTCAAAAAAGCTTATTTTTTGATATATTATATTGTTTATCAAGCTATTAAATTTGATTTCATTGGGCGAAACATGTTTCGCACCCTACAAATTACCAATTACTAATCTAAAGTCTAATATCTATTATCTAGCATCTAAATAATCTGTCACACCCGCTTCTTATTAATCAACCAAAGCCCCGCAATAATAGATGCGCCACCTGCCACAGAATAATAGGTAAGGCTTTCATTGGAAAAAACGGTAGCAAAAACTATGGCAAATAAGGGTTGAAGATATATATAACTACTCACCACTGTGGGGCTAAGGCTGTTCATAGCCATTACATTAAAAAGATATACAATAAAGGTAGCAAAAAATAGGACAAATCCAATATTGAGATAGTTTATAGTGGGTATTTGAGACCAATCGATGGATTGAAATTCCTGAAAACCTGCCAAAAAGACCCAGATAAATCCTGTAGCAAAACAAAGAAAAATAACAGTCAAAGGCTTGTATTTTGCCATCAAAGGCCGAACAATAATGAGATAAATAGCAAAAGACATGGCATTGATCCAAATAAATAAATCGCCTAAAGGATTAGAAGCATTTTTTGAATGAAAACCACTCAAAATGAGGATACCTGCGCCCATCATACCAAGTACAATGCCCATGATTTTGCTCATTTTAAATTTTTCTTTCAAAATCCATTGAGAAAAAAAATAGGTAATAATAGGCGTGGTAATCATGATCAACGAACCATTGATAGAGCTAGTAAGGCTGATGCCTTTGAAAAACATCAATTGATTGAACGCAATACCAAAAAAACCACAAAAGAAAAAACGTGGCCAATCGCGCTTGTGAATAGGTTCGCGAATAAAAAGCACGTATATAATGGCATACATCAGCAATGCAAATAATACACGCATAAATATAAATCCAAAAGGAGGAATATACTTAGGCATTATGGCCTTAGCTATGGTAAAATTGGCTCCATAAATGAGATTGACCAATATCAATAAAATATGTGGGAATAAGGTTTTTAGTTTCAAAACTCGGTCGCTACTAATTTTTCAAATAAGGCTAAGGTTTCTTTCAAAGGCAATTTGCTAGAACCGCCAGCAGCATTGATATGTCCGCCGCCATTGAAGTGATTTCGAGCAAACTGATTTACATCTACCCCTTCTTTGCTTCTAAAAGAGATTCTAATTTTATCCTTATCTTCCTTGAACAAAACCGAAACATTGATGTCACCTACTTTGAGGGGATGATTTACCAATCCTTCGGTATCGCCGTCTTTGATATTGAATTTGTGCTTTGTATCATTGTCTATCCACATAAAAGCTACTTTTTTATGCTCTATCAAGGTCATATTATTGGCTACACAATATCCAAAAAGCTTCAAGCGATTGAGACTGAAATTATTGAAACAATCATTGAAAATTTCCTGAGCTTGTATACCTGCATCCAATAAATGCGAAGCCATAATATGCGAGCTAGCATGTGTAGAAGAAAACTGAAATCCCCCTGTATCGGTTATCAAGCCGGTATAGAGGCAGGTAGCTAACTCTTTGTCAATGATTTCTAACGAATGATAGGCAATGATAAATTCATAGACCAATTCGCATGCACTACTGTATTTGTCATTGCAAAAATAGATATCAAAATCATCGGAAGGCGACTGATGATGGTCTATCACAATTTTGGGAGCGGTACTATTGGCCAAAAAATCTTGCATATCATTGATGCGTTCTTTGGCGTTAAAATCTACTGAAAAGATGATATCACAATTATCAAAATGTTCTTTTACAAAGTCTTTTTTTGAATCCGAATAGATGATACTTTCCTCATTTTTGGGCATCCAATTATAATAAGGAGGATAGCTGGAAGGGTATATGCACTGAGCAAAATGCCCTAATTTTTCAAAGAATAATTTTAAGGCCAAGGAAGAGCCTAGTGCATCACCATCGGGATTGAAATGGGACAAAATCAATATCTTTTTGGGGGAATCCAAAAGCGATTTTACCATCGCAATTTTATCCTTTGGAAAATTTTCCATATAATTTTTCTATCTTTAAAACGGCAAAAATACTACAAATTTGACTATAATAAACGAAAATACGCTACTTTTGCCAAAAATTAATTTAAAAGAGAAAATGACAACGAATAGAACATTTACAATGATCAAACCGGATGCAGTAGCAAACGGACACACAGGCGCTATTTTAGATATGATTATCAAAAATGGTTTCAAAATTATAGCCATGAAATACACTAGAATGACTGAAGCGCAAGCGATGAAATTCTACGAAGTACATAAAGAACGTCCTTTTTACATGGAATTGGTTAATTTCATGATTTCGGGTCCTATTGTTTCAGCTATCTTAGAAAAAGAAAATGCGGTAGAAGATTTTAGAAAATTGATTGGAGCTACCAATCCAGCAGATGCGGCAGAAGGCACTATTAGAAAATCTTTTGCAGAAAGTATTGAGTGTAATGCCGTTCATGGAAGTGATAGCAATGAGAATGCAGAAATTGAAGGGAATCTTCATTTTGCTGCAAATGAAAGATTCTAGGAATCTTCATACATCCCAAAATAATAATTTATACAAAGCATTGGATTCGTCCGATGCTTTTTTTTTGCCTTTTTTGCGCTTAGTTTTAAAACTAAAACAATATATTTGCGTTATAGTATCAAAATTATTTACCTTATCCATATGAAACTACATTTGAAGCAATTAATTGTGTGGAGTTTGCTTGTATCCATGCCTTTTTTTCTCGACGCTCAAGAAGAAAAATATTTTGACCCACAGCCACAGAATTTCCTTTCCCAGCTCAAGACCCTTTTTAAACTGAGTGCGCGTGAGGAATTAGATGTTTTGTACAAAAATCTTGAACAGGCCTATAAAAGTGGGCAAATTAGTGAAAGTCAACAAGAAAAAATGGTGGACATTCTCAATAGCATGCATAGTAGAAAAATGCAGGTATATCCGTATTACAAAAATTTTATAGAAGCTTCTATCTATGCGCACAAAGCGGGTTATGAAGAGGAATTTTTGGACAAATGGTACTCGTATATGAAAGGAATTTTGAAAAATGCTAAAACCGGACAGCACAAGGATTTTAATATTTTTGTGGATTTTTCCAACGATTTATTTTCAAAAAATTGTTTGGTTTCGGACAATTCTAAAAACTGGATGATCGATTCCAAAGATTTACAATTCAGCTTTATCGATGGCAAAACCTATATCCGAATCATGAAAACAAACATTAAAGGGTATTTCAAATTTGATACATTGACTATATACAATACCAGCGGTGTTTTCTGTGTCAATGACAAAGATTGGAAAGGAAAAACAGGTTTGGTGTCTTGGAGCCGCGTAGGGAATGCCAATGCCAATGCAACCTTCTCGAACTATAGAATCGATATGAATAAAAATGAATTTGAAATTGACTCTGTAAAATTGACTTATCCCGAATTTTTTCCTCAACCTATTTATGGGCGATTGAAAGATCGTATTACCAAAGAATTCGACTCTTCTACAGTAGATTATCCGCAATTTTTCTCCTATGACAAGAATTTTGAATTTAACAAAAATATCGCGAGCAACGTAAAATGTAAAGGTGGATTTATCCTCAAAGGACGCAAAATAGCCGTAGGATCGGAAGCTGATGATTATGTGACCCTAGAAATCTACGCCAAAGATAACAAGACTAAAGTTTTTAGTGCATTGGGACGTTCGGCTTTGTTTGAACGAGGCAAATATGTGATTATGAATGAATCCAAAATAAATCTCTATGCAAAAAATGATAGTATTTCGCATCCTTTTTGTCAATTCAAGTATGATATTGAAAAAAGGGAATTGCGTGTAAATCAAGAAAATTTTGGAAGTGGCAAATCTAGATTTAGAAGTTCGTTTCACAAGATGAGTTTCGATACCGAAATGCTTATATGGAATATAGACGAGGATGAAATCAAACTCAAAAACTTAGTGGGAAAAGGAAAAAATGCGAGTAAATTTGTATCGGACAATAATTTTGACCAAAACACATACAATCTAGCTCGAACTGCCTCTACTTCCGATCCGCTTTCCATGCTTTCAAAAATGAATGAAGCCTCTCCTAGTGGTATATTGGTAGAAGAATTTGCACGAAAAATGGGCCCAGCTTTCTCTGCTTCATCCGTTCTTCCTATATTATTTTCATTAGAAAAAGATGGTTTTCTAAAATATGATCCCAGCACAAAAACGGTAAAAGTAAACGGCGAGTATGCCAAATTTTATATGCTAGCCAATGCCAAAAAAGTGGATTATGATATTATTCGTTTTAGTGGCTATGGCGAAAATTATGTAGGGGTCTACAATATTAAAAACAATAAAATTTTTGTAAATCGTGTAGCCAAAATTCCTTTCAACGATTCCTCTCAAGTATTCGCATTTCCATATGATACAAGCAAAGTTGTTGTCAACAACAATAGACTTATAGATTTTGATGGGAAAATATTTGCTGGTAGAATGGATATTTATGGAAAAGATTTTAATTTCAACTACGATTCTTTTAATATCAAATCCAGTTCTATAGAACGCATGAAGATAAATATTCCCAAAAAAGTAGATCCTACTACAGGGGAAGATATTTCGCTACAACCCTTAAAATCGCACTTGGATAGTTTTAAAGGAAGCCTTCAAATCAACAGTAGATTTAACCGATCTGGAATGCAAGCGGCTAGAAAATATCCGAGTCTCACTACTACGAGCAATTCCTATGTATATTACAATCATCCCAATGTTTTTGGGGGCATTTACGACAAAAAGAAATTCTATTTTGAAGTAGCACCGTTCAAAAAAGATTCTTTTCAATATTTTGCGGCGGAGGCACTTGTATTTGATGGAAAATTATACTCCCATGATATTTTTAATGTTTTTCCAGAAAAATTAAAAGTTCAAAAAGATTTGTCGCTAGGTTTTAATACCCAAACACCCACCAATGGATTCAATACCTATAAAGGAAAAGGCACTTTTAATGGCGATGTCTCGCTGAGCAATCAAGGATTGGTAGGAAAAGGTATTCAAACGCACCAGAGTCTTACCTTGGAATCGGATAGTATCTTGTATTTCCCCGAAAGAACTTCTTTACGTGCAGAAAAAGCAACTATGGTTGAGCGCAAAACCCCTACAGAATTGCCTCAAATGGATGCAGATAGCATACTTGTAGATTGGGAGCCTTATAAAGATTCGCTCCTCATGGTATCGCCTCGCAAAAATCCATTCAATATGTTCAACAAATCTACGGAAATGAACGGATTGCTCATACTTACCGATAAAGGACTTTTTGGAAAAGGATATCTTGAATTTCCCGAAGCAAAAATTGCATCGAATCAAATGGTATTTAAGTCTACCATCATGACTGCGGACACTTCTTCTATGGAGATTAAAAGTATAGGGGATAAAGTCACCTTCAAAACACCTAATGTAAAAACAAAAATGGATTTTGTCAAAAAAATTGGTGAGTTCAAATCCAATGCCAGCGATATTTCTACCATTTTTGCTGAAAATAAGTACAAAGCTGAAATCAATGAATTTACGTGGGATATGAATCGAAAGATATTGACATTTACCTCGCCTCCAGGTAGCGTAGGTTCTTTATTTACTTCCATTCACCCCGATCAAGACAGCTTGAAATACTACGCCAAAAGAGCTGAGTATAACATGATATCTTCTATTATCAAAATTGATGGTGTAGAAGAAATTCGCATAGCCGATAGTAGAGTTATCCCCAATGACGGCAAAGTAATTGTATATCCCGATGCAAAACTTGAAACATTCCAAAATGCAACTATCGAAGGAGATACAACCAATGTATGGCATGTTTTTGATAAATGTAAGCTCGATATCAATGGTAAAAATGACATGATTGGATATGGAGAATACACCTTATCGGTTAACAATCAAAAGCATACCATAAAACTCAATTCAATTAAAACTGTAAAAAAAGAAGTGGGTGTAGATAAAAAACGTAGAAGTATTTTTAACTTTACCATAGAAGGGAAAGGAAAAGTAGATCAAGGACAAAACTTAAAAATCTACCGAAACACCGATTTCTATGGAGAGGTATCTATTTTTACAAACAAAAAATTCCCGCATTTCACGGGGAAACAACGCATTTTGTTTGAAGCACCGGCCTATAAAACGCCATGGTTTGAAGTGGATAATGAAATCAATGTAGAAGAACTCTCATTGGTAAAAAAAGAACTAAAAACAGACGACGGAAAAGACTTGTTTACAGGATTTATGGTCAATAGATCTACATCCGAAGATGCTACAAAAGGGCTCTACACGACCATTATGAAAGAAAAAAATGCCGAAGAAGACCAACTTTTGATGGATTGTAGAGGCGTAATAAGCCATGATGCTACCAATAATCAATATGTCTTTGGCGATTCGGCAAAAATCTATGCAAAAGCTACCCGCGGAAATAAAATAACCTATAAGGATAGCGCAGGTATTATCAAAGCAGAAGGAAAATTCAATCCTCAACTTCAAATGGGTGGAATTCCTATCAATTTGGGTGGAGAAATCGACAACAATATGCTAGATAATAAATACCAATTTAAAGTTTCGGCAGGTATCAATTTGACCCTTGACCCAAGACTTTTGATGACGTTGGGCAATTTAATTTTGGCAGAATTTGGCGAAAATAAAGATGTAGCCTTCAATGCTACGTTGATGAAAAAACAATTCAACGAAATTTTCCACCCACGAGATTTGGACAAATTTGACCAAGATATTCAAAAATCGGGAACGGTAATGACGCCTCCAAAATACTCACCGTTCAACATAGTACTTTCGGGCTTGCAAATGGAATTTGACAAAGAAGACCTTTGCTACCGTTCCAAAGCGGAGTTTGGACTTGTAAACCTAGGCGGTGTGATGGTGAATAAAGTGATGAATGGATTTTTTGAAATGGGCTATGGCGAATATCAAGATTTCTTCAATCTCTACTTCAAAGCCAAAAATAAAGAGTGGATTTATATTACGTATGCCGATGGAATCTTGGGTTTGGTTTCTTCCAATGATAATTTTAACAATATGCTCAACGCCATAGACCAGAAAAAACGCTATGTGCGCAAAAATGAAAAAGAATATTACAAATATGTTTTGGCAGATAACTATCAGGCAGATGAATTCTACAAAAGAATGAAAGCCGGTGGTAAATTCTCTCCCGAAGAAAAACAAAAAGCATTTGAATTTGAAAAACCCGAGGTAGATGAAAAAGCGTTGAAAGAAGCTCAAAAATTTGAAGAATCTACCCCAGATTTGGAACAAATAAAGAGAGAAAATGCTTATCAAGACAGCCTTCTACAAGAAATGGAGCGCAAAATAGCCTCGGAAGAAGCACAGGCTGAACAATTAGAGGAAGAAAAGCGTAAAGCGAAGAAACTACAAATGGAACAAGATCTTGAAAATGCAAAAAAATCAAACATTGAATCTCCTGTAGAAGAAGAAATTCCGGCTGCACCTGTTCAAGAAATACCTACGGAAGCACCAAAAGAAGAGACTCCAGCTCCAACCGAGACGCCTGCCGAGACGCCAACCGAAATGCCTTCAGAAGGAGAAGAAAACAAAACCGAACGAAATACAGAGCCCGAAAAAGCGCCAGAGAAAAAAGAAGAACCTGCTAATTTGTTTGACAAGTACTTCTAATTAATTCATATTTCAAATTTAAAAAGTGCGAATCTATTTATTTAGGTTCGCACTTTTTTTTGTTTCTTTGCATCATGTTTATAAAAAATCCATACGTTCAGATTCACATTGCTGTATTTCTTTGGGGATTTACCGCAATTTTGGGAAAATTGATTTCACTTGATGCCATAGAATTGGTTTTTTTCAGAATGAGCTTGGCTGCACTCGGCTATGTCTTGATTCCCAAAACCCGCGAAGGATTTTTAGCATTGAGCAAAAAAAAATTCAGTGCGCTATGTCTTATTGGTACTATTATTTGCTTACATTGGCTTAGTTTTTATGGCTCTATCAAAGTAGCCAATTCCTCTTCGTTGGCGCTGGCTTGTTTGGGTACTGGGCCTCTTTTTACCGCATGGCTTGAGCCTCTCTTCAACAAGGGAAAGAAAATCACATCCAATGAAATTTTCATTTCAATTTTGGCCATAATAGGCATCATTTTCATTGCCTTTGGCGATAAAAATCAGCATTTTGAATGGAATGGCACATACTTTACCGCTATGATTCTGGGTATTACAGCTTCGGTTTTGGCGGCCATATTTTCTTTGATGAATAAGCATTTTACTTCGGGAGTCAATCCTTATACCATTTCATTTGTAGAAATGTCTATCGGCGCACTTTTGTTATCGCTCTTTTTATTAGCTACACACAATTTTCCTCAGCTGACAGCTATGTCTACATCCAATTGGATTTACATATTGATTTTAAGCACATTATGCACCAATATCCCTTTTCTCCTCTCCATTTTTGCCATCAAAAAGCTCAATCCTTTTGTGATCACGCTCACGGTAAATCTAGAACCTATCTACGGCTTTATTTTTGCAGCCCTTTTGTTTCAAGAATACAATCAGTTTTCCTTAGCTTTTTATTTTGGAAGCTTGCTCATATTGCTTTCTGTTTTTGTAGAACCCATACAGAAATATCTGGGCAGAAAATAAAAAAGAGATTTATTTGGGCGCATGAACCAGGCTCTTCGCTTTACGCCGCTTCGCTTTGTGTTCGCTACGATCCTTTGCGCGGATGAAGTAGTTTATACAAAGTCTTGGATATTGAATCTATACTTCTTGCTTTGGCTTTTCAATATGCCTAGGGTGGTATACCGAAGTAAAATTTCCTAAATATTTTTTCCCTTCCAATAAATGCTTTGGGATTTGTAGATTGTCCATGTCCTCTTGGGTCACTCTTCTATTCATTGGATGCAACGTACCGCCAACTTCGCCCGGCTTCGCATTAGCATCATATTGAAATTGTGGACTTACGAGCGTTCCTCTTGGATACATGATTCCCGGTCTACCTTTACCTATAAAATTAAGCTCTTTGGGATGTGCAAGCCCAATGCTATGGCCATATTCGTGCGCTACAGTGGTAGAACCTTTGTAGAGATTGGACACTAAAAAATACCCTGTGTTGGAGCCAATGCCATCTACCCACGAAATATTCAATGGCGAAAAATCTTCTACTCTTATAAAATTAAATCGAGGACTGACATTACTCAAAATATCTACATCTGATAGATATCTATCAAAAACAGCTTGTACTTCAAAACGAACGTTATACAAATTTTC
>Ga0208597_1000726_pt1 | contig 12927 bp, 8 predicted proteins | sample LakMenEpi05May12_FD_150673 | JGI IMG/M metagenome (GOLD analysis project Ga0208597, IMG submission 150673) | Freshwater microbial communities from Lake Mendota, WI - 05MAY2012 deep hole epilimnion (SPAdes) | ecosystem: Environmental > Aquatic > Freshwater > Lake > Epilimnion/Euphotic zone ...
TTTCTAATTCATCGTAATATAATCCGTAATACTTCATTGTTTTTTGCAAAACATTGCGATCAAAACGTTCGTTATGTGCCACAATTTTGCGTCCGAATAATCGTTTTCTGATTTCAGGAAACAAATCGTCAAACATTGGTTTGTTTAAAGTTTCAATAGGTTTTATCCCATGAACCATAATGTTTCTGTACCAATACTCGTTGTTAGGTGGTTGTATTATTGTATAATATTCGTCTGTAATAATTCCGTCATCAACAGTTACAATTCCAACTGCACAAGCACTTTCAGGATAACCTGTTGCGGTTTCAAAATCGATTGCTGTGAAAGTCATGAGATTGCAGATTGTAGATTAACGAATTTTGATTTTAGATTAAAAATTATAAGTATAAAGATTCTGGAAGCATTTTTAAAAAAGGCATTGCTTTGGTGTAATCGAGAGATTCAAAAAACAAACCTAAATTATTGAGATTTTTATAATAATTTTCAATATTTTTATAATAATTCAATTCACTTTGAATAAACCAAGCCTTTTCTCCTAATTTTTCAGAAAGAAACCATTTTTCAAGTAATCTTCCTGACCTTCCATTCCCGTCTTCAAATGGATGAATATTTACAAAACAGATGTGAATAAAAGAAGCATAATAAAAAATTTCACTAAATTCTAATTCCATAGTTAGCAAAAGTTCTAAATCCTCCCAAAAAATTCTCATTAATCTAGGAACATCATGACTTTGTGCAGCTTCATACTGAACTTTAAATGTTTTATGCTCCATTACAACCATATTACAATTTCTATAAACACCTCTTTTTGATTCAGACAACAAGTGTAATGAAACTATTTCATGAACATTTAAGAAATTGTTCAAAGTTAATTTTTGTGATTGAGCAAATTTATAAGCATTATACAAATCATTCGGCTTTTCTACCAAGTCTTCGAGATATTCAATATCCAACATCTTATGCTTTACATAACTATCAATCTCCATTCGTTCTCCTTCAATTTTAGAAGAAGCCATTACAGCAACAGAAGTATAAAAACTAAAAGAATCATTAGAAATCTCGGCATCTTGAAGTGCATTGAATTTTTCTTCTAACTCTTTAGGAAAAGTAGCTTTATATTCTTTGAGAAGTATGTTAGGAATTATTTTCATTTAAAAATTGATTGTAAACAAATGTAAAATTAAAAAAGTTTGAAAACAAAAAACCTGCAAGAATTTAAATGCTTACAGGTTTTAATGAGATTCTTCGTGCCTCAGAATGACAAAATAATTCTTATTTTATTGAACCGATAATATCATATTTAGTAATAATGTGGTGTTTTCCGTTTCCTAAATCTACTAAAACGGCTTGATTTTCTTTGGTAAAAAGCTTTGAAACCTCTTCTATTGCAGTTCCTAGTTTTACAATTGGATACGGTTTTCCCATGACTTCTCTGATTGGTTTATCGGCTACATTTTTATCAGAAACATAGTTTTGGAACAAGTCAGATTCGTCAACTGAGCCAACAAAACCAGTTATATCTATTACAGGTATTTGAGAGATTTTGTATTTACGCATTCTTTCAATTGCGTGAGAAACAAGTTCTTCGGTACGCACAATTACCAATGGTTTTTCGATATGATCTTTGATAACATCTTCAGCTTTAGTGATTTCTTGGTCTAAGAAACCTCTTTCACGCATCCAATCGTCATTGAACATTTTTCCGACATAACGACTTCCTGAATCGTGGAACAAAACAACTACAACATCGTCTTTGGTAAAATGTTCTTTTAATTGCAGCAAACCTTTTATGGCAGAACCAGCAGAATTACCAACAAAAATACCTTCTTCGAGAGCGATTCTTCTAGTGTAAACGGCAGCATCTTTATCGGTTACTTTTGTAAATCCGTCGATTAAGCTGAAGTCAACGTTTTTTGGAAGAATATCTTCTCCAATTCCCTCTGTTATATATGAATATATTTCGTTTTCGTCAAAAATTCCTGTTTCGTGGTATTTTTTGAAAACCGAACCGTATGTATCAATTCCCCAAATTTTGATGTTTGGATTTTTTTCTTTTAAATATTTTGCGACACCCGAAATTGTTCCGCCGGTTCCTACTCCGACAACGAAATGTGTAATTTTTCCGTTAGTTTGTTCCCAAATTTCTGGACCAGTTTGCTCATAATGCGCTGTTGCATTACTTGGATTGTCGTATTGATTTACGTACCAAGAATTAGGTGTATCTTCTCCTAATTTTTTTGACACAGAATAGTATGAACGAGGATCGGTTGGTTCAACATCGGTTGGACATACGACAACTTTTGCACCAACAGCTCTTAATATATCCATTTTTTCTTTGGATTGTTTATCGGTAATTACAAAAATACATTTGTACCCTTTTACGATTGCGCCAAGCGCCAAGCCCATGCCTGTATTTCCTGAAGTTCCTTCGATAATTGTTCCGCCTGGTTTTAGACGACCGTCAGCTTCTGCATCTTCGATCATTTTTATGGCCATTCTGTCTTTTACAGAATTTCCTGGATTAAAGGTTTCTACTTTGGCAAGAACAAGAGCATCAACACCAGCTATCACTTTGTTAAGCTTTACCAATGGCGTATTACCGATTGTTCCTAATATATTTTCTGAATAATTCATGAAATTTATGATTAATGATTAACGATTTAACAATTTTAGATTGCAAAGATATTGATTAATAATAGTTTTACAAAACCTTGATTTTAGAGAAAATGGTTGGCTGACTAACCCTGATGGCAGTGGAAATACTGTTATTGCGGTGTTCGCAATAAGAGATTGGAACGTACAGCAGGAACATGGTTTACTAAAATTGGCAAGCGATTCGTTTCTAAAAAAAATTACTGAAAGAAATTCCAAACCAATCCGAAGCGGACTATGAAATCTCTATAAGGATAATCTGGAGCAGCGTAAAAGTTGTTTTTGGAAGCAAATGCTGAGTTAAAATGTTCTGCTTTTATAAAAATTCTGGTTTGTCGAATTCTTCCGTTGATGAAGAAATCGAAGTTTGAAAAATCTCCAATTTTCTTTGAATTTTGCACAAAAAATTCAGATAAAACTGGATTAAAAGCGTTAGCGTAGTAACTTGTAAAATAATTAAAAGTTACACCAACTTGAAGAAAAAGTGCTTTTTTGTAGAAAAAATTGGAGAAATAAAGCGTGTTTCTTGTTACTATTTCAGGAACGTTTAAAATTGGGTCATCTTGAGTTGTTTTTTGATATAAAATAGTGTTGTCAAGTGCTAGTTTCCAGTATTTTATTTCTTTATTGGCTTTTATCGAAACGTAGTTTATGGTTTTGTCATATTGAGCTGGCGCAACTAATTGGATAGAATCGTAAACCGAATTGTTTTTGAAATACAAGTGGTCTTTTAGGCTAGATAATTGAACTTGAGCATCAATCCATTGTGTTTTTGCGTTGATTGTTGCTGCATTTATTTTTTCGTTTTTGAAATTATTGAACCAATTGTACGTTGCATAACTGCTTTGGTGCAAAATGAAGTTATTGTCGGGTAGTTTACTTAGATTTTGATACTCGAATGAGATTTGGTTTTTGGGGTTTATTTGATATTTCAAGTTGGCTTCGAAAGTTGAAAAAGTTTGGGTTGAAATTGCTTTTGAAACAAGAACATTTCCTTTTATTTTATTTTTACTGTAATCATATTGTCCGCCAATTGAAGTTAAGTGTTGCTTAATTCGACTTGGAATGGCAGCTGTGGAGGTTATAATTACTTTTCCGTAATAATAATTGTAATTTAAATCGTCGATAAAGAAATTAAATTTACCAAGCGTTTTGTTTTCGTATTGAATACCAAGTTTATTATAACCTGCTTTGTATTTAGTTTGGTCGTTTATTGCAGTATTATAGGATTGTCCAAATCTGTTAAAAGACTGCTTATTATAGTTTGTTGCAACAGTTGCTTGGTTAAATTCATAGAATTTATTTTCGATAGTAGCTTGATGCGTAAGGTATAAATTGTTTTGATTATCGTTTGAATTTATTCTGAAATAATGGTCTAAAAACATTCGTTTCCCTTTTAGAAATGAGGAAGCATTTGGAAGATAAACACTTAATCTCAATCTGTCTCTAAAGTCACTCTCTGTACTTTCAAAATTTTCAATATCAATAACGCCGCCATTTTCTCCAGCTAATAAATCTTGACCAGTAAAATGAAATTTGGCGAAATATCTCTTATTTAGAGTATTATAACTTGATGTTAATCTAAAATTTCCGTTACTTGTAAGTTGATTTATATACTTTCCTTTGGAACGAAGTCCTTTGAAAGATAATGAAATATTAAATCTTTCAGATGTATTAACTGCAATTAAAGCATCAACACTTTGACCTTGTTCCATTACAGTTTTGAAATATAACTCGGTTAATGGCGTAGCGACAGAATAATAATTTATTTGATTTTTATCTTGAAAATTGAAATGTTTGGCTTTGAAACCAAATTCAGGCAATGCAGAAGATTTGTTCAAACCAAAGTCTAAAGTTGTGTAAGTATGTCCTTCGTTTGCAAAAGGTAGTAATCCGAAAATGTCTTTACGAAGATAATTGTATTCGTATTCATCTTTTATTGTTAAAGAAGTATCAACGTAGGTTGTATCTTTTTCAATAGTTATAATTCTATAGGAAGTAATTGGGGCTTTTTGGGCAATTTCTTTAGCCTTTTGTTCTTCTGTTTTCAGTAAACTTTTTTTAGGTTTATCTATTTTAGGTTCTTGAGAGAATCCCAAAAAAGAATGCAAAAGAAGTAGTCCCAAAAGTAAAATTCTCATATAGCTATTTTAAAAGGCAAAAGTAAGTAATTCTTTTAAAATAAAATTAGATTGAAATGAAAATCCTCTCCCCGAGCCTCTCCAAAGGAGAGCGAGAAAAGAATTATTTATAAATAATCAATAAAAAATTAAAAAGTATTCCATTTACAAAAGAGTGTAAAGAAAAACTACCCCGCCCTACTGGCAAACCTCCAAGGGATGGAATAAAAAAACCATTCACCGCGGTGAATGGTTTAATGTATAATTAAAATACTTTATATTATTGTCTTACAACTTTAATAGTTGAAGCATTACCGTTAGCATTTGTAACTTTTACTAAGTAAAGACCTGCATTGTATGAAGACATATCAATTGTAGCACTTTCTACAGAAGTAAAGTTAGTATTAGCAACTTGTTTTCCTAAAACGTCAGTTATAACAACATTAGAAATTCCTTTACCAGCAATTGTTACTACACCTGAAGTTGGGTTTGGAGAAAGTGTATGAAATTTAGTAGTAGCAAAAGTTTCATTTGCTAAAGGTGGATTTTTCCATTTAAAGACACCATTAACTGTTGTTGAAGTTGTAAAACCAGATGCAACACCACTAGTAATATCAAAAAACTGCAAAGTTCCTCCACCATTAACAGGGTCAACATCCTCATCATTAATATTTATCCAATTTAAACCACCATCAGTAGAATAAGAAGAACCTCTAAAACCATCTAGAACATCTTCACCAGTATTTATAACAATATTATTTGAACCCGGTACAAATTTAACATCAAAATTTCTAACCAATCCTTCTGGCGATTCAGCAGTCCATGTTGCACCTCCATCTGTAGTTCTGTGTTGACTCCAATCAGCAGTTAAAATTAGGAGTCCTTCGTTAGCATCTTTGAAAGAAAAGCTGTCACCAGTACCGTAATCAACACTTGGTGTTTGTGATACTGTCCAAGTAAGACCTCTATCAACTGATTTATACAATCTTCCTTTATTAGTAGTACACCAAATGATATCTCCTTTTACTTCGAAACCGCGAGTATAACCATACTCACCTGCTAAAGGTAAAGGGATATTAGCAGAAGGAACTCTAGTCCAGTTTACACCACCATTAGAAGTTGTATAGATTTCCATATAACCACTTGCAGGATCACCTTGACATACACCATTGTTTTCATCCCAAAAATAAACAAGATTTGTAAATGAATCACTACCAGTATTAAATGAAGCCGTGTTTTGTCTAGTCCAAGTTAAACCAGCATCAACAGTAACCCAAATACCTCCTGTTTGCCCTGCCGCAGTAGGGAATACAGCAACATAAGCTTTAGTAGCAGAAATTGCATGAATAGAACCTATACCCAATGCTGGATTTCCAACATTAATATTTCCAATAGTCCAAGTCATTCCGCCATCTAAAGATCTACCCCATTGTTGGTAATTGTCACCACTACCGTCACCAGGTGCAGCACTAACCCACAAAACATTAGCATCAACATAAGACGCTTGTGAAAAAGAAGTTGAAGTATTAGCAAATCCGGTTGAATAACTATCCCAAAAAATTTGTTGAGCGCTTGCAAACGATGCTATTAGTAAGCTAATTGAAAGTAATAATTTTTTCATAATATATGAATTTAAGTTAATAGAAAACAAAAGTAATTAATTTTTGATTAATAATGGATAAAATAATTGTTAAAAAACTAGAGTTTAGTGGGTATATAAGTAACAGAACCATCAGGATTTCTAATTTTTTCTATTTTAAAAAATGGTTGTGTAAGCGTATTTAAAGTCAAACCTGTTAATACACCTTGATATACTTCCACTTTTTCATCAGGATAAACCAATACAATACGGTATGGAAAATCTTTTGGAGATGATTCTAACAAAATTGGTCGCACACTAAACAGATAAGTACCATCATTAAAAGAATTGGTGCTAGAATTTGTTCCAGTAGATAAATCATTAATAAAATGAAGTTTACCACTTTCACCAGATGTAAATCCATTAATTATGGCATTTGACACTGGATCAGGTCTATCGATAACAAGGCCAAGATTATTAACATTACCTGTAGAAACTATCTCTGGCCAAGTAAATTTAACTGTTAATCTTCCTGTTGTAACATCAGGAATTGTAGTGTTACCTGATTCGATTACTAACGTATTAGATTTAATTAAATAATGCTTCCCTTTTTCAACTGAATATAACTCAATAGCACTTATAAACATATTAAAATCAGTATTAAACAAAGCACCACCAGCAGCATTTATCTCTTCAGAAGCTTGTAACTGATTAGGTAGAACTTCAACATACGCACGTGTTCGTCTTCCTCTATTACTAATAGAAGTAACTTCAACTTTAACAGTATCGGCAAACGTTCTAGGTAAAGTAACCGTAAAAGGCATCTTTTGATTAGTTAATGCAAATGTTGTTGGGGAGGAAATTGTAGCATCTAATGTTACAATCTCTAAATTTCCCTCTGGAGAACCAGAAAAACGTTCACCTTCCTCACAAGAAAAAAGGAAAAAAGAAACAATCGAAGACAGCAATAATTTATATATAATTTTTTTCATAATTCAATGTTTTTTAATTGTCAGTGTAAGGTGCAAAATTATTATAACTCATACCCAAAGCAGTATCACTAGTTAATAATGTACTAAATCTATAAGCTTGTTTCATAGAAGATGCAGATTGTAAAACGTTAGATAAATTTAAAAAACTCGTTCTTGAACCATTAGCATCATATGAATAGCCAATAAATTGATATGTATCACCATTTCTTAAAGTAGCTATATCTACATCTAAAATATCAGCTATATCTTGAGCTTTAACACTAAGTTGAAATGGGAAACTTGTAATTGTTTTAAACAAAACAAAATCACTTGTAATAATACCTCCAGGAGTTCTTCTTCTTACAAACAGTTCATAACGAACTATCGAGTTAGAAGGTGATGTTAACAATGCATTAAAAGAAGAAGAAGCAATATTGGTAAAATTAATGTAACTATCAGTAACATTAAGTACAACGTACTTACCCGGAACTAAATCTGGACGTGGATCTAAACTTTCATCTTTTTCACATGATGAAAAAATAAAAATTGAAAATACTAGTAGAAAAATATTTTTTTTCATAATTAAGATTTTAATGTAAATTTAAGTTTGCCTTATCCCAAAATACTTTCTTAAGTCTTGTATTGCCTGGTGTATTAGGATTGTTCTGCTGAGATGTTAATGGGTATAGAGCAGTGCTAAAATAAGCTCCAGAAACGGGTTCTAAAGTTGGCTGAAAATTACTTGGAAAACCAGTTCTTCTGTAATTGTTATATGGCTCTATACCATTTCCCCATGAAGCAATAAAATACTCCTTCATTATCATTTCTAATCGCTTATCATCAGAAGTTAAAAGATTATACTCGGTGGTAATAAAATTAATATAAGATGTTCTTTGAGCTTGAACAGTCGTAGAATTAACGACAGGTGGTCGATTAAAATCTGGCAAAAAGTTAATGGTCTTGTCAATAGAGGTTGTTACGGCATCTACTAAAACGTCTCTAACAGAAGATGCAGAAGTTACACCAGGAATTTTCAACATCGCTTCTGCTCTTAAAAACTTAACATATGAAGAAAGAATGATTGGCATGATTCCTCTGCCTAAAGCGCCTTTTTTACCTTCTGTTTGTGTAGAAGCAGGTTCGCCAATTTCACCACCAATAGGATACAAACCTGTTACAGTACGTAACTCATTATCTGGCGGAATACCATCTGCGTTACCATGATCTCTACCCCAAAAACCATTAGATTCCGGATCACGACTACCAACCCAGTTAGACAAACCATAACAAGTAAGTGTTGAATTGTAAAAAGAGGCATATTCATCTTGGTTGAAATGTTCAGGTCTATTTCTTCCTGGTAAAACAAAGTTGTCTATAGTACTACCACTAGGATTTGCTTGCTTATAAAAATAAAACCCTGTTCTAGGATCATAATTACTTGACCCCCCTAAACCATTTGTATTTGTATTAAAGCCCTTTTCGGATGTCATGGTCCAAAACATATAGTTTGCTATATATGAACCACCACCTAACTCATACATGTCATAATACTGAGGATGACGAGATTGTGGATTAACTCTTGAAGAACCATATTTGAATTCAAAATCTTGAGAAGTTTGAGATATATAATTTCCACTATCTAAAATAGATTGTATTTCGGCGCCTACATTAGCTATACCGATATCATTTCCAGCTAATCTTGCTGTTACTAGCATTTTAAATCTAATAGTATTGGCCAATCTAATCCAATCAGCAGAACTACCATAATATAAGTCAACAACATTGTCCCCTTTTGATCCTGCTACTTGCAATATAGCTTTAGCTTGCTCTAACTCTGCAAGGACGCCTTTGTACACATCTTGACTTTTATCAAATTTTGGAAAAAAGTTTTGATTACCTAACAACGCCTCGGTATAAGGAATATCCCCATAAACATCTACTAAAGTGGCTAATACATAACAACGTATTACTTTTGCAGCACCGATAACATACTTGTCATCTCTTGCCGCTGCCTTAGGTTCCATAAATTTAATAGCATTCAATAGATTATAAGCAATAGACCAGTTTCCATTAAAATTAACGGGTTGGAAAGCATTATCATAATTAGTACCCCCAGTCATAGCCATTTGTCTAGTAACACGTTGAGTAAAAGAATTTGTACTGTTAACAAAATCAGGTAATTGTAACTGAATATAATTGAAAGCCAACTCGTACTCAAGATTTTCAATTAAAACAGCATTAGGATCTTCCGTTTGATTCAAATCGAATGTTTCACATCCGTAGAAGAATATTGAGGTTAAAATGATAACCAATCTCCATTTCATAAAAATATTTTTCATCATTTTAAAAAGTTAAATTAAAATTAAAACCAAAACGTTTAGCTGTTGGTCCTGTTAAAAAATCGAAACCTCTACCATTACCAACACCTGTACTTAAAACATCTGTATCAAAATTCAGATATTTTGGGAAATTTATAGCTTTAAACCACATATTATTTCCAACAATAGAAATAGACATTTTTCCAAAAGGTGTTTTTTCTAAGTATTTTTTAGGCAAATTATAACTTAGAGAAACTTCTCTTAACCTAATATTGGTAGCGTCATAAATAGCTTGCTCACTAATAAAAAACCCTGAATTATTAAATCCATATTGAGTAACACCAATTTGCGTAGTGTTTATATTTCCGTTTTGATTAACTCCAGGTAATACAAAAGTACCTGAACGATCAAAATCAGTATCCTTAGTCAAACCTCTAGAAAGCAAAGCAGCAGCAGTTGTAGAATATATATCTCCACCTTTTTGATATTCCCATTGCATTTGAAAGGATATATTTCTAAACGAAAACTCATTAATCCATGTACCATTCCAATCTGGGTTAGGATCACCAATAATAGTATCTTCTGTATTACGCACATAATTTCCATCTGAACCAACAATGTAACTACCATTACCATCGCGAGCGATAGAACTTCCAATAATTACTCCATATGGTTGACCTGGCATAGCGAAGTTACCAAGGTTAGTAAAACCTTCAATTCTAATTTGACCTATAGAACCTAATCCTAATGAGGTAACAATATTTCTATTTCTAGTGAAGTTTATAGATGATGTCCAATTAAGTCCTCTTTCAGACTTAAGAGGAACCAAATTAAGACCGATCTCAACACCTCTATTGTAAAGTTCAGCAATATTATCAAATGTTACAGTATATCCAGAAGAAGCCTCTAATGGACGCTCAATAATCAAATCAGTAGAGACTTTGTTGTATGCAGAAAAATCAATACCCACTCTATTATCAAAAAATTTACCTTCAAAACCAAATTCCAATTCTGTAATCAATTCTGGCTTTAGGTTTAAATTTCCTAATTGACTTGATGGTGATTGTGTATTAATTGTAACATTACCATTTGTTAAAAAAACATTAGACTCTGAACTAAGAACACTTACAGATGCGTAAGGAGGAGGGAAACCTGCCGATGTACCATAACTTATTCTAGTTTTAACATAATTAATATACTTATTATTTTTTAATATTTCAAAAGCATCTGTCGGAACAAATGACAAAGATGCCGATGGATAAAAGATACTTCTATTAGCAGGTTGTAAAGAAGAAAAATAATCATTTCGTCCTTGAAGGTTTAAATATAAATATTTATTATAACCCAAAGTTGTACTAAAATAAGCACCCACTATATTAAAGTTTTGTCTGCTAGAAAAAGTAGGTAAAAAATCACTATCTTGATTAACAAAGTTATCATGATTTTGCAAACCAAAAACAACCTGTTTTGTACTAGACAACCTCAACACATCTACAGACTCTTGTCTAGGGTTTAATCCCAATGTACCGTCTAAGTTGAATTTGTTATTTTTACCAATAGCCGTATCAAAATTATAACTAAAAGTATGATCGAAAATTGTATTCTGACGAAAAGTTGTATTTAAAAATCCATCATTGTCAAAGGGTTGACCATTACCTTTATTTATAAAATATCGTTTCTTTTGTGTAAAATTATCAAGTGCTAATCTATAAGATATATTTGACCATGAATTGATTTCATAACTTGCAGTAATATTTCCAAAGAACCTTCTTACTGTTTCGTCATCACCACCATTACGTAATGTCCATATAGGATTTGCAATATCTTTTCTGTAATAAACAGACGAATTATCATTAGGATTAGAATAAGGCAAATCAAATAAATCAATATTTCTTGGTGTATACAAAATATTTGCAAATACAGCTGGAAACAATGGATTTGATCCAAAACTTGCCGCATTAAGTGGAGATACTTTTTCAGTTTTGGTAAAATTCATTGTTGAGCTAAAAGTGAAACCATTATTTAATTTTGTTGTTCCACCCATAGAAATATTTAAACGATCGTATCCGTTTCTTTCAATAAAACCTTCGTCGTTAGTATGACCAACTCCTAAATTATAAGATGTATTTTCAGACCTTCCACCAATATTTACAGATGTAGTATTTACATAACCTGTTCTAAAGAAATTTTCCACACTTCTTTTTGGCGTGTATGGTACTCTAGCACCTGCAAATTGAGGAAAAACACCAGGCCCATAAAATGAGTATGGATGTTCAACAGTACCATCTAAGGCAACACCACCTTCACCTCTTGTATTAAAATTTGGACCCCAGTTAGAAAAAGCTGGTATAAAGTTATTATCAAATCCATTTCCATAATTATTTTGATACTCTGGTAAATTAGATATTCTTGTGAAATATAAAGATTGAGCCAAAGTGACTTCCATTTTTTTATTCAAATCCTTTGTGTTTCCACTTTTAGTTGTTACTAAAATCACCCCATTTCGTCCGGCAGAACCGTACAAAGTAGTAGCACTAAGACCTTTTAATATATTTATAGTTTCAATGTTATTTGGATCTAAATCTAAAAATCTACTTGATGCACTAGTTGCTCCAACTAAAAAACTCTCACTATTGGTATCTGAATTAAAGGGAATTCCATCAACAACAAATAAAGGCTGGTTACTACCAGTAATAGATGAATAACCACGAATAATAATATTAGTCCCTGAACCTGACAAACCACTTGTTTGTTGAATATTAACACCTGGTGCTTTTCCTGTTAAGGCTCTTGCAACATCAGTGTTAGGTTTAGAAGCAAATTCTTCCGCTTTGATCGTTGTAACTGCATATCCAAGCGCTTTTTTCTCTTTTTTGATACCTTGACCAGTAACAACAACCTCCCCAAGAACTTCTCCTCCGGCAGATTTCAAAACCATATTAACAACATTTGAACCTCCAACTGTTGCTGTAGCATCATTTAATCCAATAAAGGAAAACAATAGAACTTCTCCAGCTTTTGCCTTAATTGCATATTTTCCATCTACATCTGTTTGAACTCCTCGTTTTGTCCCTTTTACGACAACATTTGCGCCTGGAAGTGGCCCTGTCTCATCAGAAACAGTACCTGTTACAGTTTTCTCTTGCGCAAACGAAAACTGCATTGATAACGCTAACAACAGCGTAAAAATCCATTTGAACTTCGATCTCATATTAAATTTATTTGAGTTAGTTATTCCGCAAACTTCTTAATTATTTCTTAAATAAACAAATTTTACTACAAAATAT
>Ga0208597_1000729_pt1 | contig 12890 bp, 7 predicted proteins | sample LakMenEpi05May12_FD_150673 | JGI IMG/M metagenome (GOLD analysis project Ga0208597, IMG submission 150673) | Freshwater microbial communities from Lake Mendota, WI - 05MAY2012 deep hole epilimnion (SPAdes) | ecosystem: Environmental > Aquatic > Freshwater > Lake > Epilimnion/Euphotic zone ...
GCACCTCCGCCCGGGTCAGGTTGAGCGCGCTGGCGATTGGGGCGACCGCCGCTTCGGGCACGAACCCAAGCCGCGCCTGCACCTCGTGCAGAACCGGCAGCAGCGCGCCCTCCACGCCTGCGTGGCGACTGAGAATCTCATCCAGATCTTTATGCGCGAGCTCGAAGGTCGACACCCTTTGCTCCGATCCGTCGGGTCTGAGGCCCGTTGTTCAGCGCGCCAATGTAGAGGCTCGGCCAAGGACGTCGAAATGAAATCATGGGGGTGCGGGCAATTTTGCAGCCCATGGACCTGCTTAGCACACCTTGACGTGACTTCCTGAAACTCCTTCAGGAACGGCTAAGGCTCCGGCAGTCTAATGATAAACGCTCTCCACTTGGGCGTTTGAGGCTCTGAGTGGAGACCGCGTTGATCAAACCCTTGTCGTTCACGCGGCGCCGCTATCGGGGCGAGGTGATCCGCTACGCGGTCTGGCATTTGCGCTGACAGCACCGATCGCGGCCTACGGCCAAGTTCACCTTGCTTCGCCGAGCCCTAAACCCTTATGTCCAAACCGATAGCGTATCGCAGCGGGGACTAGTCATTGCCCACCCGGCGTCCAACCATCGACGATGTCGCGGCACTTTCCGGAGTGGCGCGGGTGACGGTGTCGCGCGTGCTCAATGGCGGCCCAAACGTGCGCCCGCAGGTGCGGGAAAAGGTCATGGCGGCGGTGGAGACCCTGCAGTACCGGGTCAACGTTCAGGCCCAACGACTCGCCGCGCGCAGTTCTTGGACCCTGGCCATGGTGGTCGAGGCCAGTCACGACGCCGAGCCCAACTCCTTCTATCACTCAGGCCTGGAGATCGGCGCCTTGCGCGCCTGCGCCGACGCCGGCTTCCAGCTGCAGATGCACCCGTTTTCGGAGCAGACTGAAGGGGCGGCGGACGCTGAAATCCTCGCCCTGGCGACGAGCGGCCAGGCGGACGGGCTCGTGCTCACGCCGCCGTTTTCGGACCGCTTGGCGCTGCTGCGCCAGTTGCACGCCGCCCATTTCCCCGTGGCCTGCATCTCCGCCGGTCCCGAGGCGCGTCAGGCCGCGCCGAGCGTGCGCATGGACGAGGCGGGCGCGGGCTTCGACATCACGCGCCATTTACTGGAGCAAGGCCACCGGCGCTTCGCGTTCATGAAGGGGCTGCACGGGCACCTGGCGGCGGAAGAGCGCTATTCAGGATTCTTGGCGGCCCTCGCCGCCGAGGGGCTGGACGAAAGCTCGGTGGTCGCAGCCAGGGGCGATTTCACCTTCCGATCCGGAGCGGCGCTGACGCCGGAGCTGATCCAGGCGCCGCTGCGGCCAACGGCCCTGATCTGCGCCAACGACGATATGGCCGTGGGCGCCATGTTCGCCGCCCACCGCATGGGCCTTGAGATCCCCGCCCAGTTGTCCGTGGTCGGCTTCGACGATACGCCAGTGTCGGCGATCATCTGGCCGCCCCTCACCACTGTGCACCAGCCGCTGAAGCGCATGGGGGCCCGGGCGGTGGAGCTGCTGGTGAGCCAAGTGCGCAAGACCCAGGAGCGCGGCGAACGTCACGAGGAGATCATCCCGCATCAACTGATGCGGCGCGATTCCACCGCCGCCGTGCAATAGGCCGGCCGCCCTTGGAGGCTGGCCAAGGGCCGACCAATTTTCATCCTTCGATCGCCACTAGGAAATAAAGTCCGAAGCCTCATTGACAGAATTGAGGATTTGTCGCCTAAATTGAAAGCGCTTCCAATCGCCAAAGAGCGATTATGGCAAATAGGACGAGACGCTTGCGAGCGTCCGGGGGAGGAACATGATGATCAGACAGCAGCTGGCGGGCGGGCGCGCCCACGCCACGGATTTTCGTGCGAATTGGCGGCGAACGGCCACAGCGTGTGCAGCGCTGCTGGCCTTCAGCGCGGTCGAGGCGCGGGCCCAAAGCGCGGGGACGACCAGCCCCGCGGTTTCAGACGACACCGGCGCCGGAGCGGTGGTGGTCACCGGCATTCGCCGCTCGCTGCAGGACTCGCTGCAGGTGAAGCGCGGATCGGACGAGATCGTCGAAGTGATTTCCGCTGAGGACATCGGCAAGCTGCCGGACGAGAGCATCGCCGACTCGCTGACGCGCCTGCCAGGCCTGGCGGGCCAACGGGTGCAGGGCCGCTATCAGGACATCTCTATCCGCGGCCTTTCGCCGGACTTCACCTCGACCCTGCTGGACGGCTTCCAGCAAGCGTCCACCGGCGACAACCGCGCCGCCGAATTCGACCAGTATCCGTCTGAACTGATCAGCGGCGTGACGGTCTACAAGTCGCCGGACCCGAACAACATCGGTCAGGGCCTGGCCGGCACGGTGAACCTGCAGACCCTGAACCCGCTCGATCGGACCAAGCGCGTCATCGCCATCAATGTGCGGGGATCGCAGGAGAGCGGCAGCAAGCTGAACCCCGGGACTTCGCTCGCCGGATCGCGCATCAGCGCCGCCTATGTCGACCAGTTCCGCAACGGGACCGTCGGCTTCGCCCTCGGCTATGCGCACCTCGATGCGCCGGAACAGGAAAAGCACTATCACGCTTGGTGGTGGCAGCCGCAGGACGGCCTGCTGCCCGCCGCCGACAAGGGCGCCCAGGTGCTGAACGGCGCCGAGGTGTACGCCTATTCGCGCACCCTGGTGCGCGACGCGGTGATGAGCACCCTGGAGTTCAAGCCCAACGCCAATTTCCACAGCACCAACACCTTGTACTATTCCAAGTTCAAGGAAACGGAGTTGATGCACGGGGCGGAATGGATGGACTTCGCCGAGTCCACTGGACCGATCCTCAATCCCACCGTGGCCACCATCGGCGGTCAACTGATCAACACCAGCGGCACCGCGCAAGGCGTCGTGCCCATCCTCATCAGCAACTGGAATACGCGTAAGGACACGTTGCTGTCCTTCATCTCCCGGAACACTTGGGACGTGAACGGCTGGAAGCTGTCGGGCGATCTGAGCTACTCCTATGCGGAGCGCAAAGAGACCAACATGGAGCAGTACGCGCACTACGGCGCGACGCGCACCTTAGATAACCTGACCTATTCGGGCGTCGCCAGCGGGCAATTGCCATCGTTCACGCCCGGCCTGAACTATGCCGACGCGTCCAAGGTCTATCTGGGCGATCCGGCCCCGTGGGGCGGCTGGGGACATGACGGCACGGTCCACGACCCGACCACCAAGGACACCTTCACTGAAGGCAAGTTCATGGCCAAGCACGACGTTGAAGGTGGGCTTAGCGCTATCTTCAAGGATTTCGACGTCGGCTTCGACTATTCCGACCGGGTCAAGCAAAAGACCGAGTCCGACTTCAACCTGTTCCTGAACGGATCGGGCGGCCCGTCGAGCTACAGCTCCGCCTTCAGCGCGCTCATCCCCGCCGCGGCGATCAAGGGAACGAGCAACCTCTCCTTTGGCGGTTTCCCCGGCATGGTGGGGTATGACCCTCAGGCGGTAATGTCGCTCTATACGCTGTCGCCCATCAACGACACCAACCAGTACGATCGCGACTGGCGCGTCGAAGAGCTGTTGGGCACGGCCTTCTTCAAGGCGACGATCCGCAGCGAAGTGCACGGGATGCCGGTCACCGGCAATCTCGGCGCGCAATATGTGTATTCGACCCAAAAATCGCGCGGCTTCATCACCCAGAACACTTCGGGCGGTACTTTGGGGTTTGTGCCCTACTCGAAGTCGGTCAGCTATGGCGAGTTCCTGCCCAGCCTGAACCTGCGCTTGGAACTGCCGTTCGAGCAGGACATTCGCTTCGCCGCAGCGCGGGAAATGTCGCGCCCGCGCCTGGACGACCTACGCGCCAACGCCTCGGCGGGCGTCTCCTCGCCCGGCCCCTTGGGATATGGCTCCTGGAGCGGCAACGGCGGCAATCCCAACCTGCGTCCCTGGCTAGCCAACGCCATCGACCTGACCTACGACAAGTACTTCTCCAAGGCGAGCTACATCTCCTTCGCCTACTTCTATAAGGACGTGCAGACCTACATCTACACGCAGGACAATCCGCACTACGACTTCACCGGTTACCCCAATATCTCGGGCTACCCTGTAAATCCGGCCACCGGGAACTTTGGCGACTACCAGCGGCCGAACAATGGCCAGGGCGGCAAGGTCGAGGGCATCGAGCTCGGCGGCAACTTCGAAGGACGGCTGATTTCGCCCTGGCTGAACGGCTTCGGGGTCGACGCTGGCGCCTCGCGCACCTGGACGACCATCATGTCGGCTGGGCCGACGTCGCCGGGCGTGCCATTGCCTGGCCTGTCAGGCACCGTGGCGTCGTGGACCGCCTACTACGAAAAGGACGGCTTCTCCGCCCGGATCGGCCAGCGCTACCGTTCGGCCTATCGCGGCCAGGTAGCGGCGCTGTTCGCGCTTCTGTCCTACACGGAGATCGCCGCAGCGCGCACCACTGACGCCCAGCTCAGCTATGAGTTCAAGACCGGGCGTCTGGCGGGTCTGACCCTGTTGTTACAGGGCTATAACCTGACGAACTCGCCCTACAAGGAGTACATGGGCAATACCCCGAACCCCAATCCGACCCAGCTTGGCAAGTACGAGACCTATGGGCGGACCTTGCTGTTCGGCTTCAATTACAAAATGTAACTCCGGACTTTGACACCCCCAAAGCGCGAGCCGCCTTCCACTAGATCGCGCGAACTTGCTCCCGAACCGGCGTCCGACGCTGGTTCGGGAGATTTGCTTCCGATTATTTCAAGCTTGGTGACAGAATGCGGCGCTGGTTTTTTGCGGCGACAGCCGCCACGATCTTTGCAGCGGCGACCGCTGCAGCTGCGGTGAATCCGGCCGACGGCCCTTGGCCGCGGATCGCGCCGAAGTACAGGACCGACCCGGCGCTGGAAAAGCGCATCGCCGTTATGGTGCGCGGCATGACCCTGCGCGAGAAGGTCGCTCAAATGACCGAGGGCGAGATCAAGAAGGTCACGCCCGCGGACTTGAAAACCTACGGACTTGGCTCGGTGCTCAATGGCGGCGGCTCCTGGCCACATATGGACCGAAGCGCGGCGCCAAAGGTTTGGGTCGACCTTGCCGATCAGTATTACGACGCCGCCATGAGCGCGCCGCGCGCGGTGAAGGTCCCGCCAATCTGGGGCGTGGACGCGGTGCACGGCCACAACAACGTGGCGGGCGCCACCCTCTTCCCGCACAATATCGGCCTCGGCGCTGCGCACGATCCGGAGCTGATGAGGGACATCGGCCTGGCCACGGCCAAGGCGGTGCGCGCCACGGGCATAGGCTGGGCCTTCGCGCCCACCTTGGCCGTGGTGCAGGATCAGCGCTGGGGACGGACCTATGAGAGCTATTCCTCCGACCCGGCCCTGGTGCGCGCCTACGGCTATGCTGTGGTCCGCGGTCTGCAAGGCGACCTGCACGGTCCCGCCTCGGTGATCGGCTCGGCCAAGCACTTCATTGGCGACGGCGGCACGCGCGACGGCAAGAACGAGGGCGTCAACGAGGCTGACCTCGACACCCTGATCAAGGTGCACGGCGCGGGCTATTTCGGCGCGCTGGAGGCCGGCGTGCAGACGGTGATGGTGTCCTATTCCTCGTGGAACGACGTCGCCGACCACCAGGACTTCGGCAAGATGCACGCCGACAAGGCTCTGGTCACCGACGTGCTCAAGGACAAGCTCGCCTTCGACGGCTTTGTGATTTCGGACTGGGACGGCGTGGCCCAGGTGCCAGGCTGCACTAAGAGCCATTGTCCGCAGGCGATCAACGCCGGCGTCGACATGGTCATGGTTCCCGACGAGTGGAAGGCCTTCATCGACAACACGGTCCACGACGTGGAGACCGGCGCCATCCCCATGTCCCGCATCGACGATGCGGTGACGCGCATCTTGCGGGTGAAGCTGCGGGCGGGGACGTTCGCGCATCGGCCCTCAGACAATCCCTATGCCGGCAAAACCTCCGCGATCCAGGCCAAGGCCCTAGCGCGCCGGGCCGTGCGCGAGTCGCTTGTCCTTTTGAAGAACAACCATCGCCTCCTGCCGCTCACCGCCGGCAAGCGCATTCTGGTGGTGGGCAAGAACGCTGACAGCCTGCCCAACCAGGTGGGGGGCTGGAGCGTCACCTGGCAGGGGGATGAGATCAGCAACGCCGACTTCCCGGGCGCGACCAGCGTGCTCGCGGCGCTGCGCAACAACGCCCGGGCGGCTAGGCTCGACTACAGCGCCGACGGGGCGGGCGTGGATCCGAAGGCCTATGACGTGATCATCGCCGTAGTGGGAGAACGCCCTTACGCGGAAACGGCGGGCGATATCGCCAACCTGGCCCACAGCGCGCGCTACCCCGAAGACCTGGCGGTGCTCCAGAAGGTGTCGAGCCGGGGAACGCCCGTGATCACGGTGTTCGAGTCCGGGCGTACGTCCTACGTCAACGACATCCTGAACCTCTCCGACGCCTTCGTCGCAGCCTGGCTGCCGGGGACGGAAGGCGCGGGCGTGACCGATCTGCTGTTCCCCTCGAAGCGGAGCGGCGCCAAGAATGATTTCCGCGGCCGCCTCAGTTTCGACTGGCCAGCCAGCGCCTGCCCGACCGGCAGTGCGCCGCTGTTCAAGCGCGGCTACGGCCTCGACTATCAGCATCAGCATGGGGACATGGATGCCTTGCCGGTGTCCGTCCCGAAGGAAGGATGCCCACATGACCGACCGGCCGCATAAGCCCGACGCGATCCGCAAGGTCGTCATTGTCGGCGGCGGGACCGCCGGCTGGATGGCGGCGACCCTGTTTTCGAAGCTGTACGAGCGGGCCTTCGAAATCGTCCTCATCGAGTCCGACGAGATCGGCATCATCGGGGTGGGCGAGGCCACCATCCCGCCGATCAAGCGCTACAATTCCATGGTCGAGCTCGACGAGTACGACTGTCTGAAGGCGGCCAAAGGCACCTACAAGCTGGGCATTGAGTTCGTCGACTGGCTCCACCCAGGCCATTCGTACATGCACTCGTTCGGCAAGATCGGGCAGGACCTGGGCTGGCTGCGCACCCATCAATATTGGCTGAAGACCCTGCAGGAAGGGCGCGCGGCGCCGTTCGATCACTTCGCCATCAATGCGGTGGCCTCGCGGCGCAACAAGTTCATGCGCGCGCGGGCCGACATGACGGAGTCGCCGCTGGGGGAGATCGCCCACGCCTATCACTTCGACGCGGCGCTCTATGCGCGCTATCTGCGGGGCTTGAGCGAGGGGCGCGGCGTGCGCCGCATCGAAGGCAAGATCGTCGACGTGCGCCTGCGCGGCGAGGACGGGTTTGTCGAGGCGGTGGTGATGGAAAGCGGCGAAGCCATCGCCGGCGACCTCTTCCTCGACTGTTCCGGCATTCGCGGCCTCCTGATCGAGCAGGCCTTGCACGCCGGCTATGAGGCGTGGAGCGAGTGGCTGCCCTGCGACCGGGCCATCGCCGTGCCCTGCGCGTCCGTGGAGCCCCTGACCCCCTACACGCGGTCCACCGCCCAGGCGGGCGGCTGGCGATGGCGCATTCCGCTGCAACATCGCATCGGCAACGGCGTGGTCTATTCGAGCCAGCACCTTGGCGAAGACGAAGCCACCGCCGGGCTCCTGGCCAATCTGGACGGAGAAGCCCTGGCCGAGCCGCGGGTGATCAAGTTCACGCCTGGCGTGCGTAAGGAAATCTGGAAGAAGAACGTGGTGGCGGTGGGCCTGTCGAGCGGGTTCCTCGAGCCGCTGGAATCCACCAGCATCCACCTGATTCAATCAGGCCTGATCCGGCTGGTGACCCTGTTCCCCGACCGCAGCTTCAACAAGGCTGTGATCGACGAGTACAATCGCCAGACCTATTTTGAATATAGCCGGGTGCGGGATTTCATCATCGCCCACTACAAACTGAACGCGCGCGAGGAGCCCATGTGGCGCGCCTGCCGCGAAATGGCGATCCCGGACACGTTGCGCGAGAAGCTCGATCTGTTCGGCGCCACGGGACAGGTGTTCCGTTTCAATGAAGAGCTGTTCGCCGAGGAAAGCTGGATTCAGGTCCTGCTGGGCCAGGGCCTCATTCCGCAGATCTATGATCCGGGGGTGGACGTGAAGACACCGGAGGAGATCGATCGCTATCTCCAGAATATCGAGAACGTTATCGACAAGTGCGTCGACGTCATGCCCCCGCACATCGATTTCGTGAACCACTTCTGCAAAGCCTGAAGCCATGGCTCGGAGCCGATTCCGCTTCGTCGCGACATTCATTTGCTCGGCCGTTTTTATCGCGTCAGCCCCGGTGCGTGCGGCGCAGCACGATGAGATGCGGGTGCGGGTGGTGGAGACGCGTGCCGACCAGAGCTTTCTCCTCGCCCAAAGACCATCGGTGAAGCTATCGCGCGCAAGCCACGCGCCCGACAGGCGTGCGCTGCGTATCGACACGACCAAGACCTACCAGTCCATGATCGGCTTCGGTGCGGCCATCACTGACGCGTCGGCCTTTGTGCTGAACCACGACCTCCAGCCGGCGCAGAGGGATGCGCTGCTTACTGACCTGTTCGGACCACAGGGGCTTCACCTCAGCTTCGCGCGGCTGACCATCGGCGCCTCGGATTTCTCCACCGCCCGCTACAGCTATGACGACCCGCCGGACGGGAGCGACGATCCCGACTTGGCGCGGTTTTCGCTGAAGCCGGCGGAGGCGGACGTCATTCCGGTAGCCAAGCGCGCCCTGGCGCTCAATCCTGACCTGACCCTCATGGCCTCGCCCTGGAGTGCGCCAGCCTGGATGAAGTCTACACGCAACGCCATTGGGGGGACCCTGCGGCCGGAGGCTTACGGCGCCTATGCCGACTACCTGATCCGATATGTGACCGCCATGGCGGAGGCGGGCCTGCCCATCGCCGCCCTGACCGTCCAGAACGAGCCGGGCTTCACGCCGGGGGATTATCCGGGCATGCGGCTCACACCGGCGGCTCGCGCGGTGTTTATCGGCCGCTTCTTGGGGCCGCGGCTTGCGTCGGCGAAGTCGCTCACCCGAATTTGGGACTATGACCACAACTGGGACCGGCCTGGCTCTCCCCTCGCGGTCCTGAAAGATGCGCGCGCCGGCCGCTACATCTCCGGCGTGGCCTGGCATTGCTATAACGGCAAGGTGGGGGCGCAGTCCCGCGTGCATGACGCAGCACCCGACAAAGACGCCATCTTCACCGAATGCTCCAGCGGCGCCTGGAACGGCAGCTGGCGCAAAGCCTTCCGCATCCTCATGCGCCAGCTGATCATCGGCGCCCCGAACAATTGGGCCCGCGGCGTGGCGCTGTGGAACCTGGCGCTGGATGAGCATCATGGACCGCATCTGGGCGGATGCGGCGATTGCAGCGGCGTGGTCGCCGTGGACAGCCGCACCGGCGTCGTCACCCGCAACGCGGAGTATTACGCCCTTGGACATGCCAGCCGCTTCGTCCGTCCAGGCGCACGACGCGTGGCGATGCAAGGAGGCGCGCGCGGCGTGGACGCGGTGGCCTTTACCGACCCCCACGATGGTCAGACGACCCTCATCGCCTTCAACCACGCCCGGACCCGTCAGCGGCTGGACGTGCGGGTCGGGGGCGGCCGCGGATTCCACTACCTGTTAAGTCCGGGCGCGGCGGCGACCTTTGTATGGACCCGTCCGGCTCCATGAGACAGGCGTCTTTCGCCCGCGCTGGAGGGAAAATGGCGCTGGACATTGACAGCGCTATCAAGCCACTCTTGCGGGCAACATGCCCGCCCGGCGGCTGAAGGGCGAAAGACATGACGGACGGCGAGGAGACTTCACATGGCCCATGGCGCGACCCCCGTATCCAGCGCGGATCCTGATTTCGGCGAGGAGCCGACGGGCGGCTATATCAACGCGCCGGGACTGCAATGGTTCGTGTTCGCCCTGTTCTTCATCTTCGGCGGCATCACCTCCCTCAACGACGTGATCATTCCGAAGCTGAAGGAGCTGTTCACGCTGAACTACATGCAGGCCATGCTGGTGCAGACGGCCTTCTTCGCCGCCTACGCCCTTATCGGCATCCCCGGCGCGGCGGTGGTCCGGCGCATCGGCTACATGCGCGGGGCGGTGCTCGGCCTCGTGGGCATGATGCTGGGCTGCCTGCTGTTCGTGCCGGCCTCGGCGACGGCGGAGTTCGGCGTGTTCCTCGCCGCCCTGTTCGTACTGGCTTCCGGGGTCACCATGGTGCAGGTGGTGGCCAACCCCCTGATCAGCCTCTTGGGGCCGCCGCGCACCGCCCACTCGCGCCTGACCTTCGCCCAGGCCTTCAACTCCCTGGGCACGACCATCTTCCCCTATGTGGGCGCGCTGGTGATGCTGGGCGGCCTCGCCCATGTGAAGGCGGCCGACCTGACGGGCGCGGCGCTGACGGCCTACCGGGCGGCGGAGACCATGGCCGTGGAGCGCTCCTATCTGGGGCTGGCGGCGGCCCTGGCGGTGATCGCCAGCATCGTCTGGCTGAACCGCAACCGGCTGAAGGGCGAGACGCACGAATCCGGCGCCATCCTGAAGAGCTTCGATCTGATGGGCCAGCCGCGGTTCCGCTACGGCGCCCTGTGCATCTTCCTCTATGTGGGCGCTGAGGTGGCCATCGGCTCGCTCATCGTCAATTACCTGATGCAGGCCCGCGTGCTCGGCCTTGCCGAACAGGACGCCGGCAAGCTCATTCCGCTCTATTGGGGCGGCGCCCTGGTGGGCCGCTTCATCGGCTCGGCCGTGCTGCGCCTCGTCAGCCCGGGCAAGGTGCTGGCCTTCAACGCCGCCGGGGCCATCGCGCTCCTGGCCGTCTCCACCCAGACGGCGGGCTGGGCCGCGGCGGGCAGCTATCTCGCCATCGGGTTGATGAACTCCATCATGTTCCCCACCATCTTCAGTCTCGCCAGCGAGGGGCTCGGCCGCCGCGCGGCGGACGGCTCGGGGGTGATCTGCGTGATGATCGTGGGCGGGGCGATCGTGCCGCCGCTCACCGGGCACCTCGCCGACCTATCCGGCAGCCTCGCCGTCGCCCTCGCCCTGCCAGCCCTGTGCTACGCCCTCATCGCCGCCTTCGGCTGGTATGCCCGCAGACCGCGAACGGCGGCGTGAGTCCGAACTGAATAGTCAATAATGATGATCGTTCGGCCTGAGACGTCCATCGACATTGCGAAGAAATATCGTTTAGTTGAGGAAGCCTTCGCAGATGAACCGCACGCCGAAGGCGACGAACAGGATTTTGTCGAACGGCTGCGCGCGTCCCGCGACTATGTGGCCGAGCTCGCGCGAGTGGGCGTGCGCTTTGCCGACCTGATCAATCGCGGGCGGCGCAGGTGGTGGCGCGCACCACCAGACGCGTTTCGCAGAACTCAGTCGCCACCGGACCCGGTTGATCCTGAAGGGTGGAAATCAGCACCTCCACCGCGCGCGCGCCAAGGCCGGCGATGTCCACCGCTACGGTGGTGAGGTTGAGATAACGGGCCAGGGGCACGTCGTCGAAGCCAGACACCGCCACCTGCTCGGGCACGGCCACGCCCGCATTGCGCAAGGTCTGCAGCGCGCCCAGGGCCATCATGTCATTGGCGGCCAGGATGGCGTCCACGGGCAATCCCTCCGCCAGGAGCGTCCGGACCAGGGCTTCGCCGCTGGCCTCGTCGAAATTGCCCTGCACGACCCGCACCGGCAGATCGGGCGCCAAGCGCGCCATGGCGTCGAGATAGGCTTGGCGCCGCTCGATGGCGTCGATGTTCTCCGCCACCCCAGCCAGATGCACGATCCTGCGCCGGCCGCTCTCCAGCAGGTGCTTCACCATGGCGGCGACGCCGCCCGCATTGTCGATGCGCAGGGTCGGGCGGCCGTGACTGCCCGGGCTGTTCACCAACACGATGGGCAGATTTCGCGGCAGGGCGCTCTCGCGCACCTCCTCGTCCAGCTGCGGGGCCATGACCACTAGCCCGTCCACGCGGCCTCGCAGCGCCGCCAGGACCTGCCCGGCGATGAGCGCGTCGGCGTGGATATTGGACAGGAGCAGCAGATAGCCTCTCTCGCTCGCCGCCCGATCCATGCCGCGCAACAGTTCGCTGAAGAACTCGCCGTGCATGTCCGGCAGCACCACGCCGATGGCCTGGGTGCGAGAGGTCGAGAGACTGCGCGCCGCCAGGTTAGGCGAATAGCCGAGCGCGTTGACGGCGCTGAGGACTTTGTCTCGGGTTTCCGGCGTGACCTTGCTGTGACCGTTCAGGACTCGCGAAACGGACGCAACTGAAATGCCCGCCAGTTTTGCGACGTCGCGAATTGTGGTCGTCGATCCGGGCAAGTCCAACCGATCCGAGAAAATGGAATCTTGAATTGATGCTAGCGGATCGCAAATGGAAACGCCAACCACGCCCAAGACTACCGCCTCAGGGCGCTTGGACCCATAACAGACAAGCCTGAAGAACGCGACGCAGTCGGGCTTTAAGGTGTGGGCGACAGGGTCAAATGCGCGCCTGGCGCCAGGTCCGGCGTCACAACCACCAGTTCCTGCGGCTCTTTTCGCCACTCCACGGGAAGGAGGCGCCCGTCCAGGCGCACAGTCTGCGCCGGCGCTGCGCCATGGATGTGGATTTCGACCTTTGACCACCAAGGCTTGCGACGTCCCTCCCGGGCGCCGAAGCTCGCGTCGTTCGCCTTCAGGGTCACATATTGGCGCAGATAGTCGCCGCTCCTGTAAGCGAAGCTGACGCCGTCGTCGCAGTACAACTCGCCACGCCCCTCCCCGCCCAGATAGAGGTGCAGCTCCAGCGCCCCCTTGGGGGTGTCCATGGTGCTCTGTACGAGGGGCTGCTTGAAGATCACCGCGCCGGGCCGGACAAACACCGGCAGCGTGTCCAGAGGCGGGGCCCGCC
>Ga0208597_1000732_pt1 | contig 12841 bp, 10 predicted proteins | sample LakMenEpi05May12_FD_150673 | JGI IMG/M metagenome (GOLD analysis project Ga0208597, IMG submission 150673) | Freshwater microbial communities from Lake Mendota, WI - 05MAY2012 deep hole epilimnion (SPAdes) | ecosystem: Environmental > Aquatic > Freshwater > Lake > Epilimnion/Euphotic zone ...
ATGTAAAGGATATTTTAGAAAGTAAAGAATCTTTTCATGAAACAACAATTCATATAGCAAAGCATTTATACAAAAATTCGGTACATCCAAAGACTAAATCAGGAGAATTGTATATATGTAAGTTCAAAAATTGTGAATTTGAAGGTTCGTATACCGATGCCATCGGAATTTTTAAAACGGAAAGCAAAACAACGTTCTTTGATGTAAAAACACAAACTCAATCATTTGAATTATCGTGTCAAGAAGGCATTGATATGTCTAAATTTGAAAAAGGATGCTTGATATTGAACAAAGAAAAAGAGGCTGGATTTCAAGTATATATTGTAGATAATCAAAATAATAGAGGAGAGGAAGCGCTCTATTGGCGAGAACATTTTTTAGGTCTTTCGATGCGAAATACCAACTTTTCTCAAACCAATTTGCTACTCAATATGACAAAAGAGTATATTACAAAACAAATTCCAAATGATTTTACCGTAGATAAAACGGAACAAATTGACTTATTGAATCGTTCTGTGGATTTTTTTAAAAATAATGATACCTTTGACAAGGCTACTTTTGAAGAAGAAGTTTTTCAAGATAAAACGTTGATACAGTCATTTCATAATTTTAACGAAGCTTATTTAGCCAAAAGTGAAATTACTTTTCCTGAAGCCTTTGATATATCGCCCGAAGCTGTCAAAAAACAAGTCAAAGCCTTTAAAAGTGTATTGAAATTAGATAAAAATTTTCATATTTATATACACGGAAACAAAGATTTGATAGAAAAAGGCGTAGATGAAAATGGCAAAAAATTTTATAAAATCTATTACGACAAGGAAGATTAGAAGAAATTTAATCTGATTTTAATTTTTGAATAATAGAATCAATTACCCAAGGTGTTCTTAAGATTCTAAAATGTCCTGTACCTGTTATTTCTATCAATTCTGCATTTTTCCAATTTTTTAATACAGCCCTCGATTGTGTTATTGGAATAATTTTATCGGCAATATCATGAAAAATCCAAGCTTTGTTTACCTGAATTTGTTTTACAAATTCGCTTACATTGAGCAGATTTACTTCCATGTTGGTTTCTTTTTCTAGCCGTTGAATGAGTCTGGATTTAACTCTTTTTGTAATACCAACTTGATGCGCCACATAGTCGATTCGTTCTATAAATTTGTCGGGCGTGGTTATGAGAATATATTTATCAATTTTTAAATTTTGATTTGCAAATAGGGCATAAGTAGTGGCAACTCCACCAAAAGAATGGCTAATAATATCCGAAACTTCAAATTTATCTATAAAAATGCCTACTAGCTCTGTAAATTCCATTAAACTCGTTTTGCCTTTGCTGCTAAAACCATGTGACGGTCCGTCAAAAGCGTAAATCGTATAATTTTCCTTTTGTAATCTGAGAATTATATCCGCAAAATTACCTGCTTGGCCTTCCCATCCATGAACAAGTAGTATTTTTTTATTGCCTCCAGTCCATATATAACATTGAATATCAAAACCTTTGTATGGATATATTTCTTTAACTGCCGTATCGAGTATATCTAATTCATGGGGTCTCAATTTGCTTATTTGAGGTGTTGTGATCATTTTGTATGCAAAGTTAACAACTAGGTTGGGGGCTAATAAAGAAAGTATTTTTATAGCTTTACGTTTCATTTTTCTTGTTTTTAAATGAAAACGCCAACAAATAAATTTGCTGGCGTTTCGGGAATTTAAATAATTTTATATATAAAGAAAATTATCCGCTACAAGAAACACAGCCTTCTTCCATAGTACATATTCCTGATATTTCATTAGTAGTAAAATCATTCAATGCACTATCTTTATAATTGTGTGGCGTATGAATTTCATTGATAACTGGTATTTCTGAAATTTCAGGTTCAGCTGCCACTTCTTTTTCTACTGTGATTTTTTGAGCAGAAATAGCGGCTTTGGTTCTTAAATAATAAGTACCTGTTTTCAATCCTTTTTCCCAAGCATACATGTGCATAGAAGAAAGCACTTTGTTGTTTGCTGCTTCTAAATGTATATTCATACTTTGGCTTTGGCATATAAATACACCTCTATCAGCTGCCAAATCAATAATAACTTTTTGTTTGATTTCCCAAACAGTTTTGTACAAGTCTCTGAAAAATTGTGGAATTTCTTCAATATTTTGGATAGAACCGTCGGCCGCAATGATTTTATTTTTCATGGTCTCGTTCCACAAACCTAATTCTACCAAGTCTTTCAATAAATGTTTGTTTACAATGATAAAATCACCACTGTTTACTCTTCTCATATAAATATTGGAAGTATATGGCTCAAATGCTTCATTATTTCCTAATATTTGTGAAGTAGAAGCCGTAGGCATTGGAGCTAATAAAAGTGAATTTCTTGCGCCAAATTTCTTTACATCCGCACGAAGGCTTTCCCAGTCGTATCTTTCATTTCCTGGATCTACATTCCATAAGTCAAATTGGAAAACACCATGACTCAAAGGAGAACCTTCAAAAGTTTCATAAGCACCTTCTTCTTTTGCTAATTCGATGGATGTTTTCATGGCTGAATAATAAATCGTTTCAAAAATATCACGATTCAATTTTTGCGCTTCAGGACTATCAAAAGGGAAACGCATCAAGATGAATGCATCTGCTAATCCTTGAACACCAATACCAATTGGACGATGACGAAGATTACTTTTCTCTGCTTCAGGAACTGGATAGTAATTTACATCTATAATTTTGTTCAAATTTCTTGTAACGGTAGCCGTAACTTCCGCTAACTTCTCAAAATCATAAGTTTTGTCTTCTTTTACATATTTATTCAAAGCCAATGAAGCCAAATTACATACAGCTACTTCATCTGGAGCTGTATATTCAATGATTTCGGTACACAAGTTACTACTTTTGATAGTACCCAAATTTTGTTGATTTGATTTTCTATTTGCGTGATCTTTATATAAGATATAAGGATTGCCCGTTTCAATTTGTAAAGAAATGATTTTCAACCAAACATCACTCGCTGGAATTTGTTTTTTATATTTACCTTCTGCTTCGTATTTTGTATACAATGCTTCAAAAGCATCTGAATGTGTATCTGCCAATCCTGGAGATTCATTTGGACACATCAAACTCCACATTTCGTTATTTTTTAGACGCTTCATGAATAAATCTGGAATCCAAAGTCCGTAGAACAAGTCTCTTGCACGCATTTCTTCTTTTCCGTTATTTTTCTTCAAATCTAAGAAATCCATAATGTCTGCATGCCAAGGTTCAAGATATACTGCAAAAGCACCTTTTCTTTTTCCACCACCTTGGTCTACATAACGAGCGGTATCGTTGAATACTTTCAACATCGGAATAATTCCATTGGAAGTACCATTCGTTCCTTTTATATAGCTACCATTGGCTCTAATATTATGAATAGAAAGTCCAATACCTCCAGCACTTTTTGAAATTTGAGCACATTGTTTCAATGTGTCAAAAATACCGTCAATACTATCTCCTTGGGTTGTCAATAAAAAGCAAGAAGATAATTGTGGTTTTGGTGTACCTGCATTAAATAGAGTAGGTGTAGCATGTGTAAACCATTTTTCACTCATCAAATTATAGGTATTGATAGCTGATGCAATATCATTTTTGTGAATACCCACTGCTACACGCATAATCATGTGTTGTGGTCTTTCAGCAATTTTACCATCAATTTTCAATAAATAAGATTTTTCCAATGTACGGAATCCAAAATAATCGTATGAACTGTCTCTAGCATGTACGATAGCTGCGTCTAGTTCTGCTGCATTTTCTTGGATAATTTTATACACATCTTCAGCTATTAATCCCGCCTGATCTCCTGTTTCTTTTTGTACGTAATGAAAAAGATCGTAGGCTACTTCACTGAATTTCTTTTTTGTGTTCTTATGCAAATTGCTTACGGCTATTCTAGCTGCTAATACGGCATAGTCTGGATGTATAGATGTCATAGAAGCTGAAGTTTGTGCTGCCAATTCATCTAATTGTGTCGTTGAAACCCCGTCGAAGATTCCTTTTACAACTGCCATGGTCAATTTCTGTGCATTTACATACTGAGCATTCAAACCATAACAAAGCTTGTGAACTCTTTCTGTGATTTTGTCAAACATTACGGGCTCTTTAGCTCCACCTCTTTTAATTACGTACATAGTGTTATTATTTATTATTAATTTATATTATTCTTTTTAGTTTTTATTAGAAGTCTAAGTCTTCAAACGATATTTGTTGTTCTTCTACAGTTCCATCCACGCCTGCTTTTTGGTATTCACCCACCTTTCTTTCGAAGAAATTAGTTTTGGGTCTCAAAGAAATCATTTCCATGAATTGGAATGGATTTTTGGCGTTGTAAATTTTTGTGTTTCCAAGATTTTGAAGCAATGTGTCTGCTACAAATTCAATGTATTCGCACATACTGTCTGCATTCATTCCAATTAAGGATACAGGCAATGCTTCTCTTACAAATTCTTTTTCATATTCTACCGCTTCAGTGATAATAGCTTTTACGGTATCTTTTGGCAATGGATTTTCGAGCATAGAATACAAAAGACATGCAAAATCGCAGTGCAATCCTTCGTCTCGACTAATCAATTCGTTAGAAAAACTTAGCCCTTTCATCAATCCTCTATTATTGAGCCAGTATATAGAACAAAAACTTCCCGAAAAGAAAATACCTTCTACAGCAGCAAAAGCAACCAATCGCTCTGCAAAACTTGTTGATTTTTCAATCCATTTTAGCGCCCAATCTGCTTTCTTCTTAACGCATGGTACCGTGTTTATAGCATTAAATAATCTTTCTTTTTCCAAAGAATCTTTGATGTATGTATCTATCAATAAACTGTATGTCTCCGCGTGAATATTTTCCATAGCAACTTGAAACCCATAGAAGCATCTTGCTTCTGGAATAGTTACATCTTGCATAAAGTTAACAACCAAGTTTTCATTCACAATACCATCACTGGCTGCAAAAAAAGCTAACACATGGCTGATAAAATGTTTTTCATTATCATTCAATTTGTGCTCCCAATCGTGAAGATCAGATTGTAAGTCAATCTCTTCAGCTACCCAAAAGCTATTGACTGCCTTTTTGTAGTAATCCCAAATCTCTTTATGTTGAATAGGGAATAATACAAAACGATCGTTTGTCTCTTGTAAAATGGATTCAATTTTTTGAGCTTGATTCATACAATTATTTTTATATTTGTTTTTAACTTTTTTTTAATCAAAATTGATTTAAATTTTAACAATTCATTTCTTCTCGATTTCTGATTGCAAAACTACATTTTTTAATCATAGCGAAAAACTTTTTATATCCACACGATGTGTATAAAAAAATACATAAAATGCCAACCCTTGTATACTCAATGGTTTACGTATTTTTTTAGCGCAAACATTGAATTTGGCTAAAAAGTATAGTTGTTAATTAATTGATAAACAACATAATATGCAAATTTTTATTTAAATTTTATTGACATTTAATTCGTTATGAAAATTTATTATGTGGATAACTTTTTTTTGAATTATCCAATTCTAAAGTTTCAAAAAAAATATCATATTATTTTGATTTGATATTAAAAAAGAAGTATTGTCTTTTAAGAATTATTAAGATAAAAAAGTTTAAAAATTATAGTTTTTTTAGATGGTTTTAAACTTAAAATTTAACTTAAAATTTGTTAAATATATTGGTCTTAAAATTAGTTAAAAATAAAAAGTTTTAAACATTTTTTAACATATTAAAAATTCATGATAAAATTAAACTAATTTAAAATTTATGTTAAATTATGAAATATTATTCGATAGAATATCTAAAAAATTGTATTATTGCGTACAATAATTTTTAAGCAAGTGAAAAAAATAGCAATAATTGGAAGTGGATTTTCTGGAATATCGGCAGCTTGTTATCTAGCAAAGGCTGGAAATGAGGTGGTTGTGTTCGAAAAAAATAGTACAATTGGAGGTCGTGCAAGAAAATTTGAAGCGGAAGGGTTCATATTTGATATGGGACCCAGTTGGTATTGGATGCCCGATGTTTTTGAAAATTTTTATAATGATTTTGGATATAAGACCTCTGATTTTTATGAATTATTAAAGTTAGATCCTGGTTTTCAAATTATTTATGCTCAAGATGAAGTACTGGAAGTTCATGCCGATTTTGAAAAAATAAAACAAACTTTTGAATCTTTAGAAGAAGGAAGTGCCCAGAAATTAGAAGCATTTATTAATGAAGCTGCACAAAAATACACCATTAGTATGAATAGTATAGTATTTAAGCCTTCATACTCTGTATTGGAATATATCAGTGCTCAAATTCTTAAAGAAATATGGAATATAGACTTTTTTATACCTTTGAGAAAAAGTTTATCTAAATACTTCAAAGAAGAAAAATTATTGAAGTTGATGGAGTTTCCCGTTTTATTTCTTGGTGCTATGGCCGATAAAATTCCTGCTTTATATAGTATTATGAATTATGCTGCTTTGAAGCAAGGTACTTTTTATCCACAAGGTGGTATGCATTTAATTGTATCGGCATTTGAGAAAATAGCTAGTCAATTAGGCGTTCAATTTATATGCAATGCCCCTGTAGAATCCATTGAATTTGAAAATGGAAAGGCAAAAGGTATCATTTCAAATGGTGAATTCCAAGCATTTGATGGTGTTATTTCATCTGCTGATTATCATCATACCGAATCCAAATTGATTCCTACAAGTATTCAAAATTATGATGAATCTTATTGGGAAAAGAAAGTTTTTGCGCCTTCCTCTTTACTTTTTTATCTGGGAATTAATAAAAAAATTGATAAACTACAACATCACAATCTCTTTTTTGACAGTGATTTTGAGCAACATTCACATGAAATATATACTACGCCAAAATGGCCTACAGATCCTCTATATTATGTATGTTGTCCTTCCAAAACCGATCCAAGTGTAGCTCCAGAAGGAAGCGAAAATTTATTTATACTTATTCCTATTGCCGCAGGCCTTGAAGATACACAAGCACTTCGTGATTTATATTTTGACAAAATTATGAACCGCCTGGAAACATATTGTGGTATGACCATCCGTGACTCAATAGTATACAAAAGAGATTATTGTAAAAATGACTTTGTGGCAGACTATAACTCATATAAAGGTAATGCCTATGGATTAGCGAATACTTTGTTCCAAACAGCATTTTTTAAGCCAAGATTGAAAAATAATAAAATAAAAAACTTATTTTATACAGGACAGTTGACGGTTCCGGGGCCGGGTGTTCCTCCTTCGATAATTTCAGGAAAAATAGCCGCTACAGAATTGATGAAACATTTATAAATAATACTTAAAATAAAAAATTGAAACATAAATTTGACTTATTATCATTTAAAATCAGTGAGTTAACTACAAAGAGTTATAGCACGAGTTTTTCCATTGGTATTCATTTTTTGCAAAAAGAAATTCATGATGCGATATATGCCATTTATGGATTTGTAAGATTTGCAGATGAAATTGTAGACTCTTTTCATGATTTTGACAAAGAAAAATTACTTTTTGAATTTAAAAAAGATACATACGAGTCTATAGAACAAAAAATAAGCCTAAATCCTATTTTAAATTCGTTTCAATTTGTTGTAATACAATACAATATCGATCATGATTTGATAGAAGCTTTTTTGCATAGTATGGAAATGGATTTGAAAAAAATGGATTATTCCGATTCCTTATATAAAGAGTATATCTTTGGGAGCGCGGAAGTGGTGGGATTGATGTGTCTCAAAGTTTTTACAAATGGCGTAGAGTCGGATTATCAAAAATTGAAACCAATGGCTCAAAAATTGGGATCGGCGTTTCAAAAAATCAATTTTTTAAGAGATTGTAAAGCGGATATAGAAAAATTGGGGCGTGTATATTTTCCAAATGTAAAAGGTGAAAAAATTACAGAAGCAGAAAAATTAGAAATTGAAGCAGATATTGAACAAGAATTTTATGAATCTTTACAGGGTATAAAATCATTGCCGAGTAATTCTAAATTAGGTGTATATGTAGCGTATATATATTATTATCAATTGCTTGTGAAAATTAAGAACGTAGCAGCAAAAGATATTATGCAACAGCGAATCCGTGTTTCAAATTTTGAAAAATGTATTTTACTTGCAAAGGCCTATTTGAAATTTAAACTCAATTGGATGTAAAACCTTAAATTTGCATCACCATGAGATTATTTGTATTAAGTATTCTGTTTTTTTCTATCTATACTCGTGTTTCCGCTAATTTGGATACATTGAGAATGTATCGTTTTCAGCTAGATAAAGCCATTCATGATAAATCAGAATGTGAGAAAATGATTACTCATCCTTATTTTCATATTGGAAAAAAAGGGGTTGTAAGGGTTGTGTATTCTAAGCATGTTTTGAATCCATTTAATAAAATCAAGCATTTTAATATAGGGAAAGAAATGGTAGAAAAATATCTACAAGAATATCCAAATGATATTGAAATGATTTTTTTTAGATATAAAATCCAAACTAATATTCCAAAAATTTTGAATTATAGGCAGCACCTATCTCAAGATACTAAAAAACTCTTGGAATGGCTTGAATCGAAAGATTTGAAGGATAAAGATCTTTATTATGAAGTCAAAAAAACATTAGGCTCAAAAAAATAATATTTCGTTGATTTGAAAAAAGATAAAACCTTATTTACCAATAAGTTAAAAGAGTATACTTACAGTATTGGATTTCAGGATTTTGGAGTTTCAAAAGCAGAAGAATTAACCACAGAAGCTCGAAATCTTGAAAAATGGCTAGCGCAAGGTCTTCATGGCGAAATGAAATATATGGAAAATCATTTTGATATGCGCATCAATCCCAAAAATCTACTTCCCGGTACAAAATCAGTTATTAGTCTTTCCCACAGCTATTTTCCCGAAAAAGAATGGACGGAAAATAGATATAAAATAGCCAAATATGCCTATGGAAAAGATTATCACAAGGTATTGAAAAAAAAACTGAATCAAATCATAAAATGGATTGAAAATGAGCTGGGCACCACGATTATTGCTCGAGGGTTTGTAGATAGTGGGCCTATTCTTGAACGCACTTGGGCTCAAAAAAGTGGGGTAGGATGGATTGGTAAAAACTCTTTATTACTCACCAAAGCCAAAGGAAGTTTTTTCTTTTTATGTGAAATTCTAGTGGATTTAGAGCTGGAATATAATACGCCCGTTACTGAGTATTGCGGTAAATGTACTAAATGTATAGATGCGTGTCCTACACAAGCTATTATAGCGCCTTATGTGATTGATTCTCAAAAATGTATATCTTATTTGACAATAGAATACAAAGATGCATTACCTCAGGAATATCAAGCTAAAATGCAGGATTGGGCTTTTGGATGTGATATATGCCAAGATGTGTGCCCTATTAATGGACGCGCTCTGCCGCACAATGAACCTTTATTTTATCCTAATCAAGCATTTGTGGATTTAAATAAAGAAGAAATGGAATCCATGCAAATAGATATTTTTAATAAAATATTTGAAGGGAGTGCAATTAAAAGGACAAAATTTGAAGGTTTTGCCCGTAATGTTGATTTTTTGAAACCAAAATGAATCTAAAAGTTATACTTTTGCGGTTATATTTCTATTGATAATGAATTTTTTAAATAAAAAGATAGGTGTTTTGGGCGGTGGCCAACTAGGACGTATGTTGCAAGAAAAAGCTCTTCAATACGGTGTCAACCTATATTTTTTGGATCCAGACAAAGAATGCCCATGTAGTATTTTTTCAAAATACTATACACAAGGAAGTTTTAAAAATTATGAAGATGTCATTGCTTTTGGGAAAGATAAAGATTGTATTACCATAGAAATTGAACATGTAAATATAGAGGCACTAGAATATCTTGAAAATCAAGGTGTAGAAATCGTTCCAAATACTCGTTCTATTAAAATGATTCAAAATAAAGCCTTGCAAAAGCAGTTTTATCAAGATAAAAATATTCCAAGTTCGCCTTTTCAAATCATTGAAAATGAAAAAATTGAAAATGTAGATGCTTCCTTATATCCTTTTTTCCAAAAGTCGCAAAAAGATGGGTATGATGGGAAAGGGGTTCAATATATTGCTGATGTAAATGACCTAAACAAACAATTAGGCGTATCTTCCATTCTTGAAAAAGCAGTAGACATTCAAAAAGAATTGGCTATTACTGTAGCTGTGGATTTTCATAAAAATATCAGACTTTTTCCTATTTGTGAAATGGTATTTGACGAAAAACTGAATTTAGTGGATTATTTATTGGTTCCAGCTTCTATTTCAAAAGAAGAAGAAAATACGATTAATCAAATAGCAAAAGATTTTATAAATGCTATTGACTCAAAAGGATTATTTTCTATTGAATTTTTCTTGACAAAAAATAATGAAATATTGGTGAATGAGGCTGCTCCAAGAGCGCATAATTCGGCTCATTATACTATGGAAGCTTGTAATATTTCACAATTTGAAGCGCAATTACAGATATTGTTAGATTTAAAATTACCAGAAATTATATTGAAGTCAAAGGCATCTATGGTCAATATAATTGGTGAAGACATGTATTGTGGAAAGCCATTAATTGAAGGCCAGGATTTATTTCAGATTATTCCCGATTTTCATTTTCATTTATATGGGAAGAAAGAAACAAAACCGGGCAGAAAAATGGGGCATATTACTTTATTGCATCAAGATTTGGAACAATTAAAATTGAATACAGAAAAAGTAAAATCGAGTTTTAAGTTAAAAGGAGAGACTTATATAGGTTAATAATAAATATTATGTTAATTATACATTAAATTAAATAAATAGATGAATCATAAAGTAGCCATCGTAATGGGAAGTGATAGCGATTTGCCAATCATGCAAGAAGCAGCCAAAATACTAAAAGAATTTGGAGTGGACTATAAAATAGATATTGTTTCCGCGCATCGTACCCCCAAATACATGTTTAATTTTGCGGAATCAGCCCATGAACACTATGATGTAATTATAGCTGGGGCAGGAGGAGCGGCGCATTTGCCGGGTATGATTGCATCTATTACTACCTTGCCGGTTATAGGTGTGCCTGTAAAATCTTCCAATTCAATTGATGGCTGGGATAGTATTTTGTCTATTCTTCAAATGCCAAATGGCGTTCCTGTAGCTACGGTAGCACTCAATGCCGCTAAAAATGCAGGAATATTAGCTGTAGAAATGTTAGCCATTGGAAATGAGGCTTTAAGAAAGCCGCTCCAAGCGTATAAGCAGAAAATGGAAAATGAGGTAGCTGAAAAGAGGGCGAAAATATAGTTTCTAGCTTAGTTTGTTTAACAGCTCTTCAAAATCAGGGATTTCATTTGATAGGAATCGTTTTCCTTCATATTGAATCGATAAATCTTTATTTTCAATATAAATTTCTTTAATTTTTCCTTGTTGAAGTTGGATTTTGCCATTTGGAAATTCTAAAACCGCATCGCCAGCTTTGTCATAAATCCATTCTGGTGTTTCATATTGATTTGTTTTTAAGAATTCTATACTTTGTATATCTTCTTTTGACATTTCATAAAATGAAGTGGAACCCCAAGAAGATACTATATTGTTGATAAAATCAATTTCAGATAGATTGGTTTTATTTCCTACATTTCCAATACTCGAACGGACGCTTTCACTCGCTTTAGTTTCTATTTTAAAGGAATTTTGGCCAATACAGCGATTGATAAAATCCAAATCCGAATTAAATAATAAGGTGAAATGACTCAAAATACCATTGGAAGAAGAGAATTGGGCACTGCCCGAAACCTTTAAACCATTGTCAAGTATGATTGCATTTCTTGAGTTCATACTACAGGCTATTTCCATCGTATTCATTGCTTCTACAAGAAAACCAACAGTATGTTCATAGGAATTGACCCGTTTTAGGTCTCTTTTTTCGAGAAATGCAAAATTGATATTGCCCAAATCATGAACAACCGTACCGCCGCCACTGATTCGTCTGCAAATGGGAATTTGAGGATTTTTTATAAAATCTAAGTGTACTTCTTTAAATACATTTTGATTTTTGCCTAAAACAATGCTAGAGGTGTTTTTGTAAATAAATAGATATTCATTTTCAGAAAAATCAAAATTACGCACAAAATATTCTTCTGCTGCAAGATTGAAAAAAGGGTTGTTTGAATTTGAAAAAATTATTTGTCTACTCATTTCCAAATGCTTTTAATATAAACTGTGCTTTCAACAAGCATTCTTTATACTCTTCTTCGGCATCGCTTTGAATTGTGATTGCACTTCCAACAGAGAAATTAGCTTTTTTGTTTTTTTCATCATAATAAATAGAACGAATGACCACATTCCAGTCAAAATCACCATCTGTATCAAAATAACCCATATTTCCAGCATACATACCTCGTTTGAACGATTCAAACGATTCTATATGTTTCATAACATTTTTCTTAGGAGCCCCCGTCATAGAGCCTGCAGGAATACAATGTTTTAATGCATCCAATGTATTTTGTTCATTTTCTATAGTGGCTTCAATCGTTGAAATCATTTGGTGTACATGCTGAAATGAATAAATTTCGCACCATTCTTTCACCTCTACACTTCCTGTTTTGGAAAAAGGAGTGAGATCATTTCGCATCAAATCTACAATCATACTGTTTTCAGCACGTTCTTTTTCACTTTGTTGCAATGCATTTTTAATGCGTTCATCTTCTTTTAAATCTGCATTTCGTTTTGCAGTGCCTTTTATAGGTTGTGCTATCAAGGTTGCTCCTCGTTTAGCTACAAACCTTTCGGGGCTGAATGACAAAATCCATTTTTTACCTAATTTGACCAATGCAGCCATTGGTG
>Ga0208597_1000735_pt1 | contig 12820 bp, 13 predicted proteins | sample LakMenEpi05May12_FD_150673 | JGI IMG/M metagenome (GOLD analysis project Ga0208597, IMG submission 150673) | Freshwater microbial communities from Lake Mendota, WI - 05MAY2012 deep hole epilimnion (SPAdes) | ecosystem: Environmental > Aquatic > Freshwater > Lake > Epilimnion/Euphotic zone ...
CTTGTGGAGGCGACTCCACAGAACATCCGCCTGCGCAAGCGCATCCTCGATCCGAACGAGCGCCGCCGCGTAGAAAAAGGCCGCGCCGCCCGCGGTTGACCCTTTGATCAAATCTCCCAAACAAAAAACGCGATCCGCCACTGGATCGCGTTTTTTTGCTTTCGCGCATATTTCCTGTAAAATACACTTGAAATACTCAATATGGACGTGTAAACACTCTTTCGAATGAATCAATCGTCACTAACGGAAGCACTGAATCTACTTGGCGAAACACTGGCCAATGAGCGGAAGCATGCTGTCTGGCTATTGGTCGGTGGCGGAAGTGCCCTTTTGATTCAATCACTCAGCGATCGCCAAACAAGAGATGTCGATGTTTTAGCGTTGCGTGAATTTGAAGGTGACATCGTAAATGCTTACCCCTTGCCGCAGTCGCTGAAGGAGGCGGTGGCACAAGTGGCTACAGAGCTGAGACTCCCATCGAATTGGATCAACAGTGCCGCCTCACTTCACGGTATTGACTTCAATACGGTGATACCAAAATTCTGGCAAGATTTGGAGACACGTGAATATGGAAGTCATCTTAAAATTAGTTTTATTGGCCGATATGGGCTCATACTATTAAAGATTTGCGCAGCTTTAGAACGCAATGAACAACGCGATATCGATGATCTCATTCAGCTCCAACCCCGAGCTGTGGAATTGAGAGAACTTTTGCATTGGCTTCTTCATTCTCATTATCAGAGCTTCCCTCATCCCAAACTTTCAGAAATACTTAGCAGAATCGGTCATGCAAATCTCATTCCATAATTCCTTGTACCAACTAACCGCTAAGATGGTCGCTTTGCTGTGGAAGCAGTGGTCATCCTTGGGCGTTGCGGGATACGGGGACCCAACAGATGATAGCATTATCGACCCGGAAGCACTCTTGCTCTGCACAACTCATTTTGGTCGTTACGATTCACGTTTGATGGATCACGCCATCGATTGGTTGGTAAAAAATGGCAACATCATTAGCGTTCAGCGCCTTCAGGGGCTCGAAAAAAATTGGCCTAGTGTTGCTGATGCGCGCGTTCTTTCGGCTATAGCTGAGATACTTTGCTGCGATGTGATGCATCGCAAATGGCGAGTGATCGCAGATCGTCCTGCTCTCGGTGTCGCATCAGAATTTCTTTTTCTCGCAAAGGAGAGTGGAGCGCTTATGCCCATCGCCGAGCCTGATCCCTTCTTCGAAAAACACGGCTTGCTTCGTGAGCCTTTGCAACTCAGGGGGATGAGCCTCGCGCCTGATCCAAGCAATCGGCAAAATTTACTCTTGAGCCTGCGTGCTCTGCTTGGCGTGAATGCACGTGCAGAAATCATCGCCTGGTTACTCGCTCACGAATCTGGGCACCCAGCTGCGATTGCGCGAGCTACGGGGTATTTTTCCAAATCTGTGCAACAAATTCTCAATGAAATGCTGGCATCTGGACAATTGGGAGCCACCCGCATCGGCAGGGAAAAGCATTTTTTTCTTCGTCGTCGTCAAGACTGGCAGAACCTACTTTTTCCCATGAAGGCGGAATCGCAAGTGTTTCCTCGTTGGGTTGACTGGATGCCACTCTACGCGGCGATTGCGGGATTTGCCCAAGCACTGAGCTTGCCGCAAATCGATGAAAAATCACCAAGTTTTCAATCCATTCAACTTCGAGAGGCATTTCTGCAAGCGATGCCAGCATTGACTCGATCTGGGAAAATCTTTCAGATGCAGGCAAGTCCAGAGATGCGAGGAGCAGAAATGATTACCTCATTACTCGCTGATATTAATGCACTGATTCCCTAAAAAAGCAGAATTTTTCATCCTCAAATCAGCTCTGAGAGGCGCTACCAGAGGCGGATGGTGGCACATCGTAGCCGGCTTTTACGTTGGCGGTGTAGCTGTCGCAGGAAAAGGCGGAAAGGATGAAAATGACGGGGTTGGCCAGAATCAGCATGATCGGGAGCAGGACGATGCAGATAATCAGCTGAAGGATGATTTTCCCAAGAAATTCGAGGGCGATGCTCACGGTTGCGGAGAAGAGGAAGGACCAAGAGTTAGATATCCAGTTTACCCGTGGAGTCGCCGATGCGTTCGGCTTTGACGCCCATGCGATCGAGTAGTGAAAGGTGGAGGTTGGTGAGTGGGGCTTCGCCTTTGGCTTCGAATAGTCGGCCCGCTTGCAGGGTGCCATTGCCATGGCCGGCGAGGATGATCGGCAGGTCTTCGTGGTTGTGGCGGTCGCCATCGCAAATGCCTGCACCATAGACGATCATTGAGTGATCGAGTAGAGTTCCGTCACCATCTTTGGTATTTTTGAGATTTTGCAGGAAGCGGGCAAATTCGGCAGCGTAGTATTCGTCGATTTTTGCAATGAGAGAAAGTCGGCGCTCATCGCGTTGGTGGTGCGAGAGGTTGTGGTGCGATTCATTGACGCCGATTTCGGGGAAGGTGCGGTTTGATCCATCATGGGCTAACAAAAAGGAAGCCACACGGGTGGAGTCAGTCTGGAATGCGACGAGCATGAGGTCATACATGGCGCGAATGTGCTCGCGGTAGCTTTCAGGCACACCGTTTGGTACATCGATCTCTGGCTGCACACGGCGGTGTTGCTCGGCGCGCTCGATGCGTTGCTCGATCTCGCGAACGGAAGTGAAATACTCGTCCATTTTGTTCCGATCGGCACCCGTGGCGCGGGATTGGAGGCGCTTGGCATCTTGCATCACGAAGTCGAGCACGGATTTTTTCCGAGCCATGCGCTCGGCATTTCCCGAGGTGTCTTTGGATCCAAAAAGGGCTTCAAAAACCATGCGCGGGTCGCGAATCGGCGGTGCGGGCGTCGTTTCTGAACGCCATGCTAAGTTGAACTGGTAGGCGCAGGAGTAGCCGGAATCGCAATTGCCCGAGCGGCGTGGTTCATCGGTGGAGAGTTCGAGTGAAGGCAGGCGCGTGAGGTGGCCGATTTGCTTGGCGGCAATTTGGTCGGCGGAAACACCAATGCGGATGTCAGCACCTGCCGTTTTGCGCGCTTGGCAACCGGTGAGGAAGCTTGCATTGGCACGTGCGTGGTCGCCGGCACCATCGCCATTGCCTCGAGCTTTATCGAGTGCGAGGCCACGAACCACCTGAAAATGCTCGCGTATGCTTTCGAGTGGTTGCAGTGAGGAGGAGAGCTTGTAATTTGTCCCCGAACCTTGCGGGAACCAGAGTTTGGTATTCACGCCGTTGGGCATGTACACGTAAGCGAGGCGCAGGGGCGCAGCACTGGCACCAGCGGTAGCTGTGGCTGCGCGAAGAGGTTCGAGCATTGGTAGCGCGATGGTAGAGGCGATGCTTTTGAGAAAAGTGCGGCGTGAGTGCATAACGTTGCAGGTTGAGGTTACGCGATGCGGGGAAAATCGCAACTGAGGTTACGTGGAAAAGCTACGATTTTTTCACGATGACAGAGGATTTTGAAGGTGATGGGAAAATTTTCTCATTCTTGGAATGGTCAAACAGGGCAGATTCTGTTTTTCTTTGCTCATCCATGAAAGAATTGCTCGTGCCTGTGTTGATGATCGCTGTGATTTTATTGATCGTGGTGGCGGTGATGTACAACTCATTGGTGAATCGACGAAACCAAGTGAAATACGCGTTTTCCTGCATCGATGTGCAGTTGAAAAAGCGCTTTGATTTGATCCCGAACTTGGTGGAAACGGTGAAGGCTTTTGCGGCGCATGAGAAAGACTTGTTAGAGTCGGTGACGCAAGCGCGTGCTCTTGCCGCTCAGCCGGGGGCCTCGTGGGCCACACAGGAAATGATGCAGCAGCAAGTGCAAGCACTCGTTGCTCGGGCCGAGGATTATCCAGAGCTGCGCTCGAACCAAAACTTTTTGCTGTTGCAGCGGCACTTGGCGGAGTGTGAGGAGCAAATATCTGCCGCGCGACGAGCCTACAATGCCTCAGTGATGGACTATCAGAATTCGATCGGCATGTTCCCTTCCTCGATCATTGCCTCACTGTTCCATTTCCGCGATATGCCCTCGTTTGAAATTGCCGTCCAAGAAAGAAATAACGTCCATGTCCGCTTCTGAAAATCATCCGGTGCAATGGAATCCGGACATCCAAGCCCTGCAGCAAAGCTTGCAGCCCGTGTTCGCGGCATTCGATGAAATGCAACTCAAGCATGAGGAGGAAAAGGCGCGGACGCTGCGGAATTGCTTGATCACGATGGGGGTGGCTTTGATTGGCGCTCTGGCTGTTTTGCTTACCGTGCAAAATATGATGATTTTTGGCATCATCATTTGCCTCAGTGCTGTGATTTGTATCGCGATGTATTCGACAAAATCGTCGAGCTTCGCGAACTACTATCGCTCGCGTTACAAGCAGGATGTCTTCGCGCGGGTGACATCAGCCTTGGCACCTGGGATGACATATCATCCCCAACATTTTATTGCCGAAAACTATTACACGGGCTGTGGATTACAGTCATCGCGGATTGATCGCTACTCTGGACAAGATTACTTCGAGGGGCATGTTGGCGGGACACATCTGATTTTTTCAGAGATCCATGCAGAGCGTGAGGAATCGCGTAAGGATTCGAAGGGCAACCGTCGGACGTATTGGGTGACGGTGTTTAAGGGGATCTTTTTCATGGCGGATTTTCCGAAACATTTTCAGGGGCAGGTGATCATTGAGCCAGATGTGGCGGAGGCAACGTTCGGGTGGCTGGGCAGGAAATTGCAAGGAATGTCGAGCAATTTGGTGCGCTTGGAAAATCCCGAATTCGAGAAGGCTTTCAAGGTTCGCGCGACAGATCAAGTGGAAGCTCGCTATTTGTTGACTCCATCGTTTCAAGATCGGTTGCTCGAATTACGCAAGTTTTGGGGTGGAAAAATTGGCATGTCACTGTTGCGCTCGAATCTCTACTTGGCGATTCCGAATCGTGAGGATTGGTTTGAGTGCAGTAGTAAAGTGCGAGCAGGAGACCGTGCGCAAATCGAGCGCTTCGCCTCGCAGTTGATCGCGGTGCTAAATGTGGTCAATCAGCTCGATCTGAATACGCGGCTGTGGACAAAAGAGTAAGGATTTGGCAGAGAGTCGTTTTTTAGCGACAATATAGCTCAAGAATCGCAAAAGCAGTGGCGAAGTGCTTCTGAATTGCGTTTCAAGTCTTATGTCTTATGTCTGATAATCTTGAGTCTCTCTCTCAAAGATCCGCGTTTTGATGGAGCCCGGTGGCTGTGTTTGAGGAGTAAACGATACAGCGGTCGAGAACGGTATCAGCTCCGATACGTGCATGGGGCCAGACGACGCTGTTGCGCACGATGGCACCTGCTTCGATGATGGCTCCTGGTCCTACGGCGCTGTTTTCGACGATGGCTCCAGTAGCGATTTTTGCTTCAGGATGGATCATCGGACCAATGCCGGAAAGTTGATGTGCAGCGAGGTAGCTTTCGCGTTCGCCGAGGTCAAACCAATGGCCTTCGTCGAGCAAAACGGCACCTAGTTTGCCGAGTTCTGCGAGGCGAAGGAAGGCGGGGATGACAGAGACAATTTCTTCCTCGGGCAAGTAGTCAAATAGCTCGGCGTTGATGCAATATACGCCGCTAAAGACATGAGAGCCCTCGGCCTTGCCGAGTTTGTTGCGGATGTCGATCACACGTTCGCCCGTTTCATCCAGTGCGATGTGTTTGGCTACGCCATCGCTGCGCAAACCAAGAGTGACGGGAAGCCCAGATTGCTGATGTGCATTGATGAGAGCGCGAAGGTCCATTGTCGAGTAGATGTCGCCATTGTGAACAAGCACGGAGTCGGAGCCGATCCACTTGCGGATGTTGCGCAGTCCACCGCCTGTTTCGAGCAAGGTGGGTTCTTCGAACAAACGAATCTGCGAGCCATTGAGCGTGCCTTGTTTCACCACATGGCCGTTGCCGCCGCATTCATCGAGGTCACGCCAATCGATGGCACCGAGCCCGAGCATCGAGTCTTGCCACACCTCGGGTAAGTGGTGGATATTGATCGCGAAATCGGTGAATCCAAGATCGCGACAAGCCTGCCAAGCATGGAGGATGAGCGGGCGATGAAAAAACGGCACGAGCGGCTTGGGCACCCGAGAGGTGAGCGGGCGCAGGCGTGTGCCGAGGCCAGCACCGAGTAAAAAAGCTTTCGTCACGCGCCAATGTATGAGTGATCTCGTGAGAACAGGCGAGATTTTTCGTGTCGGAAATTTCTTTCCTGCGCCAATTTTCAGACTTCACATTGATGGATTTTGTCTCCATGCTCCCGCGCATGAGCGAACCCGCTGTGACGATTGCCGGAACTGGCAGCTACGTGCCCGAAAAAGTTTTGACCAATGCCGAACTGGAAAAACGCATTGAGACATCGGACGAGTGGATCACGACCCGCACGGGAATCAAGGAGCGGCGGATTGCGGCAGATGATGAATTCACCTCGCACATGGCGACGAAGGCCGCGCAGCGTGCGTTGGCGCAGGCTGGCTTAGTAGCTGAGGATGTTGAGTTGATCATCGTGGCAACGATCACACCTGATACGCTAACTCCTGCTACGGCTTGTTATGTACAAGACAACATCGGTGCGCGACGCGCGATTGCTTTTGACATTTCTGCTGCATGCTCAGGTTTTCTCTATGCGATGGAAATCGCTCGTAAATTGATCTCGGGTGGCACCGTGAAAAATGCGGTGATCATCGGCGCAGAAAAACTTTCGGCCTTTGTGAATTGGAACGATCGTGGCACATGCATTCTTTTTGGTGATGGCGCTGGTGCCGCCGTGCTGCGCAAGTCCGAACCGGGTGAAGGTCGTATTTTGGCGATGGATCTAGGGACGGATGGTGGCCTGACCCATTTGCTCAACATTCCTGGAGGTGGTTCCGCGAAGCCGATTACCAAAGAAAATGCCGATGAACATCTTGCCACTCTGGCGATGCTCGGCAAAGAGGTTTTCAAGCACGCGGTCAATCACATGAAAGCAGCTGCGGAGTCAGTGATTATGCAGGCTGGACTTCAGTCCTCAGATATTGCGTGTGTGATTCCTCATCAAGCGAATTTGCGAATCATCGATGCAATTGCTGACCGCCTCACTGTTCCTAACGAAAAAGTTTTCGTCAACCTTCACAAATACGGCAACACCTCAGCCGCAGCAGTGGCAATCGCGCTTGACGAAGCTCACCGCGGTGGTGCTTTCCAACGTGGAGAAAACATCGTGCTGGTTGTCTTTGGCGCAGGTCTCACCTGGGCGGCTGCGGCCATCGAGTGGTGATTTTTTCGCCGATCAGAACATGAGCAAAAGAATCGTGCTTGTCGCGGAATCTTTTCTTGAATCTTTTGGGCATTTGGTGCGTCATAGACAGCGTATGAAATACACGATCTCTGCTGGAATGGCGTTGACCCTTTTTCTGGTGTCTTGCACCCCCTATCAACAACAAGGCGCGGCCGTAGGCGGCGTGGCTGGTGGAGCTCTGGGTGTCATCGCAGGTGGTAATAGTCGTTCGACCCTGAAGGGCGCTGCGATCGGTGCAGGCCTCGGCGCAGGCATTGCTTCGCTTCAGGAGCAGAATCGCCGCACTAGTGAGCAAAATCAGCAGGGCTATGATCGCTACGGAAATCCTAAGCCGCAGCAAAATCTTGGTTCGCCCGGTGGAAGCGATTATCCTTATGCCGAGCCAACGAGCACAAGAGGTGAAGTATTAAGTCCTTACACTCCTTACAACGTGATTGATGTGCGCGGTCTCCGCTCTGGTTCACTCGCGAAAGATCCCTCATGTGGGAAAATTTTTCGCATTCCTTGAGAATTTCTATTTTCTATCCTAGTCGCTCTTTGGCATGGGTTCTAACTAAACGGGAGGAGTCACATTGATGAATGCGGACTCCTCCCGTTGGCTATGATGGTCTGTAAGTGATTTGTTAGACGATGACGTCGAAGCGATCGGCGTTCATGATTTTGCTCCATGCGGCGACGAAGTCTTGGACGAATTTGTCTTGGTTGTCATCTTGGGCATAGACTTCGGCGTAGGCGCGAAGAATCGAGTTCGAACCGAAGACGAGATCGACGCGGGTGGCCATCCACTTGACGTTACCCGTCTTGCGATCGCGTACTTCGTAGAGGTTGCGTCCTACGGGTTCCCAGCGGTTTGCCATGTCTGTCAGGTTGACAAAGAAGTCGGTGCTAAGAGTGCCTTCGCGATCGGTAAATACGCCATACTTGGTACCGCCGTGGTTGGTGCCGAGCATGCGCAGGCCGCCGAGCAGGCAGGTCATTTCACGAGCGCTGAGGCCCATGAGTTGTGCGCGATCGAGTAGCAGTTCTTCGGCACTGGTGGCGTAGTCTTTTTTCAACCAATTGCGGAAGCCGTCATGGATCGGCTCCAACACGTCGAACGATTCAGCATCGGTTTGTTCCGCTGTAGCATCACCACGACCCGGCGTGAAGGGGACAGTGATTGATACACCCGCCGCCGCCGCAGCTTTCTCGATGCCGAGGTTGCCCGCAAGGACGATGGTGTCAGCGATACTAGCTCCAGCGGCAGCAGCGATTGGTTCGAGTGCTGCGAGCACGCGAGAGAGCCGCACTGGTTCATTGCCGGCCCAGTCTTTTTGCGGAGCAAGGCGAAGGCGGGCACCATTGGCACCACCGCGCATATCGGAGTGGCGGAAGGTGCGCGCGCTGTCCCATGCGGTAGCGATGAGATCGCTGGCGTTGAGTCCAGAAGCTGCGATTTGCGCCTTGAGGGCGGCGACGTCGTAAGTAGTCGAACCTGCAGGAACGGGGTCTTGCCAGATGAGGTCTTCGGCGGGAACTTCTGGTCCGATGTAACGCACCTTAGGACCCATGTCACGGTGGGTGAGCTTGAACCAGGCGCGGGCAAATACTTCGGAGAAATACGCGTGGTCGTTGAGGAAACGTTGAGAAATTTCTCGATAGATCGGATCTTTGATCATCGCCATATCAGCATCGGTCATGATCGGATTGTAGCGAATTGACGGATCTTCGACATCGACAGGTTTGTCTTCTTCTTTGATGCTCACAGGCTCCCACTGCCAAGCACCTGCGGGGGATTTTTTGAGTTCCCATTCGTGGTTGAAAAGCATGGTGAAGTAGCCGTTGTCCCACTTCGTCGGATGCGTGGTCCAGGCACCTTCGATGCCGCTGGATACTGTCTGACGGCCGCAGCCCTTGCCATCGGGGTTGTGCCAACCGAGGCCTTGTTCATGGATGTCTGCGCCTTCGGGATCGGGGCCGAGTTTGCTGGCATCGCCGTTGCCGTGGCACTTGCCGATGGTGTGACCACCTGCGGTGAGTGCGACAGTTTCTTCATCGTTCATCGCCATACGCGCAAAGGTTTCACGAATGTGTGCTGCGGTGCGCACGGGATCTGGTTGATCGTTGACACCTTGTGGATTGACATAGATCAGACCCATCTGCACAGCGGCGAGGGGATTTTCCATGGTGGCGGGATTTTGTAAATCAGCATAACGGCCATCGCTGGGAGCGAGCCATTGTTTTTCACTTCCCCAATAGGTGTCTTTTTCGGGATGCCAGATGTCTTCACGACCGAAGCCAAAACCGAAGGTTTTGAGGCCTGTGGATTCGTAGGCTATGTTGCCGGCGAGGATGAAAAGGTCGGCCCAGCTGAGCTTGTTGCCGTATTTTTTCTTGATCGGCCAGAGCAGACGGCGGGCTTTGTCGAGGCTCACGTTATCGGGCCATGAGTTGAGTGGGGCGAAACGTTGGTTGCCGGTGTTGGCACCACCGCGACCATCGGCGCTGCGGTAGGAACCCGCGGAGTGCCAGGCCATGCGAATCATGAAGCCAGCGTAGGTTCCCCAGTCGGCGGGCCACCATTCTTGGCTATCGTGCATCAGCACGTGCAGATCTTTTTTCAATGCATCCACGTCGATTGTTTTGACGGCTTCGCGATAATTGAAATCGGCGGCCATCGGGTTGGTCTTGGTGTCGTGCTGATGGAGGATGTCCAAATTCAGCGCGTTGGGCCACCAATCCATATTTGATTTTCCGACAGAGGTGTGTCCTCCGTGCATGACCGGGCATTTTCCGGCAGAGCTGTGTTCCATTCCTTGCATATTGTGTGTATTCTAGTTGTTGTGGGGGAATGCGGTGCATTCACGATGACATGATAAGTTACGACGAGCTATTTGCAAAGATGCATTTTGCGATTGGAGCTATTGGTTTGACTTATAGCAGCAAATTGGTAAGTTGGGTTCATGGAATTGCGTCAATTGGAATCGTTCGTAGCGATCGTAGAGGAGGGCTCGCTGAGTGCTGCATCCAAGCGCCATCACTTATCGCAGCCCGCCTTAAGTCAGCAATTGCAAGCTCTCGAACAAGAGTTGGGAGAAACTCTGCTGCATCGGCATCCGAGAGGCATCGAGCCAACTGCTGCGGGCGAATTGTTGCTGGAACATGCAAGAGTAATGCTCGCGCAGGCCGAGCGCTTGCAAGGGGAGTTTCAAGGTCGTCGTGAGCTGGAAAGTGGCAGTTTTTCTTTTGGCATCATCCCGACCCTTGCCCCATATTTGCTGCCGCAGTTGCTCGGCCCCTTTCGCAAATCCCATCCGGGCGTAATGGTATCAGTGCGGGAATCGCGCACAGATCAATTGATTGCGATGGTGGTAGCGGGCGAGATCGAGTTTGCCATTTTGAGCGGGGCCTCGGCAGAAGATCGACGGAAGGCGTCGCTGCAATTGCGTGAATTGTTTCGCGAACCTTTGTTACTCGCCGCGCCAATGGGGCATCCCCTGACCTTGAAAAAAAACTTACCGCACCCCGAGGAGATTGATCCGAGCGAATTGATCCACCTGAGCGAAGGGCATTGTTTGGCAGATCGCACTCGCAAAATCTGGCGTGGATGCAAACAGGACTATCGCCTGCAATGCGATCAAATTTCCACAGCATTGGCGATGGTTTCTGCGGGGATGGGCGTGACTATCGTGCCGAAGCTCGCATCGCGCGCGATCCCTCACGGAAATATTGTCTGCAGATCGTTTGCAGGCAAGGGCATGGAGCGTCCGGTCCATTTGCTCAAGCTGCGCCGCTCTCGACTCACACCCGCAGCAGAAAAACTGCTCTCGAGCTTGGTGAAGTCATGATGAAGTGTCAGCTCGAACGCGCGGCCTTTGGTGCTGGTGAGGGGTACATCAGCGGTGACGCGTAACTTGCCATCGTTTGCTGAGATTACGACCCGTAGACAAGTAAGTTCATAGCACGAATGGGACATGCTGTTTTTTTGCGGTCGGCACTGAAGGCCATGGCTCCGTTGTCGGTTCCTTGCGGGTTCACCTGCATGCAAACGGTGGCACAGTTTACCTTGGCCGATGGGCCGGCGGCGGTATACGTATTCTTTTTCACGATCAAGCTCACACAGTTTGACAAAATCAGCGCCATAGCGATGATAGTGCCTCGCGCCATGATGATCGAACTCACAGAAATGCCTTTTTTGGCAGCTATCAATGTCTCACTCATGGGGGTGGGAATTCTTGTCGTATTTTTCCTGATGTGGAAACTGGAATTTTTCGCCACCATTCTCAACATTAAGGCATTCAATCCCGAAGTGCCCGCGAAATTGCGCGATCTTTGGACTGATGAGGCCTATGACAAAGCGCGTGCCTACTCGACCACCTCAGCAAAATTCAGTGTCATCGAGTCAACCTTCTCGCTGTTTCTCCTGCTTGCGTTTTGGACGCTGGGCGGTTTTACATGGCTCGATCAATGGTCGCGCTCAGTGTTTCCGGATTCTCCCATTGCGATGGGATTATTGTTTTTGGGTGTGCTCTTTGCTGCACAACATCTCATTTCCCTGCCGCTCGCAATCTACGATACCTTTGTCATAGAAGAAAAATTCGGCTTCAATCAAACGACGCCCAAGCTCTACATCATCGATCAGCTGAAGGGAATCTTGCTCGCTGGCATCATCGGGCTACCTTTGATGGCAGCTGTGCTGTGGATCTTTCAGCATGTGCCAAATGCGTGGCTCTGGGCTTGGGCCTGCGTCTCCGCGTTTCAATTGCTGATGATGTGGCTTGCTCCAGCCGTCATTTTGCCCTTGTTCAATAAATTCGAGCCCATGCCCGAAGGCGAATTGCGCACAGCGATCGAAGCCATGGCTAAGCGTTGTGACTTTCCGATTGTCGGCCTTTTTGTGATGGATGGCTCGAAGCGTTCGACCAAGGCGAATGCCTTTTTCACTGGTTTTGGCAAAACGAAAAAAATTGCTTTGTTCGATACCCTCATCGCCAAGCACAGCACCGAAGAACTCGTTGCGATTCTGGCGCATGAAATTGGTCATTTCCGTTGCAAACACATTCCTCAACGTCTCCTGGCATCGATGCTGCAATCGGCAGTAATTTTCTTCCTCATCGGCCTCGCCACCGATCCGCAAGGAGCCTTTGCCCGCATGCTCTTCGATGCCTTCGGTGTGCAAACCATCAGCCCCCACGTCGGGCTCGTGCTCTTCGGTTTGTTGTTTTCACCCGTCTCTCGCTTGTTAGGAATTTTCTCGAACAAATGGTCACGCCGTCATGAATTCGAAGCCGATGCCTACGCCGCCAAGCACACTGGGTCCCCCGCACCTCTGATCGCAGCATTGAAAAAGCTCACTACCGATAATTTATCGCACCCCACGCCACATTCCTTGCGCGTCCTGCTCGATTACAGTCACCCACCGCTCAATCAACGCTTAGAGGCATTGGAAAAGTTAGGGTGATATTGTTTCGTTTCGCGTTACTTTCTGCGGCCGCGGCGATCACCGTTTGGTTGATCACGTTGCTTCTGAGGAGCACTGGATTTGGGT
>Ga0208597_1000737_pt1 | contig 12796 bp, 10 predicted proteins | sample LakMenEpi05May12_FD_150673 | JGI IMG/M metagenome (GOLD analysis project Ga0208597, IMG submission 150673) | Freshwater microbial communities from Lake Mendota, WI - 05MAY2012 deep hole epilimnion (SPAdes) | ecosystem: Environmental > Aquatic > Freshwater > Lake > Epilimnion/Euphotic zone ...
GTACCTACTAATTCTGCTAAAAATGGAGACATACACTTGAATTTTTGACAAAATACAAATTTTAGTCAATTTTTCCTTTTTTTCTCAACCCCTAATCCTTACCTTTGCGCCCAAATCTAGAACCCCTGTTTCTAGGCTAAAAAACATATTTTAAAACCCTTTTTATACTTCCTAGTATGGCTACAAACGGTAAGATTAAACAGATCATTGGTGCGGTAGTTGACGTGCATTTTCCGGACAAAACATTACCAGAAATTTACAACGCACTTGAAATCACCAGAGAAGGTGGTGAAAAGTTAGTACTCGAAGTGCAACAGCACCTTGGTGAAGACAGCGTACGTACCATTGCGATGGACGGAACCGATGGTCTTGTAAGAGGTATGGAAGTAGTGGATACAGGAAAAGCCATTGCAATGCCAGTGGGTGAAGGTATCAACGGACGTTTATTTAACGTAACCGGTGATGCTATCGATGGTCTTCCACAATTAAGTAAAGTGGGTGGACGTCCTATTCACAACAAGCCGCCATTATTTGAAAACCTAAGTACTGCAACAGAAGTGTTGTTTACAGGTATCAAAGTAATTGACCTGATTGAGCCATATGCAAAAGGTGGTAAAATTGGTTTGTTTGGTGGTGCGGGTGTAGGTAAAACAGTACTTATTCAAGAGTTAATTAATAACATCGCAAAAGGACACGGTGGTTTATCAGTGTTTGCGGGTGTGGGTGAAAGAACACGTGAAGGAAATGACTTATTACGTGAAATGATTGAAGCAGGCATTATGAAATATGGTGACGCTTTCAAACATAGCATGGAAGAAGGTGGATGGGATTTATCTAAAGTAGACATGAACGAATTAAAAGATTCAAAAGCTACTTTCGTATTTGGTCAAATGAACGAACCTCCAGGAGCACGTGCACGTGTGGCCCTTTCAGGTTTAACAGTTGCCGAATATTTCCGTGATGGAGATGGTACCGGAAAAGGAAAGGATATCTTATTTTTCGTAGATAACATTTTCCGTTTCACACAAGCAGGTTCTGAGGTATCGGCACTATTAGGTCGTATGCCATCAGCGGTAGGTTACCAACCAACCCTTGCCACAGAAATGGGACTCATGCAAGAGCGTATTACTTCAACTAAAAATGGTTCTATTACTTCGGTACAAGCGGTTTACGTACCTGCCGATGACTTAACGGATCCAGCGCCAGCAACAACGTTTGCGCACTTAGATGCTACTACGGTATTGTCTCGTAAGATTGCCGATTTGGGTATTTATCCTGCGGTAGATCCTCTAGATTCTACATCTCGTATCTTAACACCAGCAGTAGTTGGTGATGCACACTACGATTGTGCAAACCGCGTAAAATTAATTTTACAACGTTACAAAGAACTTCAAGATATCATTGCGATTTTAGGTATGGACGAATTATCTGAAGAAGATAAAATGACTGTACAACGTGCACGTAAAGTACAACGTTTCTTATCGCAGCCTTTCCACGTTGCAGAACAATTTACAGGTTTAAAAGGTGTATTTGTAAGCATCGAAGATACCATCCGCGCATTCAATTCAATTATGGATGGTGAAGTAGATGAGTATCCAGAAGCAGCCTTTAACTTAGTAGGTACTTTAGAAGATGCTATCGAAAAAGGTAAAAAATTAATGGCAGCTGCAAACGCGTAAGCATCTTTAAAAAAAGGATATGCAATTAGAAATATTAACACCCGAGAAAAAATTATACAGCGGCGAAGTGTATGGTGTTCAATTACCTGGCGTTTCAGGATTGTTTGAAATACTAGACAAACACGCACCACTTGTAAGTGCACTCGGAACAGGAAATGTTAAGGTATTAAAAGATAAATCAGCTACCGAAAATTATACCATCAAAAGTGGTTTTGTAGAAGTAGCCAATAACAAAGTAACGGTACTTGTAGAAGGTGCTTCGGCGGTTTAAAATGGTTTTTGTTTAACATAAATGAATGGTAAAGCACTCCACAACTGGGGTGCTTTATTTTTTTTGCCCCTATATTTGTATCCTCATGAAACGCAGTTTCCGAATCATCATTGTTTTAATTGGGCTTTCTATTGGAGGTCTCTTTTTGTTGCAAGCATCTTGGCTTAGCAACCTTTTAGAGATAACCGAAGTGCAGCTTGTAAACAAAGTAAATGAATCGGGCATTAGTGTGGTCAATGATATTAAAGAAAGGGTATACAATGGCCAGCCGGTTACGCTTCCAAAAAAGGGTGGTCTTGGTTTTAGTCCCGATTTTCATTTACATGTTATCAAGCCAGTGAGCGTAGATGACTATTTTACAAAAGCGCAAATAAGCGATAAAATTGCTGCAGCATTTAAAGCAGCGGATCTTCAAAAATTAAATTTTGAATTTGCCATCACCAGTACACGTGACGAATATGAAATGGTAACATCTAATTTTAGAACCGAATACTGGGATACCATAAATAATAAAATTGCGTACATCGCTATTATTCCAGAATCGGGTTCCGATTTTGAAGGCTTTAGTGCGTTTGAAAAATTAATTATTGTAATACCTGATTACCGCAGTCAGGTATGGTCATCTTTAAAATGGGTATTACTAGGCGCCATCACATTTATGATTGTGATTTTAGCCGCGTTTTTTGTTACGATACGTTCACTCTTAATTCAGAAAAAACTCTCTGAAATTAAAAGTGATTTTATCAATAACATGACCCACGAATTTAAAACACCTATTGCCACTATATCACTTGCAGTAGACGCGCTTAAAAATGAAAAGGTACAAGCCAACCCCGAAAAGATGGCCTACTTTAGTGGTATTATAAAGGATGAAAATATACGTATGAATAAGCATGTAGAAACCATACTGCAAGCGGCTCATATGGATAAAGAAGAGCTTGAATTAAACCTTGTACCACTTCATTTACACGAGATGATTAAAGGTGCAATGGACAACCATCAATTACAGCTCAAAGATAAAAGTGGTGAAGTTATTTTGCATTTAGATGCAACCACCGATGTAATTGAAGCAGATGAAATTCATTTTTCAAATTTGATTTCTAATTTAATTGATAACGCCATTAAATATGCGGCGGCTGCACCCATCATTACTATTTCTACATACCTAAAAGGAAGTTCTATTTTTGTAACCGTTGCAGACAATGGCATTGGTATGAACGACGAAACCGTAAAACGAATTTTTGAAAAGTTTTATAGAGCGCACACGGGTAATTTACACAACGTAAAAGGTTTTGGCCTTGGTATGAGTTATGTAAAAACAGTGATTGATGCGCACAGAGGGCATATTAGTGTTGCGAGTAAACTAGGAGAGGGTAGTGTGTTTACCGTGCAGATGGATCTAGCCAAATAAGGCAACCATCACCATAGCTTAAAAATCTAAAATCATTTTGAAGGGCGTAATCGTACATGGGTTTCCATTGTCCGTTGGTAATGGCGGCTACAAGTAGTAGCAGTGTAGATTGTGGCTGATGAAAATTAGTAACAAGGCCATCAATAATTTTAAATCGGTAGCCTGGTGCAATAATAATTTGCGTTTTAGCAATGAGGCGGGTTAGACTGTTTTGATCCATCCAGTTACTAAGTGCGCCAAGTGCTGCAGCCGTTGATGGAAGCTCATTTTGTGGCATTAATTCGTAAGGGTCCCACTGATTAACGCTAATGTTTTCTATAGTATTATTTGCGGCGATTATTTTGGCACCCATCCAATACAAGCTCTCTAATGTGCGCAGTGATGTTGTGCCAACTGCAATTATATTTTGATTACCTGCAGTAAATTGATCACGCAGCATTTCAATAAAACTTTTTTGTACATCTATAAACTCTGCATGCATTTCATGTTCTTCCATGCGTGCTGCTTTAACAGGTTTAAATGTTCCAGCGCCAACATGTAATGTTACAAATGCTTTTGTAATATTTTTTGCAGCGAGTTTTTCAAATAGTCTTGGTGTAAAGTGTAATCCTGCAGTAGGTGCGGCTACAGAGCCTTCTGCCACTGCGTATACCGTTTGATAACGCTCTTTATCATTGGCTTCTACAGCTCTATTAAAATAAGGAGGTAATGGAATATTGCCTGCTGCTTCTAATACTTCTGCAAAACTTTGCGCCTCGTTATCCCACTCAAATTTTATTAAAAAACTATCTGCAAGCGTTGTATGTTTTGTTGCAGTAAGTGTATGATTGTTCCCGTATTTTATATGCAGTGATCCTTCTTTCCATTTTTTTGCACCACCAATTAAACAACCCCACAACACTTCTTTTTTTGTAAGCATTGCAGTGGTAATGTCTTTATAAATTTCCGCTGGTTCCAAACAAAATATTTCAATGGTAGATCCGTTTTCTTTTTCAAAAAACAAACGCGCTGCCACTACTTTGGTATCGTTGTGAACGAGTAGTGTGCCACTAGGAAGTACTTGATCCAGATTAAAATAAGTAGTTTCAGAAAAGGTTTGCGTAGCGCCATTCGCAATCGTAGCGCCTTCAGCATCAGCGCCCGCAGAACTCGCCGCATCAGCAAACGCAGCACTATCAGGCGCGCCTACTACTAAAAGCTTACTCGCATCCCGCTCCTCTAGCGGGTAACTAGCTATTTTACTAGCCGGTAAATCGTAAGTAAAATCTACTATGGAGATGTCTTTTGGGTGCATTTGGCAGCAAATTTGCATCATTTTAAGCTACTATCCACACAAAAAGGGGGTTATCCACAGATATTAACAGGTATTTACACCAAAAATACCCCCTAAAACCCTACAAGTCAATCGTAGCAAACCCTTTGCCCCTGTATAATTCTGTGGATTAATTGTGTGTTTTTGCTTTTGGGTTGAAAGTGGGAAAAAGTGTTATTTTGTGTCAACAAGTGGTAATCATAAACCAAAGTTATTAACCAATGAACGGATTTCACGGAGAATATGAAGCAACGGTCGACGCAAAGGGTCGTTTCCTTATTCCGGGTGGGCTAAAAAAACAGCTACCGGAAGGGGAGGGTCGCTTTATTTTAAGCCGTGGCTTTGAAAAATGTCTCACGTTGTATCCGCTCGCTAGTTGGGAAAAGATTGTGGCCAAGATTAGCCAGTTAAATGATTTCGACCCTAAAGTACGTCAGTTTCGCAGACAGTTTTTGGGTGGTGCAACAGAAATAGAGCTAGACAATGCTGGCCGTATGTTGCTTCCTCCATCACTTCGCGAATTTGCCGGGCTTGCTAAAGACATTGTTTTAGCAGCTGCACTTGACCGTTTCGAGATCTGGGATGCTAGTAAGTACAAACAGCTCTTTGAGGATTTCTCTCCAGAGGCCTTTAGTGAATTGGCCCATGAAGTGATGACCAGTAACGACAAAAAAGATTAAGGATTTATGGAACAAGGACATACCAATCAAGGTTACCATATTCCTGTCCTTTTTCATGAAACCCTTACAGGCTTAAACATTAAGCCGGATGGAATTTATGTCGACTGCACTTTTGGGGGCGGGGGTCATAGCGCAGGTATTTTATCTCAACTTAATGAAAAAGGTAAATTATTTGCATTTGACCAAGACGCCGATGCAAAACGCAACGTTATGGATGACGCGCGCGTTGTTTTCATTCCAGAAAACTTTAGTAACCTCCAACGCTTTTTGCGTTTACACAAAGTAACAGGTGTTGATGGCATCTTAGCCGATTTAGGCGTGAGTAGTCATCAATTTGATAAAGGTGATCGTGGATTTTCTATTCGCTTTTCTGGTCCGCTAGATATGCGCATGGATCAACGACAAGCTTTATCTGCCGAAGACGTTGTTCGAAATTATACCGCTGCTCAACTACATAAAATATTTGAGCAGTATGGTGAAGTCACCAATTCAAAAACACTTGCAGCACATATTGTTTCTGCACGTGCACATGTATCGGTTACCACCATCGAACAATTTAAATCACTGATTGCTCCTGTAGTAAAGGGAAATCCCAATAAGTATTTGGCTCAAGTTTTCCAGGCCTTAAGAATGGAAGTGAACAACGAAATGGGTGCGTTAGAATCAATGCTCAGTCAGGTCCCTGACGTGCTCAACCCCGGTGGCCGCGTGGCTATCATCACTTTTCACTCGATAGAAGATAGGATGGTAAAAAACTTTTTCCGTCAAGGGAGTTTCATAGAAACCCCTAACCACCCCTTTTTGCCTGATAACAAAGAGGATGTATTTACGGTGATAACAAAAAAGCCAATTACTGCAACCGAAGAAGAGTTGAAAAACAACACAAGAAGTAGAAGCGCCAAATTAAGAATCGCAGAAAAAATTTAAAAGAAAGCCGTGAGCGAACAAACAGTAAATAATTCAAGTAGCAATAAAAATCCGCTAAAAGGATTATTGAATTATCAGTGGATAGCGAGCAATATTCCTTTCTTTTTATTTCTATCGGTACTGGCAGTGGCTTATATCGCAAATGGTCATATGGCCGACCGCGCAATTAGAAGAATTAATACCACTACCAAACAATTAAAAGAGTTACAGTTCGAATATAAGACCATTAAGGGTGAAGTGATGTTTAAAAGTGAAGAGAATCAGGTGATAAAGGCTACAGAGCCTCTTGGTTTAAAAGTTGCGAAGGAATTACCACAAAGATTACAAGTAGAAAAATCACAAGAACCAACCAAAAAATAGCGAGCCAAGTGGATATCAAAAAAGACATATTATGGAGGGTTTATTTAAGCTTCGTTTTTGTTGTGATTGTAGCCGCAGCTATTATTGGTAAAGGTTTTTATATTCAACAGGTTCAGGGCAATTACTGGAGAAGCATGAGCGATAGCCTACACCAGCGTATTGCAGATATTGATTCTGAGCGTGGCACCATCTATTCCGAAGATGGTCAAATGTTAAGCACCAGTGTTCCACAATTTGATATTTACATGGATTTTAGGGTTGAGCCACTCCATGTTAACAATGGCTACTTATTTAGAGAGCATATCGATTCACTTAGTTATTATATGGCAGATTTGTTTAAAGATCAATCTGCAGAGGATTATAAGTCCATGTTTGCGCAGGCATATAAAAACAATGAAGGTTACTTTTTATTAAAAAAGAAAATTTCATTTAGAGATTATCAAAAAATTCAAACCTTCCCACTCTTTAAATTGGGTCGTTACAAAAGCGGCATGATTGCAGTAGAAAAATCAATCCGTTTAAATCCGTATAAATCTTTAGCCTACCGTACTATTGGACTGGCGCGTGATAACAATAAAGTAGGCTTAGAATATAGCTATGATAGCGTTTTACGTGGCATTAACGGAAAGCAACTGGTGCGCACCATTGCAGGTGGCGTAGGCGTTCCATTAGACGCTGACACCTACGAAATTGAGCCAGAAAACGGTAAAGATGTAGTAAGTACTATCGATGTGTTTATTCAAGAAGTGGCAGAAAATGCGCTTCAAAAAATGATGATCAAAAATGAAGCAGAGCACGGCACTGCCATTGTATTAGAAGTTAAAACAGGAAAAGTAAAAGCCATTGCTAATTTAGGTCGCGGACAAGATGGCAACTACTACGAAAATTATAATTACGCAATTTCTCCATCGGAGCCAGGTTCTACGTTTAAGCTCGCTACCATGCTTGCTTTATTAGAAGATAAAAAAGTAGGCCTCAACAACATGGTAAATATTACCGGTGGTAGTTGGAGAATATTTGGCCAAACCGTTTATGATAGTGAAGACCATGGTTACAACGATGTTACGGTTCAGCATTCCTTTGAAGTAAGTTCCAATGTTGCGATGGCAAAACTTGCTGTACAACATTATGGCAACAACCCCATGCAATATATCAACCACCTCAAAAAAATGGGGATGGACAATCCTACCGGTATTGATTTATCGGGCGAAGGACGCCCACTTATTTATAAGCCAGGCCATAAATTATGGGGACCTACTTCACTTCCTTGGATGGCGTTTGGTTATAACCTACTCGTAAGCCCATTACAAACGGCTAACCTATACAATGCAGTAGCCAATAATGGTAAAATGATGAAGCCTTATTTGGTATCGGCCATTAAAGAAGAAGGTGTGTTGTTAAGAGAAATACAACCTAAGGTAATGACCGAAAAAATTTGCAGCGATCAAACTTTAGCTGATTTAAAAACTTGTTTAGAGGGTGTTTGTTTACATGGCACTGCAACTACATTATTTAAAGGTTCTCCTTATAAAGTAGCAGGTAAAACAGGTACCGCACTTATTGCAAATGGTAATAAAGGCTATGCCGATAAAATTTATCAGTCTTCTTTTGCTGGTTATTTCCCGGCCGATAATCCGCAGTACACTTGTATCGTAGTAATTAAAAATAAGCCGCACGCTCCTGTGTTTTATGGCGCTGCTGTTGCGGGTCCGGTATTTAAAGAAATTGCAGACCGTTTGTATAGCGCCTCTGTTAAGCAAGCACCTATTGCTAAAACGGCACCAAAGCCTGATAGCAACGTGTATGTATACAAAGGCTATAAGCAAGACGTAGCCCGTGTTGCTAAAAAATTAAAACTGCCTTTTAAAGATTCAAGTTTGTTTGTAGAAGAGTGGGCAACTATTTCTCATGCACCTGCTGCTGGTTTATTAAAGAGTAGTAAAGTAGATACTAAATCTATGCCATCACTTGTAGGTCTTGGTTACAAAGACATGATATACATCTGCGAATCGGCAGGATTAAAAGTATACGCACAAGGTCGCGGAAAAGTAGCAGCACAGTCTATTGCAGCCGGACAGCCCATTGTTAAAGGTCAACAAATTCAAATCACACTCAACTAATAAACGTCATGCATATTTTACAAGACATTCTCTATAAAGTACACTTACTCGAAGTAGTAGGCGTTACAGATATAGCGGTGTCTAGTATTGCTATTGATTCACGCAAAGTAATCAAGGGCACTGCCTTTGTTGCCATCAAAGGTGTGGCGCAAGATGGTCATGATTATATCACAAAAGCCATTGAATTAGGAGCTAAAGTTATTGTGTGTGAAAATATGCCAGCTTTACTAACTGATGGTGTTACGTATATTAAAGTAGCAAACACACAGGAAGCAGTAGCGCATATGGCGCATCAATTTTACGATGCACCTTCTACAAAAATTAAATTAGTAGGTGTTACTGGTACCAATGGTAAAACCACGATTGCAACTTTATTATTTAAATTATTTTCTTCACTGGGTTATACCTGCGGTCTTGTATCTACGGTACAAAATCAAATTGGAGATCAAATTATACCAGCTACGCACACCACGCCCGATGCAGTTAGTTTAAACGAACTGCTAAACACTATGGTAGATGCGGGTTGTAGCCATGTGTTTATGGAGTGTAGCAGCCACGCTGTGCACCAGCACCGTATTACAGGCCTAGTATTTACAGGTGCGTTATTTAGCAATATCACACATGATCACCTAGATTACCATAAAACATTTGAAGCATACATCGCTGCTAAAAAAGGGTTCTTTGATGCGTTACCAGCTACCGCATTTGCCATTACCAATGCAGACGATAAGCGTGGTGACGTGATGCTACAAAATACAAAAGCTAAAAAACTTTGTTACGGGTTAAAATCTAGCGCCGATTATAAAGGTAAAATTTTAGAAAATGCACTTACAGGCCTTGTGATGCTTGTAAATGAAATTGAAGTTCATTTTAGACTCATAGGAGAGTTTAACGCGTATAATTTATTAGCCGTTTATGGTGCAGCTGTAAACCTTGGTATCGAAAGCAGTGTAGCACTTACCAATTTATCCATGCTAGCAGGTGCAGAGGGTAGGTTTGATTATATCATTAGTAATAAGCAAGTGATTGGCATTATCGATTATGCGCACACACCTGATGCACTTGAAAATGTTTTAGCAACCATCAAAAAATTACGCAAAGGATACGAGCAGGTAATTACAGTGGTGGGTTGTGGTGGTGACAGAGATAAAACCAAGCGTCCTATTATGGCACAAACAGCTTGTGATTTAAGCGACAAGGTTATTTTAACTTCTGATAATCCACGTACCGAAGATCCGGCGCAAATTATTGCCGACATGGAAGCTGGATTAAACACGGCAGCTAAAAGAAAATACATTTCAATACTTGACAGAAAAGAAGCGATTAAAGCAGCTGTTGAATTTGCTAAGCCTGAAGATATTGTGCTAGTAGCAGGTAAAGGACATGAAAAATACCAAGACATCAATGGTGTTAAACACCCTTTTGATGATAAAGCCATTTTATTAGCATTCTTTAACAACAAAGATTAATAGACCCCCTATGTTATACCAATTATTTACATGGCTCAATCAAGAATTTAACCTACCGGGCGCTGGTATGTTCCAATTTTTGACTTTCAGAATTGCGATGGCAGTTTTGTTGTCTTTGATTATTGCAACTGTATTTGGTAAAAAATTAATTGAGTTTTTGCAGAAAAAGCAAATTGGTGAAACTGTTAGAGAGCTTGGTTTACAAGGCGAGCAGCAAAAAAAGGGTACACCAACCATGGGTGGTATCATTATTTTGTTAAGCATATTAATTCCTACCTTATTATTTGCCAACCTCGATAAAGTATATATCCGTTTAATGATTTTATGTACGGTATGGCTTGGTATCATAGGATTTTTAGATGATTACTTTAAAATCAAATCACGCAGAGACGCCCTTAAAAAAGGAGAAGCCTACAAGAAAAAAAATAGTGATGGCCTTGCAGGTATTTCAAAAATAATTGGACAAGTGGGCCTGGGTATCATAATTGGTGTATCACTTTATTTTAGTAACGCAGTAACCGTAGAAAGAGAAATTGTTCCAGCTTCTGCTGTAAGTACAGGTGTGGTAGCTCTTCAAAAAGGAGAGCGTTTGGCTAAAGATTCAAATATAATTGTTCGTACCATTAATGGGGTAGAGCGTCGTTACGTAAAAGTAAAAACGCCAATCACTTCTATTCCATTTGTTAAAAACCACGAGTTCAATTATAGCAAACTAATTAGTTGGATAGGTCCGGGCGCCGAAAAATACACATGGATCATTTACATTTTTGTAGAGACGTTTATCATTACTGCAGTATCTAATGGTGCTAATATTACAGATGGATTAGATGGTCTTGCAGCTGGCGTGAGTGCCATTATAGGCATGGCCCTTGGCGTATTTATTTACGTGAGTGGTAACTATGTATTAGCCGATTATTTAAACGTGATGTACATCCCCAACCTTGGTGAATTATCCATTTTTGTGGGTGCATTTGTGGGTGCTTGTATTGGGTTTTTATGGTACAATGCGTATCCAGCACAGGTATTTATGGGTGATACCGGAAGCCTTGCATTAGGCGGTATCATTGCCTCCCTTGCCATTATTGTTAGAAAAGAATTACTCATTCCTATTTTTTGTGGTGTGTTTTTAATTGAATTGTTAAGTGTAATGATTCAGGTAAGTTATTTCAAGTACACCAAGAAAAAATTTGGCGAAGGTAAGCGTGTGTTTTTGATGAGTCCATTACACCATCATTACCAGAAAAAAGGATTTCATGAAAGTAAGATTGCTGTGCGTTTTTGGATCATAACTATTTTATGTGTGGTACTTGCCATTCTTACTTTAAAAATGAGATAAGCATGAAGCATTTTCTAGTAGTACTGGGTAGTGGAGAAAGTGGTGTAGGTGCGGCTATGCTAGGAAAGCAAAAAGGGTACGATGTATTTGTTTCTGATGGAGGAAACATTGCAGCGCGTTACAAAAAAGAGCTCATTGACAACGGTATCGAATTTGAAGAAGGACAACATAGTGCTGAACGCATTCTAACGGCTACAGAAGTAATGAAGAGTCCGGGTATTCCTGAAAAAAATGAAATGGTAAAAGCCATTAGAGCAAAAGGAATTCCGGTGATATCTGAAATTGAACTGGCTTTTAGATTTAAAGGGGACAGTAAAATTGTAGCCATCACTGGTAGCAATGGAAAAAGTACCACCACAGCGCTGATGTATCATATCTGCAAAACGGCAGGACTGGATTGCGCGATGGTAGGAAACATTGGATACTCTTTTGCAAAACAAATTGCTGAAGCGCCCAAAGCCCTCTATGTAGCAGAAATAAGTTCTTTTCAATTAGACGATATCAAAACGTTTAGACCCGATGTAAGTGTTTTATTAAACATTACAGAAGATCATCTAGACAGGTATAATTATCAATTTGAAAATTATATCAAAAGCAAATTTAAAATTATTGAAAACCAAACCGATCAAGACTTTTTCATCTATTGTGCAGATGACGATATCATTACTAACCATTTATCCTTACTAACCTTTCACCCTAACCCATTACCATTCTCTATGAAACAAGAAATTAAAAAAGGCGGCTACATCAAAGGCGATCAAATGATGCTTAGAATTCAAGAAGAGCGCGTAAGCATGAGCATTTATGATTTTGCATTAAAGGGTAAACACAATCAATACAATACCATGGCAGCAGGCATTGCAGCAACAACCCTTGGCATCCGCAAGGAAAAAATTAGAGAAGCGGTGAGTAATTTTCATAGCCTTGAGCACCGTATGGAATTTGTAGCGATGGTACGTGGTGTTGAGTTTATCAACGATAGTAAAGCAACCAATGTAAACAGTACTTGGTACGCACTTGAAAGTTTAACCAACCCTACCGTACTTATTTTAGGCGGTGTAGACAAGGGCAATGATTATGCTTTAATTGAAGAGTTGGTAACTGATAAAGTAAAAGCGATTGTGTGTATGGGTACCGACAATAAAAAAATTATCGATGCATTTAAGGGTAAGGTAGCGGTGATTGAAGAAACCAATACTGCTTCTGCTGCGGTTCTTGCTGCTTTTAAACT
>Ga0208597_1000744_pt1 | contig 12734 bp, 15 predicted proteins | sample LakMenEpi05May12_FD_150673 | JGI IMG/M metagenome (GOLD analysis project Ga0208597, IMG submission 150673) | Freshwater microbial communities from Lake Mendota, WI - 05MAY2012 deep hole epilimnion (SPAdes) | ecosystem: Environmental > Aquatic > Freshwater > Lake > Epilimnion/Euphotic zone ...
GTAGTCGATTTTCGCCATGCCCTTGTCGGCAAAACTCATCGAGCCGGAGTTATCGACGACAAAATACACGCGCAGGTTGGTATCGGCCTCGAATTCCTTGATGTAATAGCGATCTGAGCGAGCGTAGGCTTTCCAATCGAGTCGGCGAGTGTCATCGCCGGGCACGTATTTTCGGTATTCGGCGAACTCGACCGACGAACCGCGGTGCGGTGAGCGGTGCTTGCCCGCGACGTTGCCAAGCATCGGCAAGCGTGCCTCCACGGGGATGGCGCCGAGGCGTACAAGCAGGTCGTGATCGAGGAGCTGGCTCATGCGGATGAGGGGAAAAACGATTACGCGCGCATTTCAGCCACGAGGCGCTCGACCACTTTTTTCGAGGTCATACCTTGTGATTCTGCGGCAAAGTTGGTGATCACGCGGTGCGCAAGCACGGGCGAGGCAACAGCTTCGATGTCTTCCATGCGGACCATGTAGGAGCCTTTGAGGGCGGCACGGGCCTTGGCGCCGAGGATGAGATATTGCACGGCGCGAGGACCGGCGCCCCAACCGACGAGATCTTTCAGCCAAGCAGGAGCATCGGCTTCATTCGGGCGGGTTTTGCGGACGATGGCCACAGCGTAGTCGTAAATGTGCTCGGGCACAGGAACGCGGCGCACGAGTTGTTGGAAGGCTAGAATTTTTTCACCGGAAAGCAATCGTGTGAGAGCTCCTTTGGCGGCACCTGTGGTTTCGCGGGCGATGCGTTTTTCCTCCTCAGCGGAGGGGTAACCGACTTCGATGAGGAACATGAAACGGTCGAGCTGAGCTTCGGGAAGCGGATAGGTGCCTTCTTGTTCGATCGGGTTTTGCGTGGCGAGTACGAAAAACGGAGGCTGCAAGGTGTAGGTGTTGCCCAGCACCGTGACCTTGTTTTCCTGCATCGCCTCAAGCATCGCGGACTGTGTTTTGGCGGGTGCGCGGTTGATTTCGTCGGCGAGCACGATGTTGGCGAAAAGTGGGCCTTTGATGAACTCGAATTGACGACGTCCACCGGTGCCGGTTTCTTGTATGATGTCGGTGCCGGTGATGTCAGCGGGCATCAGGTCGGGCGTGAACTGAATACGGTTGAATGAGAGATCGAAGGTTTGGGCGACCGAAGAAACCAAGAGCGTTTTGGCGAGTCCGGGAACCCCCATCAGCAAAGCGTGGCCACGGGCGAACAAGCAAATTGCGAGATTTTCGATGACTTGTTGCTGCCCGATGATGGTTTTGCCAAGTTCATTGCGAAAGGCTTCATAAGCACGACCAAGTTCGTCAATCGCGGCGACATCATCTGCAGGAAGACTGTTCGAATCAAGTTCTGGAGTGTCAACGATCGGCGCGTGATCTGTGAAAGAACCCTGTGAGTCGGTGGAGGGGATGGGTGTGGCGAAGTCCTGTGATGATTCCATGCGATTGATATTTGTGCTAGGTGAAAACTAGACGAACTGAGTGATTTGTCGAGGCTGTGGTGCAAAAAAGTGCTAAAAAGATTTCGCCTGTAAGAATCTGCGCAAAGCTTTTAGAGAAAGGGTTCTATCCCATCTGATAAAAAGTATTTTTGGAAATAACTTGTGATCTGGGTTAGCGCGGTTACCCTGCACAATGCTACTATTTGAGAAGGGTTCATTGTGAATCGGGAACCTAGGCTCCCGCGGATTGCATTTTTGGGGAATTATCCACCTCGGCTTTGCGGGATCGCCACGTTTACCAAGGATCTGTGCGAGGCGATCGCGGGAGTAGAACCAGGAGCGGATTGTTTCGTGAGTTCGGTCAATGATCGCAGCGAGGGCTATGTGTATTCGTCTCGAGTTCGCTGTGAATTGTTGGAGAAAGACGTGGATTCGTACCGTCGTGCGGCGGATTATTTGAACTTCCATCACGCCGATGTGCTCAGTGTGCAGCATGAATTTGGCATATACGGTGGAGCGAGTGGCAGTCATTTGCTGGCGTTGCTCAAAGAAATTCGCATGCCTGTGGTGACCACATTGCATACGGTTTTGTTAGAGCCAAATGCTTTGCAAAAACAAGTGATGCAGGAGTTGGCCATGCGCAGTGATCGCTTGGTGGTGATGGCGAAAAAAGGCGCGGAAATTTTGCAGTCGGTGTATAACATATCGTCGGAAAAAATCGACATCATTCCGCATGGGATTCCCGATATGCCGTTTTGTGACTCGTCGATTTACAAAGAGCAATTCGGCGTGGCTGATCGGACTGTACTTTTAACATTCGGTCTGTTGGGGCCAGGCAAGGGGATTGAATATGCGATTCAAGCATTGCCGGAAATCGTCAAGCGTCATCCGAATGTGGTGTATCTGGTTCTGGGTGCCACGCATCCAAATTTGTTAGCCAGAGAAGGCGAGCGCTATCGCTTGAGCTTAGAGCGTTTGGCGGAAGAATTGGGCATGAAAGATCATGTAATATTTTACAATCGCTTCGTGACGCAGGCAGACTTGAAGGAGTTTATCGGAGCAACCGATGTATACATTACACCTTACCTCAATGAGGCACAAATTACCTCAGGTACGCTGGCTTACGTCTTTGGGGCTGGCAAAGCGGTGGTCTCGACAAAATACTGGCATGCACAGGAATTGCTCGCCGAGGATCGAGGGGTGCTTGTGGGCTTTCGCGATTCGACAGCGATTGCACAAGGTGTTATTGATTTGTTAGATGAGCAAGAACGCATGGAAAAAATTCGCATTGATGCCTATGCATTAGGGCAAGAAATGCGTTGGCCTGCTGTGGGCCGAAGATACATGGAGTCGTTCTTACGGGCGAGCACCGACCGCAGCGCGAATCACCATCATGCGTTTTCACGATGGACGCTGGGAAGTCGCCCCTACACCTTGCCTCCTTTACAATTGAATCACATTCGCCACATGAGCGATGGCACGGGGATCTTTCAGCATGCGATCTTTACCGTGCCAAATTTCCACGAAGGCTATTGTGTGGATGACAATGCACGCGCCTTTTTGTTGTGCAACTTGTTGGATGAGCTTGGTGGGCAAATGACTGTGGAAAGCTACGATGTGCTAACCACAACCTATCTTGCCTTCTTAGCGGCGTCGTTCAATTACCAGCTGGGAAGATTTCGCAATTTTATGAATTTCAGCCGTCAGTGGTTAGAGGATTCAGGAAGTGAGGATAGTCATGCGCGTGCTTTGTGGGCTGTCGGTACAGGCGCGGGACGTTCGCGCAATGAAGGTCGGAAACGACTGGCAGCACAACTGTTCGAGCGCGGCTTGCCCGTGGTGGAATCCTTTACCTCACCTCGCGCTTGGAGTTTTGCGTTGCTGGGGATTCATGAGTATCTGCGCTATCAGCCAGAAGCTGAGCAAGTGATTCGCTTGCGCGCCGTCCTCGTTGATAAATTGCTGCACTTGTGGAGTGAATGTTCTAGCGAAAACTGGCCTTGGTTTGAGCACATTCTCACCTACGACAATGCTCGTATTTCTCAAGCATTGATCATCAGCGGTCAATGGATGTCGCGACCTGATGTCAGTGAAATCGGACTCACATCGCTGCGTTGGTTGGTATCGATCCAACGAACACAATCGGGATGTTTTCGCCCTGTTGGTAACAATGGATTTTACCAACGTGATGGTGCTAGAGCGGACTTCGATCAACAACCGGTCGAAGCGCAGGCAATGGTATCCGCGTGTCTCGAAGCCTATTACGCCACACATGATATGATGTGGAAAAATGAAGCCAAGCGTGCCTTTGAATGGTTCCTTGGTCGCAATGATCTCGGCATCGCTTTGTATGATTTTACCAGCGGTGGATGCAGTGATGGCTTGCATGAATTCCATGTCAGCGAAAACCAAGGCGCAGAGTCCACTTTGGCCTTTCATCTAGCTCTATCTGAAATGAATCAATCTGAAAACGTGATCTACCACACACCATGAACCCGATCTTACTTTGTCGTCACCCGGTGACTCTCGTGCCGGAAAGCGCACGTGTGATCATTCGTCCTTTTATTCCCGCTGATCATGTGCGGATCACCACTATTATTGGTCGCGTCCTTGCTCTCACAGAGGAGGAAGCGGTAGCTCAATTGACAAGTGTACGCGCGGAATTTGATGCCCGGCACTATGATATCGAACCGCTATTGATGGCTCATTTCGAAAAAATTCATCACTTGGTATTCACGCAACGCCCTCTCACTCACGAGCGCAAGATGTTACTAGGCTCGGTTTTTTCCGGCGAGTATTCGCTAGAATCTGCAGCGATTTTTAACCCATCGATGGTGCCGCATCCCGATCAGACCAATGCTCCAGCGGGTGGTTTGCGATTCATCATGAGCCTGCGGGCAACAGGCGAGGGCCATATTTCCTCGATCGAGTTTCGCGCAGGCACCATTGAACAAGATGGCGAGATTACCATCGATCCCGTATCACGATTTGTCACCGCACCACATGTGGAAAAAAATCCCACTTACTATAAACGTCGTTTTTCGATCAAGCTCTCCGAGATTGGTTTTGATGATGATCATGTGGCTGCTGTTTTGTCGACATTAGGGGATAGCTTTACGCACAGTGAATTGAAAAAAAGCGTGGCTTTGGTGAGAAGTTCGCAGCAACCCGCATCGCGCGATATGAAGCGCACATTGGAAAGCATCCAGTGGCTCGCCGACTCGAACTACGAATTACGTTTTTGTGACAAACTCGCAATCAGCGAACGAATCATTTTTCCGGTTTCGCCGAATGAATCAAACGGCATCGAAGACGCACGCTTTGTGCGATTCATTGATGATGATGGTGTCGTGTCCTATTTTGCAACCTACACGGCCTACAACGGCAGAACGATCTTGCCGCAGTTTATCGAAACGAAAGACTTTCTGCATTTTCGCATGATTACTTTAAACGGCAGCGGTGTTGTAAACAAAGGCATGGCCTTGTTTCCTCGGCGCATCAATAGTCAGTATGTGATGTTGTCTCGTCAAGATGATGAAAACATCTCGATCATGTTTTCCGATAGTCCTTACCAATGGGCTGATCCACAAGTAATCTTGCGTCCGGCTCAACCGTGGGAAACCGTGAAGCTGGGCAACTGTGGCTCGCCGATTGAGACCGAAGCAGGTTGGTTAGTGATCACACATGGTGTTGGGCCGATGAGAAAATACTGCATCTCTGCCGCGTTGTTGGATTTGCATGATCCGACGATTGTTATTGGTCGATTGGCTGAACCGCTGCTCTCTCCCGAAGGCAATGAACGAGAGGGCTATGTGCCTAACGTTGTCTACAGTTGCGGGTCACTTTTGCACAATGGTCGACTGATTTTACCTTATGCCATCAGCGATCGCGCTTCTGCGATTGCTAGCATGGAGCTGAGTGATTTATTGGAAGCGCTGTTGAAAAGTTGTGAGAAACCATGAGTCTATGATACGTTAATACACTTGGTTGTGCGTGCCTACATCCAATAAAATAATGGTAATAAAGCCATTTTCTTCCCGATAGATCACGCGCAAATCCCAAGCGGCTGAGAACGAGCGTAAGCCAGTGAGCTTTCCTCGAAGCGCGTGGTCTCTTAGGTTTGGGGCGCTTCGATCATTCACAAATTGTGTGATAGCAATCTTGACTGCGGATTGCTGAGTCGTTGTTAACTTCGCATACGCTTTCTCGAACTTTTTGTGCGTGAGGATGTTCATTCGCGCGTTTGGAAAACCGTTGTATTACTTAGTCACACGGACTTTGTCTTTCTGTTTCTTACCCTTGTTATCAAGATGCTGAAAAAGTTTCGCGGGCGAAGCGAAAGGTCCCGAGAGGTTTGTCTGCTTTTTCGATTCTTCCCAGGCTTCGAGGATTTGATCCTCTTGGTCTGTCGTAAACTCTGGTTCGGCTTTGAGTCGAAATGGCATGCTTCGAGTCTTAACGACCTTCGTGAAAAAAATGCGCACAGCAGTTGTGGTGTCCAAGCCCATTTCTTCAAATACGGCTTCTGCTTCATCCTTTAAGCTCCGGTCCATGCGAACTTGGATTTTTACGGCATCAGTATTCATGAGGCGTATGGTAGCCGAAAAGAGTGCATTTGCAATTCAATAGTAGGACACAGTAGTCGAAAAGAGTGCATTTGGACTGCAAAAGTATCATTTTTCACGCTTCGATCACCTCGACGCCGTGGCTGGCGATGTCGCTGAGGATTTTTTGATCGGCTTGGGAATCGGTGATGATGCAGGTGATATCGCTGAGTTGGGCGAAGAAAAAGGCCGCTTTTTGCCCGAGCTTGGTGTGGTCGCTGAGAAATACGACATCCTCCGCGCAGGCGACAACGCGTTCTTTAAAGACGGCCTGGCGATTGTTTGTTTCGGAAATGCCGCGTGTGAGATGCAAGCCGCTGCCTGAAAAAAACATGCGGTGAATGTTGAAGCGGCGCAGCGATTGCTCGGCGATTAGTCCGATGTAGGAACGCGACCGCGCATCGTAGAGCCCGCCGGTGCAGATCAGATCGAGATTGCTTCGGCCTTCCAGTGCTGTGAAAACATTCAGGGCATTGGTCAAAATCGTGAGCGGGTAGTCGGGCAGAAACTCGGTGAGAGTCAGTGCGGTGGAGGAAGCATCGAGGAAAATCGTTTCGTTCGGTTGAATGCGTTTGGCTGCCTCTCGCGCGATGGCGGTCTTCTCATCGCGATTTGTCAATTGGCGCTCGGTGAGCGAAATTTCCTCGCGAATTTTCAAAGGACGTGTGGCACCGCCGTGAACCCGAATCAGATAGCCGCGTTTTTCGAGGGCCTCAAAGTCCTTGCGCACGGTTTCGTCGGTGACGTTGAGTAAGGCGGCGATCTCCATGGTGCGGAGGTTGCCGGTCTCGTTCAGTTGCGCGAGAATTTTTTGTTGTCGTTCCAGAGGTAGCACGGCTCTTTGCTGGCAGGTTTGATCGATTTCGTAAATGAAAATCTGGAATTTTTTGGAAATAATTGGATTTTTGTTGACAAAACCGAAAAAACACAGAAATTGGGCGTGTCGATGTCCACTTCCATCAATTCCCAAACACCCAGAGCTGTGATCGAGCAGCTGGTTCGTGAACAAATTTACGCCAAGATGGGCCTTTCTGCGCCAAAGCAAGCGCCGAATTCTCTGTTGGTGAACATCAGCGCGCGGCATTGCCATTTGACGCAAGAGGCTGTCGAGGCCTTGTTTGGTCCGGGCTACCAATTGCAGCCGATGAAAGATCTTTATCAACACGGGCAATACGCCGCCAAGGAGTCGATCACTCTGATTGGCCCTCGTTCCCGTGTGATTTCCAATTTGCGGATCCTTGGTCCTTGTCGCAATCTGAACCAAGTCGAACTTGCCTACACCGACGCCATCGCTCTAGGTTTTGACATTCCCGTTCGTATGTCTGGCGATATCGCTGGCACACAGGGCGGCATGTTGATGGGGCCACACGGTTATTTTGAACTGAAAGAAGGCATCATCCGCGCTCAACCTCACGTGCACATGCATCCCGATGATGCGGCATTTTATGGCGTGAAACATCTCGACGTCATGAAGCTGAAAGTGCACGGCGATCTCGGCATGACCTTTGACAATCTCGTCGTCCGCGTCGATCCAAGCTTCAAGCTAGAAGTCCACATCGATACCGATGAAGGCAACGCCTGCGGACTGAAGCCCGATACTTTTTGCGAACTGATCAAATAATTTTAATCGAACAAACTAACAACTCCATCAACAATATACCATTATGAGTGCAGCACTCGGATTCATTGAAACCAAAGGTTATGTCGGCAGCGTAGAGGCTACCGATGCCATGACGAAAGCGGCAAACGTCGAACTCGTTAAACAAATTCAAACAGGCGGTGGCTTCCTCACTGTGATCGTCAAAGGCGACGTCGGCAGCGTGAAATCCGCTGTTTCCGCTGGCGCTGATGCCGCTGGTCGCGTAGGCGAACTCGTAGGTTCCCACGTCATCGCTCGTCCCCACAACGACCTGCTCGTTCAATTGGGTATCGCTTGATTCTAACATTTTTTCATTTTCTAACAAATTACCATTATGGCTAAACAAGCAATCGGAATTCTAGAAACCAAAGGTTTCATCGCACTCATCGAAGGCGCTGACGCCGCGCTCAAATCCGCCGACATTCAAATGACCGGTTGGGACAAAATCGGCTCCGGTCTGGTGACAGGCTTCTTCACCGGCAACGTTGCCGCCGTGAAAGCTGGCCTCGACGCCGCTGCAGCTGCTGCATCCAATGTTGGCACCGTGACCTCCGTGCAAGTGATCGCTCGTCCACACGACGACCTCAGCAAGCTCGGCACTTGGATTGGGTAACTGACCTCATTTCAGCATTTCAGATTTTTAGCGTTTATTCTCATGCTAGTTCTCATCGCCAACCTCGGATCGACCTCTTTCAAATACCGCCTCTACCGCATGGATGAGAGTGGTCAGGAAGTATTGGCTAAGGGCGGCTATGAGCGCGTGAGTGATTACGCTTCGGTCATCGATGATGCGCTTGCTACTTTGCAAAAAGATGGCGTGATCGCATCAGCCGATGAAATCGATGCCGTCGGTTTCAAAACCGTGCTCGGCAAAGATCTGAGCGGCTGTGTGTTTGCGGATGATTCTTGCGTTAAAGCGCTGGAAGACTTCGCGGCTGTTGCACCGGCTCACAATCCTCCGTATGCCAACGGCATTCGCCAATTTGGCAAATCCTTGCCGCATGCGAAGTTGGTGGCATTGTTCGAGACCGCCTTTTATCAATGGGTTCCCGCAGCCCGCTCGACCTATGCATTGCCCAAAGCCTGGCGCGACATCGGCATCAGACGATACGGATTCCACGGCGCGAGTCACAAGTTTGTGGCAGAGCGTTCGGCGGAGTTGTTAGGTCGAAATGATGTCGCTGCAAGCACCGCTTCTCTCTATCTCAATGGCCCTGCGCCAATCGCCGGCAAGCCCTTGCGCGTGGTATCTTGTCACCTCGGTGGCAGCAGCTCGGTGACAGGCATCTTCAATGGTGTCGCCATCGGCACCAGCATGGGATTCTCGCCGCAAAGTGGATTGCCACAAAACAATCGCGTCGGTGATTTGGATTCCGGCGCGTTGCCCTATGCCATGAAAACGCTCGGAATTTCCTTGGAGGAAGCCGAGCGACAACTGACCAAAGAGTCTGGCCTGCAAGGCGTTTCAGGTGTCAGCAATGACATCCGCGATATCCATGCTGCCAAGAACGATGGCAATGCCGATGCGGCACTTGCACTCGCTCACCTCGTTGATTCGATCCGCCACTGGGTGGGTTCTTTCGCCTGGCAAATGGGTGGTGTCGATGCGCTGGTCTTCACTGCAGGTATCGGTGAAAATGATTACACGGTACGCAAAGCCGTGTGTGAAGGGCTGGAGGAGTTCGGCCTTGTTTTCGATGACGCACGCAATGAGGCCTGTCGTGCGGTCGAAGCAGAACTCAGCACTGCTGACTCCAAGGCGAAAATTTTCGTCATCCCCGCCAACGAAGAGCTCGTGCTCGCCCGTGAAGTTTTCCGCAAGGTGACTCACAACAAGATTTCTTAATGCATTCCTTTTCTAACAATCAAACAACCAACGAATAACATATTATGGCTAAACAAGCAGTAGGACTATTGGAAACACGCGGACTCGCATGCCTCGTCGTAGGCGTTGACGCGATGCTCAAATCCGCAAACGTTGAACTCGCAGGTCCGATGAAACAAGTCGGCAGCGCACTTTGCAATGCCGTCATCACCGGCGATGTTGCCGCAGTGAAGTCGGCCATCGACACCGGAGCTGCTGCTGCCAGCAGCTGTGGTGAAGTGGTCAGCGCTCACGTGATCGCACGTCCTGATGACGCGATCGAAGGTGTGCTTCCTAAAGATGCATCCGCCGCCGCACGCGCTCCACGCAAATAATCCGATGTCATGGCGCGCCGTTCATGATGGCGCGCCGTTCATCTAACGAAAAACAAGCATGTTTCTCGCAGAAGTCATCGGTCAAGTCGTGGCGACCAAAAAAGACGAGCACCTCACAGGACGAAAGCTCCTCGTGTTGCGCCCGAAACTCGTGGACGACAAAGACAGCTCCAAATTCAAGGATGGTCAGAACACGATCATCGCCATCGACACTGTAGGTGCCGGTGAAGGAGAGTTGGTGTTGTTTTGCCAAGGTGGCAGCGCCCGTCAGGCCGCCGATCTCAAACTCGTGCCCGTGGACGCCGTAGTCATCGCCATCATCGACCGCGTCGAAGTCCTCGGCAAAACCGTTTACAAAAATAGCTAAGCGTAAAAATCTCTGATCAGACTGATCTGATCAATCCGACAAAATCTGCCGGATTATTGTTTTCTTCCAAATTTCCCTTTCCCAATTTTTATGACTCTCGATCAAAAACAAATCCAATCCGTCGTCGAAAGCGTGCTGTCTCGTCTCGTGGCCGCGAATGTATCGGTAGCGCCATCTACTGCTGGAAGTGGCTCAACAAGTTGTGGATGTGGATGCCCTGGCGACGGTGGTGACTACGGTGTTTTCACATGTGTGGATAAAGCCGCCGATGCCGCTCATCACGCTCACTTGAAATTGAAAAAAGCTGGCGTTGGTGCCCGTGCGAAGGTGATCGAAATTGTCAAAACTCTTGCCGTATCGAATGCCGAGGCTTGGGGCAAATTTGAAATGGAAGAGACCAAGATTGGTCGTCTTGATCACAAGATTGGCAAGTTGCTGATCACCAAAAATGTTCCTGGTGTCGAGTTTCTGCGCCCCGATGCCATGAGTGGCGACGGTGGCATCATGATGGAAGAATTTGCCCCCTTCGGCGTGATCGGCGCCATCCTTCCCGTAACACACTCGGTTCCTACTCTCACCGGAAATGTCATCAGCATGGTGGCTGCAGGCAATGCAATAGTGTTCAATCCGCATCCGGGCGGTGCTCGCAGTGCTTGCATGGCGGTGCGTGCTTACAACAAAGCGATCGAACGCGAACTCGGCATCTCCAATCTGATCACCTGCATCGAGACTCCGACCTTGGATTCGTTCAATTTGATTTGCAAAAACGAGCAAATCCCTCTCCTAGCCATCACCGGTGGACCTGCTGTGGTCGGCGCCGCGATGAAATCCGGCAAGCGCGCGATTTGCGCTGGTCCAGGAAATCCTACGGTCGTAGTAGATGACTCCGCTGATCTTGCCAAAGCCGCACGCAGTGTCATCGAAGGTGGTGGCTTTGATAACAACCTTCTGTGCATCGGTGAAAAAGCCGTATTTGTTGTTGGCTCGGTTTTCAATCGCTTCATGGAAGAGTTGGAAAAAGCTGGTGCTGCTCGCCTCAATGCCGCTCAAGTGGATGCTCTTAGCAAAGCAGCTTTCACTTACAAAGAAACTGACGGTGGTTGCTCACATGCCGCCGTGAATCGCGATCTGATCGGTGCCGATCCTGGTGTTCTGGCGCGCCATGCCGGTGCTACGATCTCTGCTTCTGCGCCTATTCTTTTCGGCGAAACCAGCGCTGACCATCCCTTCGTGCAAGAAGAGCAAATGATGCCGATGATCCCGATCGTCGCTTGCCCTGATTTTGTCACTGCGGTCAAACACGCCAAACAAGCTGAGCACAACTATCGCCACTCGGCAATGATCCACACGCGCAATGTTGATCACATGACCTACATGGCAAAGGAAATGGACACCACAATTTTTGTGAAAAATGGCCCCAGCACCGCGGGACTTGGTCTCGGTGGCGAAGGTTATCTTTCCTACTCCATCGCCACCACCACCGGCGAAGGCATCACCACTCCCAAAACATTCACCCGCGTGCGCCGTTGCGTGCTCGTGGACAATCTTCGCATCATCTAATTCTCGTGATCATCGCCCGCATCGTAGGCAACGCGATTGCCGCCCATTGCCACCGCTCCTTGAGCGGAAAAACCCTCTTGCTTTGTCAGCAATTGGGTGACGGCGATGTGTCTGTGGGCGCGCCCTTTGTGGCCATTGATCTTTTCGGAGCCGGACTGCACGAGCGGGTGCTCGTGAGCACAGACGGCCTTGGCGCTCGTCATCTTGTCGAAGACGATTCCTCTCCCATCCGCATGTTCGTGCAAGGAATTGTGGATGAACCTGTCGAGGCTAAGCAACTGATCACTTCTCACTAACATGCGCATCGGACAAGTCATCGGCAAAACCGTTCTCAGCGTGCAGGATCCTGCATGTGAAGGTGGACGTTGGCTGGTGGTCAATCCGCTTGATGCATCGCAACTCAACGGATGCTGTGAAAAAACGCCGAGCCTCAGCGCGCAAGCATCATTGATTGTTTACGACAACATCGGCGCAGGAGAAGGCGACATCATTGGTTTTTCCGAAGGCGGAGAAGCCACCGCGCCGTTTCCTCATCCGATTCCGATTGATGCCTTGTGCATCGCCATTTTCGACCAGATCCATTACACCGCTTTTTCTTCAAACTAATCTCACCATTTTTCACCATCTAACACTCGAACGAACATGAAAAAAGTCATCACCGCAGCCGACGCCGAAGCCATGATCCGCAGTGGCAACACCACTATCCCCAAAGGAGTCATCGTGACTCCCGCGGCTCAAGATGTTTTCAGTGGTGTTACCAAGTCTTTCGGCGCACCTGCTGCATCCAACTTGCCTGCCATGACCAAAGTCGAGCCGATTTTGCCTGACTACGAATTCCATTGGACACCAGGAAAAGATCCGAAAACTCCTGAAGAAATTCACGCCTTTTTCCACTCGCCTGCGATTGTGAAACTCAAAGAGCGCATGGTCGAAAT
>Ga0208597_1000746_pt1 | contig 12718 bp, 9 predicted proteins | sample LakMenEpi05May12_FD_150673 | JGI IMG/M metagenome (GOLD analysis project Ga0208597, IMG submission 150673) | Freshwater microbial communities from Lake Mendota, WI - 05MAY2012 deep hole epilimnion (SPAdes) | ecosystem: Environmental > Aquatic > Freshwater > Lake > Epilimnion/Euphotic zone ...
GGCAGAGTAAGGGAGGTTAAGTAGGTATGACACCGCCTCCACGCCCCACTTATACAGTCATTGCCCAGGCTGCTGGCGTTTCTGAAGCAACCGTCTCCCGCGTACTAAATGGCGATGAGAGCGTCCACCCGGATAGAGCTAGAAGAGTTCATGAAGCCGTTGATAGCCTCGGCTATCGGAAGAACAGAGTGGCCTCAGCTCTAGCATCAGGCCGATCAGGCCTTATTGCGGTAGTCATTGACGACGACCTATCCGTATTTAGCGATCCATTCTGGGGAACCGTTACCTCAGGAGTAAGCCGAATTCTTTCTGAAAGTGGATTGCACACTGTACTTATGGTTTCTCCAGTTGGCTTAGTAGATGGTGGAGTTGCCCATTACTTGAAGTCAGGTGAAGTGGACGGCGCTATCTTCTTCGTCCTTCACAGCGATGCTCTCGTGAATAACCTAAAGAAGTCGGGACTTCCAATGGTTATTGCCGGTACACCGCACTCAAGTCTTGATATTCCTTTCGTTGATACCGATAACTTTGGTGGCGCATATGCCGGAACCAAACACCTAATCAATCAGGGATGTGAAAAGATCGCCATCATCACAGGCGACATTGGAACTACCGCCGCCAAGCAACGACTCGATGGCTACCTCCAAGCCTTCAGAGAAACCGGAAAAGTACCAGCTAAGGGTCTGATCTGTGAGGGAGATTACTCTCTAGCAAGTGGCATGGATCACACCAGAAAACTTTTAGAGCAGCACCCAGACATCGACGGCATCTTTGCAAGTAACGACCTAATGGCCGCAGGAGCAGTAACAGTGCTTCAAGACATGAGCAAGCTAGTTCCTGAAGAGGTCAAGGTAGTTGGCTTTGATGATGCTCTTATCGCTCAAACCACAAGACCTGCGCTAACTACCATTCGCCAAGATGTTGTTGCCCTGGGTGAGGCAGCAGGAACTCTCATGATTGCCCAACTAAACGGCGAAGATGTTCAACCAATCATCACCACCACCGAGCTAATCATTCGCGGGTCCGCTTAGATAACGAATTGGTAACTACCCGCGAAACCGCTTTCACGAGGTCTGAGTTAGGGATAGCCTGATTGTAGGAAGTGTGTGCGCACTCCGATTGATACTGGAGTTTCGCTCACTGGCACAAATTCCCCATCCTTCGGAAAAACACACTCCAGACAAAATGAAGGATAAAAAATGAGTCTAAAGACCAACAAACTAATAGCTTTTGCTGCAACAGCAGCACTAACTATCGTTGGCGTGGGAGCTATTTCAGCTCCAGCTAATGCAGCCGCTTGCCCTTACCCAGTTGAGAACCAGGCTGCTAACGACAAGCCTAAGTACAACATTCGTCTGATCAGCCCGAGCCTGACAGACGACAACTCTATTCGTCGCTATGACTTTGAATCACAGTTCACCATGGACTGCGACTGGTTCGGTGTTGGCATGCGCTTCAACCAGGTTTATGTTCCATTCGGTCTAAGAACCAACCTAACTTTCCAGGTAACCACTCCAACTAACGTTCCTGTTGCTAACCAGAAAGTGACCCTAAGAGCCAACAAGGGTTACTCAAACTCAAACGCAAACGTTAAGGTCAACGGCATCACAGCTAGACCTGCTCCTTCAAACGCTTCTGATGGTGCCAACATCCTTGGAACTACAGATGTCAACGGAATTGTGAACTACGTTGTTCAGTCTCCTAATGACTGTGAAGCATACGGCGGTATCTTGCCTGATGCTCCATCAAACATCACTCAGGACACTCCTAACGACAGAAATGCAGATCCAACAACTGACTGCTACAGCCAGTTCCTTCCATCAATCACTGGTGAGAAGACTGACTCTGCAGACTTCCTAGAACTGCACTACTTCGACCCAGCTGGACTTGACTTCACTGCAAGTGATGCAACCATCAACCTGCTAGCACCAACTCTTAGAGTTGCTGAAACCGAAACCGGTAAAGCAAACGCTATGGAACTTGATGGCAGAATGCTTACCTATGCACCAATTGCTTCAAAGCAAGTTATTGCTTTCCAAGCAATTAAGGGTGATGGAAGCTACGCAAGAAACCAGCCAGTTACCGTTCGCATCAACTTGGCTAACTCTGGTTCAAACGCAAAAACCTCTGCAGGTATCTTCGGTTTGACTGGAACTGCTACCGCTCTTCCAGCGAATACAACAAAGACCGCTGAAGATCAGCTAGTCCTAACTGGAACAACTGACTCATTCGGAACAGTCGTGTTCTCATTGAACAACACAGACACTGTAGCTGGTGCTAAGCCTGCAACTGCAACCACAGCACCTGCTGCTGGTTCAAAGTTCGCAAGAATCTTCGCCGGTATCACTGGCAAGGTAAACACCGGCACAGAGATTGAGTTCCACTACTACAAGCCAGTTCCACCAACTTCAATTGCTGTTGTTAACAAGGCTCGTAAGATCACTGTGACTCTAAACTACGCAAAGGGCAAGAGATCCGTGGTAACAATCACCGGTTTGAAGCCTGTTGCGGTAACTCCTACAGCAGATAAAAAGGACTACTCATACACAGTCAAGAAGGGAAAGATTACCGTGAAGGTAGTCTCAAACGGAAAGACTCTAACCAAGGTATTCAACGTCAAATAGTTTCTCCTTGAAAGTAAAAAACCGGTCACCTAAAAAGTGACCGGTTTTTTATTTAAGAACTATTTGATTAGATCAGCAATAGAGTTCAAAATCTCATTTGGTCTGAATGGGAATTTGTTTATCTCGGCTTCATCAGCAATACCGGTTAGAACTAACACTGTGTGAAGACCAGCTTCGATACCTGCAACGATGTCAGTGTCCATACGGTCACCAATCATTCCTGTGGTCTCTGAGTGAGCATTGATCTTGTTCATCGCTGATCTAAACATCATTGGGTTTGGTTTACCAACGATGTACGGCTCACGTCCAGTTGCCTTGGTAATAAGTGCAGCAACAGAACCGGTTGCAGGCAGAACACCATCAGCACTAGGACCAGTTGCATCTGGGTTGGTAGCAATGAATCTTGCACCGTTATTTATAAGTCTGATTGCCTTAGTTAGGGAATCAAAGTTGAAGTTTCTAGACTCTCCAAGAACCACGTAGTCAGGGTTGACATCAGTCATGATGTAACCAATCTCATGCATAGCTGTGGTTAGCCCTGCTTCACCTAATACATATGCAGAACCTTTTGGCTTCTGAGAAGCGATGAAGTCAGCTGTTGCTAGAGCGCTAGTCCAAATAGCATCCTCGTGGATGTCTAGGCCTGTTGCACGTAGCCTGGCAGCTAGGTCTCTAGGGGTGTAGATAGAGTTGTTGGTTAGAACTAAGAACCTCAGGCCATCCTCGCGCCACTTCTTGATAACCTCAGCAGCTCCTGGTAGGGCATGACCTTCGTGCACAAGCACGCCATCCATGTCGGTGAGCCAGCATTCAATATTTCTTCTTTCAACCATGGTTCTACTTTACCTTCAGCAAAGTTAGGCTTGAGTGGATGTCAGATAAAGAACAGCCAAACAATCCAAGCCATGAGCTCACCACTTGGGGCGTTGGCCCTTGGCAAGGTGATTTACCTGAAGGATATGACCACCCCGACTCTATCTATGACCCTGAGTTACTAGCTAACGGAGACACCAGAAACGTAGTAGATAAGTACCGTTACTGGAAGATGGAAGCCATAGTTGCTGACCTAGACACTAAACGTCACCCATTCCACGTAGCAATTGAGAATTGGCAGCATGATCTAAACATTGGGTCCATAGTCCGAAATGCCAATGCCTTCCTCGCCCAAGAAGTCCACATCATCGGCAATAAGCGTTGGAATAGAAGAGGTGCAATGGTTACCGACAGGTACCAACACATCAGACACCATGACACAGTCGAGTTGTTCCTCGAATGGGCTAAGTCAGAGAACTTACCAATCATCGCCATAGACAACGTCCCCGGTTGTCAAAAGATAGAGACATATAAGCTCCCAGAATCTTGCGTATTCCTATTCGGCCAAGAAGGCCCAGGCCTAAGTGAGCAAGCTATCGAGGCTAGCGATGTTGTGCTAGAGATAACCCAGTTCGGGTCAACCAGATCCATCAATGCCTCAGCTGCTGCAGCTATAACCATGCATGCTTGGGTTCAGCAACATGTCTTCGGCTAAACTTTAAGGGTCCCTAGCATCCAACAGAAACGAGTTCCATGCCTGCATTTGTGATCATTGGCGCTCAGTGGGGTGACGAGGGTAAGGGTAAGGCTACCGACCTGTTGGCTGAACATATTCAATATGTTGTGAAGTTCAATGGTGGTAACAACGCAGGTCACACCGTAGTTATCGGCAATGAAAAATATGCACTGCACTTACTGCCTTCAGGTATCTTAACTCCTGGTGTTATCCCAGTTATCAGCAACGGTGTTGTAATTGACCTTCACGTTCTGTTTGAAGAACTTGATGCTCTCAATGCTCGTGGCATTGACACAAGTCGCCTACGTGTTTCTGCTAACGCACATGTCATTACTCCTTATCACGTATCGCTTGATAAGACAGCAGAGCGTTTCTTAGGTAAGAGAGCTATCGGAACTACTGGTCGAGGTATTGGTCCAACATACGCCGACAAGATCAACCGTGTTGGCATTCGTATTCAAGATTTGTTTGATGAGTCAATTCTTCGTCAAAAAGTTGAAGGTGCTTTGGTTCAAAAGAACCAACTGCTAACCAAGGTTTACAACAGATCTGCTATCCGAGTTGAAGATGTTGTAACTGAACTGCTTTCTTACACAGACCGTCTACGTCCATATGTTGCAGACACTGCACTAGAACTACATCAAGCCATTGAGGCTGGCAAGAACGTTCTGTTTGAAGGCGGACAGGCAACCATGCTAGATGTTGATCATGGAACCTATCCTTTTGTCACTTCATCAAATGCAACTGCAGGTGGAGCGGCAACTGGATCTGGAATTGGTCCTGGTCTTTTCAAGAACGTGATTGGAATTGTTAAGGCGTACACCACTCGTGTTGGTGCAGGTCCATTCCCAACAGAACTATTTGATGAGTGGGGCGAGCTACTTCGTAAGACTGGTCACGAGTTTGGAACTACAACTGGTCGTCCACGTCGCTGTGGTTGGTATGACGCTCCGATAGCTCGTTACTCTGCTCGCATCAACGGTCTTACAGATTTCGTTCTAACTAAGTTAGATGTTTTAACTGGTATCAAAGAGATTCCAGTTTGTGTTGCTTACGAAGTTGACGGCAAGAGAGTGGAAGAAGTTCCAGTTTCACAATCTGACTTCCACCACGCAAAGCCAATCTATGAAAACTTCCCTGGTTGGGAAGAAGACATCACAGGATGTAGAACATTCGAAGAACTTCCTAAGAACGCTCAGGATTATGTAAGAGCTTTAGAGAAGATGAGCAACTGCCGTATCTCTGCTATTGGTGTTGGTCCAGCTCGCGATGCAACTATCGTGTTGCATGACATGCTTGGCTAGTACTCGCCCTCTTCTTCGTTATACGAATCATTGCCTTCGTAATACATAGCCGCAGCATTCTCAATTTCAGGATATGGCTCAGCAACAGGAGCTGCTGGTTTCTCATCTGGCCTAAGAATGTATGCTGCTGCTGCACCTGCCGCGACAGCAGGGAGAATTGAAGATGGTCCACTCCTGTCATCAAATGGCCTACCGTTTGGTTGGTGATGATGCACGATGTCATCTTCTAGAATCTGACCATTTCTTTCGAAGGCTGTGTTTATTCTTTTAGGACGATCAGCAGGTTGTGTAGTTGCTTGTTTGCTGCCAACACGAATCCCCACGATTAGAACTACGATGAAAATCACTAAAAGTGTCCAGAAGATGCCTGGGTATGCGATTAGTACAACTATTCCTATAGTTACGGCGAAGACTCCAAAGAAGCCTAGAAGTAGTGCTTTCATATTCGTTTTACCAACCTCTACGTTTTAGATAGTTCCAGAGAAGTACAAAGGGTGTTCCTATCAATAACAGAAAAAGCAATGGTGGGAAGGAGATAGCGCTTAGCAAAGCCACTGTCCATACAAAGAACCAAAAAAGGCCCTTGATACAACCGCCCACTTATTGCCCCTAACTGTTAGTTGTAACAAACCATAGCCGAGACCTAGGACAATTGAGTTGTGCAAGATTTCGACGATTCTCAAGAAGACCAGGTACGGCTTAACCCACCTGCTGGTAGGGCAAGCCTGGTCGGAATCCTCTACTACCCAGACATTCTCGATCTAAGGTTTGCTGGCTACGAACTAGAAAGATTTGAAGGTCTCCTTGTCGCTATGGACTCAGCTACCTTCAGAAAAGCACTGGCCATAACAAGCATGCTTCATAGGTCCGATGCTTCCCCAATCTGGAACGCTAAACGAGCCTATCAAGTAGAGCTTCTAGTACTCGATACCTTGCATGAGTATGGCTTACACCAAGTACCTCAGTTACTGAGAAGAATTCTTGGCAGAGTCTACGAAGATGAGACTCAAAACTTTCTAACCATAGATCTAGTCACAGTCTTCTATTGGGCGTGCCTAGCTCAGGTGGCAGATGACTATGTTTGGAGAGAACCAAGGCTTGCTGAATGGTCAGAGTATTTGAGTTATCCAGTTAGATCTGTGTTTGGGCTAACTGGGTTATTTAACCTGCAGATCTAAATCAAAACTAAAAAGGACTTAGCGCTTGAGTACTACTGGTTCAACCACCTTGTTGGGAAGCATCGATCATCTCAACTTCAATGTCACATGTGACTATGTCAATTGCGAGGAGAAGGCCACACATCGCCTGATTTGCCCGAATTGCTCTCAGTTTGAATTCATGTGTGCTGCACATACCAAACAGGCTCAGAATGCCACTAAGGGTAGCTGGATCGTATTCGATAAGTCGTGCAAGCACAGAGTTGATCTTTACCACTGCATCAAAGAACCTATTTAGTCGCAATCTCCAATAGTCCAGCCAGACGGCTAACTGCCTTCACCTCGGCAACAGAGTTAAATCGACTTTCAAGAAGTGTTTCACTAAAGACCAAGTAGCAGGTTGCCTTCGCCCGGCTGATTGCAACATTCAATCTGTTGCGATCTAGTAAGAATTCCAAACCTCTAGGAGCATCCATGCTGGAAGAAGCGGCGAAACTATAAATCACAGCTAGACCTTCTCGACCTTGAAATTTATCCACTGTACCTACAAGTACTTGCTCAAAACCTGACTCATCAAGTTTCTTTCTCAACAAATCAACTTGCGCGTTATATGCCGCTACAACTAAAACATTTGAAGGATCTTCTTTACCGCGCAACCTAGTTACTAAATCAACAACTGTTTTGGCTTCTTCCTCGCTTGAAGTCGAGTTTCCTAAGTGAGGAACAGGAACCGCAATCAGCCCTTGCTCGTGCCCATCAATTTGATACTTCGCAGTTGAAGGATGGGATCTAAGTTTTCCTTCATAAGCCAACCAGCTAACAGCGTGATTCACTGCTGGGTGAAGTCGTCTGGTAACTTCAACGAAGTAGCCCATGTTGGCGGGCAGAATCGAATGATTACCCATGTAATGCCCAAGCGCCGAGTTCTCGACACCACCAGGATGAACAGCTGTTACTACTTGAGCCAATTGCTGCGGATCACCCATCAGTATAAGGTTGTCAGCGATGCTGCTAACAGCCATGCAGTCGACAAGTGAATATTGAGCGGCTTCATCGATGAACAGGTAGTCAAGGCGATACTCACGCACATCCCTATTGCTAAAGAAGAAGTTGGTTCCGCCAACGACGTAAGGGCCAGTTTGGTTTTTCATCCACGTCACAACTGGACCGTTGCTTCTTCTAGTGACCCACTCGCGCTCTTCCCCTTCATCTTGTTTCTTGATGATTTGCTCCGGGTTTACACCCGCCTCGATACAAGCCTCCAGTAGGTTTTCAATAGCCGAGTGTGAGTTTGCTGTTACGCCAACTCGTTTGCCGGCCTTAATGAGCTCCATGATTGTTCTTGAGCCCAAGTATGTCTTGCCCGAGCCTGGAGGTCCTTGGATGGCTAATACAGAGTGATTTAGGGCCTTTACTGCAGTGACAACAGCCGGAAGAAAGTCATCTGGATTTGCCTTCGGCAACGCTGCAATTCCGTTTAGCTTGGGAGGTCTACGCATAAGCAGATCCATGATTGCCGGCATCTCCGGGGCTGGGTTAATCGGAGTCTTCCAAGCCTCTGCTATTTCGCTTGCAAGTTGGAGCAAAGCCGCTTGCTTAGATGTTGTTGGTATGTGCGTCTTGTTTATCAATGCGTCAGGGGTGTAGACATCTGATCCCTTGGAGATGGCCCTAGTAAATTTAACCGAACTCCCCTCCACGGAGACGACTTTTCCGAAATCGCGACTTTGTCGGTTTCCTAGACCACGATATCGAACAATAACCTCCTGTTCCTCTTTGGGGACATACAGGTCATCTTCCGGGAAGAGGCAGGTATACGTAACTTGAGTGTAGGTGCTGTCATCGGCACGGCGAGTCTTTGTTTCACGAGATATCTCAGCGACCTCTGAAATGCTTGCAGCTGTTCTATCACCTTCAAGGGCTTCTTCATCCATCAGGACTTTGATAGCAATGTCTGCCCAAAACATGACCTCTTCGCGCTTATAAAAAAGAATTGAATGAGTTAGTGCAAGCCAAATTCGAGCTCTGTAATCCGCTTCTGCATCTTTGCCCCATTCCCAATTGGAAACTTTATCGAAAAGTTCTTTAGTCTGAGCCTGTAGTTCAGCTAGTTCTTGCTCACTCTTACTGGGTTTTCTATCGGGACCCTCCTCATCTGAATCGCCAGGTTCTGGAAGTCCATATTTTGAACTAGCACCCGGCATTGATTCAAGCCAACGATATAACTCTCTTGTGGACCAAACGTCTTCTAGGTTGTAAAGACGCAATTCAGAGTAAATCTTCTCAGCTTCAGCCAAGATCACTGCTCTCTCAGCCTCTGGCAAAGATAAGTCCCTGCCCAATGCATCAAGCTCACGCCATCTGTCGTATTCATCAATGCTCGCGGACGCTTTTTGAACGTCAGAAGATCTTTGGAAATTGTAATGCCTCTCAAGTTTCTTGATGGAGTAACTTTCCTCTCCAACAATCATTGAGTTACGAACGATGTTGAACATATCAACTAAACGTTCATTTGAAATTAGCCAAGCAACCTCTTGCTCGTAAATTCCATGTCTCATTGCAAGACGCTTTAGGGCCGTTACCTCGTAGCTTGCGTAGTGATAAATGTGCGCATTCTCGTCTTCCTCCATACGCTTCATAGCCCAAGCCATGAAACCTGCGAAAGCAACTTTCTCCGTCACTCTGTCATGGGCCCAGAATTCTGTGAAGAGATCATCTCTAGGCTCATCTTCGTTAATCCCCGTCCCCCAGTCATAGTTCCCAAATAGATACTCCAAGCCACCACGTTCAACGAAATATGGGAATCCTTCGAAATCGAAGAACACATCCAACCGAGAACGAGGCGGCAAGTATTGAATCATTGGATCAGCTAGCAGTCGGTGAACAGGTTTTCCTGTATTAATTGACTCAACCTGTGCAGATGCCTGTTGGCGAATCTTGTCAAAAGTTTCCTGCGTCATGCGATATGGTCGCTTATCCTCTGTCGCAGTTGCCAGAGCGTTCATGGTTGAAATTCCTACAGTTGCCAACCTTGCAATTTGAGCCTGCGTAATGTTCGCAACTTGAACAAGATCGTCTGTGGCCTTTCGATCATCTTTACAAAGATCCGGGTACTCACAAATGTCGCAGTTCTGTTTTGATGGGCAATGCCACATCAGAGCTGAAGCCTGGAATCGTTCTAGCTCACTAGCATTCTTTGATTGCTCAGCAAAATCTATTACCTCTGCAATCTTTTTGCGAGCCAAACGCATTGCTGGAACAATCTCTATTTCCTCGAAGCTTTCTGTTGTTCTTGAACCAAGTACAAGTCCGTGACGCTCACCTTCTGCTTTCAAACCCAGTTCATCAAGCGCATCAACATATAGTCCTACCTGCAAAAGGTAGGCAGGTTTCGCTTGTCCTCCGTATTTGGCATCCCAGACCGTGTACTTGTGTTCTGAGCCGCTAGCGGAAGAATCCGCTCGTTTTTGTGCTGTAAGTTTTCCGTCAACAAATAGAAGTTGCCAATCTCTGTGAACCAGAAAGTCGGGACGGCCACTGAAAAGAGTTCTTTCAAACTGGCGCTTGAGACCGCCCTGGTATATGACAGGTGTTCCAGCATTCATAAGAGCAATGGTCTGTTGCATGTCCCCGTCAATCTCAGGCCTGCCGACCACATCCTTGGCTACAGAGGAGATTAGCTCTTGAATTAGAGCATCTTCGAAAATCACACCGTATTTCTGAGCGAGAGATTGATCTTCGCCTTCGGCTTTAGCTCTAGCTATTTCGTCTTCGTAAGGCTGCAATTTTGCTAAAACACTTTGCACCTCAAGTGTCCTCGCTACAGAAATCAAAGTGCAGTGCTCGCACGAGGAAGCACGCATAAGGTCTCTAGTGTTGAATGACCAAAGAGAAGATGAAGTCAGATGCATAGCCCGCCTAATTAGTTATGTTTTTAGTGTGCCAGACGGTGCCGACATTCTCATGTAAATGAGAGCCAAATAGCTCAATTGACAGAGCACGGCCCAATAGGCCAATACCTAAGTGTTCTCTCTAGCCAAACAACTCGGGGATAGTTGAACTGTGAGAGTGCTTTAGATCATCTATGTTCCAGGTAGCAACATCTTGAATCTCTAGTTGTCCAGATGCATCGGTAACGCCAATTCTTAGAACTGGGATTCCTCTAGCTTCGCAAAGACCTACGAACTTGACGTCGTCTTCTCTGCCAACTGAAACTATTACTCGTCCAGTTGATTCTGAGAATAGAGCCGCGGTTAGATCAACCTGGTCTCGTTCTGTGATTTCATTTAGCCAGAATCGAGCTCCCATACCGAAACGTAGCGAGCTTTCAACAATGGCTTGAGCAAGACCACCTTCTGAAAGGTCGTGAGCTGAAGCTACTAGTCCTTGAAGTGATGCGCCGTGAAGTAATTCAGCAAGAGCTTTTTCTTCAGTTAGGTTAACAACAGGTGGTTTACCACCTAGGTGGTTGTGAAGAACTTCTGCCCATACTGATCCATCTAGTTCGTCTCTGGTTGTTCCTAGAAGATAAATGTTGTTGCCTTGGTCTTGCCAACCTGAAGGAACTCTTCTAGCAACATCATCAATAACACCAAGAACACCAACTACTGGTGTTGGATGAATGGCAACATCACCTGTTTGGTTATAGAAGGAAACGTTACCTCCAGTAACTGGAATACCAAGTTCTAAACAACCATCAGCAAGGCCAGCGGTTGCTTGCTTGAATTGCCACATCACTTCTGGGTTCTCAGGCGAACCAAAGTTAAGGCAGTTGGTAACAGCTGCAGGCACGGCACCTGATGAGGCGACATTTCTATAAGCTTCAGCAAGAGCTAGCTTTGCTCCGTTGTATGGATCTAGTTGGCAGTATCGACCGTTAGCATCAGTCGCTATTGCAACACCAAGACCAGTCTCTTCTGAAACTCTGACCATTCCTGAATCATCAGGCATTGCAAGAGCTGTATTGCCACCAACGTAATGATCGTATTGGTCTGTGATCCAACTCTTAGATGCCTGGTTAGGCGAAGAGATGATCTGAACTAGTTGTTCTGCTAGTTCACCTGGTTCGTTTGAGCGTCTGAGGTTGGCATTGGCTACTGTGTTCCTATTCAAACTGTCCTGATAAACAGGGTATGCAACTGGCCTTTCATAGACAGGACCATCGTGGGCTACTGATCTTGGCGGAACGTTAACAATCTCTTCTTTGCCCCAGTTGATGTAAAGTCTTGGTTCACTGATGACTTCACCAAGAACACTGAATTCAACTTCGTATTTGTTAACAATGTCTGTGAAAGCTTTGACATCCTTCTTAGGAACTATAGCCATCATGCGCTCTTGTGATTCACTCATCAGAATCTCTTCAGGAGTCAGAGACTCATCTCTAAGCAGAACTTCCTTGAGTTGAACACGCATACCTGCTTGACCATTAGAGGCAAGCTCACTTGTTGCACAAGACAGACCTGCACCACCTAAGTCTTGAATTCCAGCAACAACTTTGGCTGCATAGAGTTCAAGACAGCACTCAATCAGAACCTTCTCAGCGAATGGATCTCCAACTTGAACAGCTGGCCTTCTTGAAGGTCCATCAGCATCAAATGTTTCAGAAGCTAATACCGATACTCCACCGATACCGTCAGCCCCAGTTCTTGCTCCAAACAGAATTACAAGATCACCTGGGTTAGAAGCTTTTGCTAGCTTTAGGTCTTCGTGACGCAATGCACCAACAGATAGGGCATTGACTAGAGGGTTACCTTGATAGACCTTGTCGAATACTGTTTCTCCACCAATGTTTGGTAGCCCCAAACAGTTACCGTAAAAACTAATACCTGAAACAACACCATTCACTACTCTTGCTGTGTCTGGGTTACTAACTGCACCAAATCTAAGTTGATCCATAACAGCGATTGGCCTTGCACCCATAGTAAGAATGTCTCTAACAATTCCACCAACACCAGTTGCTGCACCTTGGAAAGGTTCGATGTAACTTGGGTGGTTATGTGATTCAACTTTGAAAGTGACTGCCCAGCCTTCACCGATGTCAACTACACCTGCGTTCTCACCCATGCCGACCATTAGGTTCTTAGT
>Ga0208597_1000747_pt1 | contig 12706 bp, 19 predicted proteins | sample LakMenEpi05May12_FD_150673 | JGI IMG/M metagenome (GOLD analysis project Ga0208597, IMG submission 150673) | Freshwater microbial communities from Lake Mendota, WI - 05MAY2012 deep hole epilimnion (SPAdes) | ecosystem: Environmental > Aquatic > Freshwater > Lake > Epilimnion/Euphotic zone ...
TTCATATCAAAACTTAAATATGATTCCAATTTTCTTATTGAATGAATATAATCAATAAAGGGTGATAATTCTTTGTAAAAACTCATCTTTGTATTAGGTATGTTATGGTATAACTTATTGATAATGCCAAGGCTATAAGTTCCCCGTTACTATAGTCCAAAGGTTTTGGTTCTTTTTGTAACAGGGCACTTATAAATTTAGTTATATTTTTCAATATAACCAAATTTGTAAAAACAAATATAAAAAAATATAGAGTTTCTATATTATGCATTTTGTTCTGATTTTTTGTGTTCTAAGATTTCACCTCTTAATACTTGAAGTAATGCTTTTAAATCTTGAGCCGATTTTCTTGCTCTTGTTCCAGCACTTTTGTTACCTTTAAAAAATTTTGTAGCATCAACTGAAAGTAATTCTGTTAATTCTTTGATTTTCTCTAATGTTTCCATTTTAAAATTGTTTGTAATTGTTTATTTATTAAGTATAATTTAAGTTTTTCCTCACTGGTGTAAATAGAATAGATGATTTATTCAATATTTTTTTCCAATAATTTATATAATTCTGTCATTAAATCTAAATCCGATTTTGAAAACGCATTATCAATTTTGAATATTTGAACTAAGAATAAAGATATGGATTCTTTAATACTGAAATCCTTTTGATTATAAAAACTATCAAGAAAGAATAACTCGAAATATTCTTTATGTTCTCCGTTTTCTTTGATTATTATGTTTTCTTTTCTAAAACTTTCGATTGTTTTTTTCCAACACCAATTAAAATGAGATACATTATCTTCTTCAGATAATACAATCTTAGTTTCATTAACATCACTGCCAAGATAAGTGTCAATAATTATTTGATTCAACGATTTGAATATATCACCATATAGTTCAATTCTTTCATAATACATATTATGAACATTAAGCCAAGTTATAATCTCGTCTTTAGGTATGGGCTTGGATAGCCAATTAAAAAAATTCTCCATAGAGTTTAGTCTATGGAGAATATAATATAAAAATATAAAATGTGAATTTTTATTGTGTTTTTCTGTTATATGAAATTAAGTTTTTCATTTTTTGTAAATCTTCATTAATAATTTTTGTCGCTTTAGCTTCTTCAGTAGATTCTAATTGACTCATTATCTTGTTAGCTTTAGCCGCTGAAGTACTTTTGATACTCTTTAATGAACCAGCTTGTTTTTTACTACCAGCAACATCAACAGGTTGAGGTTGTCTATTATAAGAAACTTCCATTTGTTCAGCACCATATAAGTTGTCATCAAAATTTTTCTTAAATCTTTCACCAACTTTTTCACTTCTTTTTGAAACGTTTCCTAAAGCCTTACCATCTTTACTTGTAATCGCATTACCATTTTTAGAATCACCCTTAATTTGTTTTGTAATCATTTCATCATCAGGTTTAATTTCATCATAAACCAAATTGGTCATTCCAGGATAAGCAAAAGCCTCAATATACTCTTCAACAGCATCAGATGGATGATATTTCATTTCATTATGTTCTTTTTCCATGTCATAATTGCTTTGAGGGAAATCATCAGGATTTTCTTCAAATCCGTTACCACCCATAAACATATCCTTCATGTAATCTTTCATTTTTTTAACAACTTGTTTAGCGTTGTCATCATTTTCTTTTTTGTTCATACCTAAAACCTTTTCAGTTTTTTTCAAACCTTCAGGTGATTTAGTACTGATGTTTTTCTTCTCAGCAGAATCTTTTACTTTTTGTTCTAATACAATTTGTTCAATCATATCAATTAACTCATCTTCAGTTAAACTTATAGAATTACTACTTTCTTTAAGTCCACCCAAAGTTAAAGCCATATTAACTTGTTTTAATAATTTAGAATCTGCAGCAGATAATTTCTTATCTCCTTCCGCTTTAGCAGACAATTCTTTTTTAATTTTATTTAATTTAGATTTTGGAATCTTCTCACCTTCAGGAATACCTAATTCCTTATGTAATGCTCCTTTATTCATTTTAGTTTTTTGAATCCATTTATCATCAGATTCATTAACATTATATTCTTTTCCGTCAACCTCAAAACTATCATCACCAGATTCTTTTGCTTTGGCTAAAGCACCTGTAAATGCATTACCCTCTTCAACTTCTTCTTCTTCATTATAATCCTCTTCTTTAGTTTCTTTTTTCTTATCTCTAAGTTTTTTGAAATCCGCAGCGGTAATTTTACCTTTAGGTTCGGCAACATCTATTTTCTTTTGATTACCTTTAAGTTCTTCACCCATATCAATTTCCATCCATTCACCACTCATTTCTTCGGCAATTTCGTTTGATTTAGTTTCAATCTCTTCTTTTAAGATTTTTGAAATAAGATTATCAATTGTTTCTTGAAAGTTTTTCATTTTTAAGTTTTATTTATAAATATCTTTATTTTATTCTTTTTACATTATTTTCATACTCATGCTCCAAAATAGTCATAATAACATCTTTACTTAAACCAAGTTTTTTAGAAACACTTTCAATTGCTTCTTTAACTGCTTCGTTTTTACTTATTTTTAAGTTGTTAATGTCACCCTGATTACAATAAGGGAACTTGGTACATTTCTTTTTAATCTTCACAAAACCTCCACCAGGTATTTGTGTTTTCCTACTCGGACCCCAATCTTTCTTACTTGTTGACTTAGCCCACATTGAAGGTGATTCGTATGCTCCTGAAGAACCTGTTGTTGTTGCTTCGGTTGCTTCAACTTTTTCAACATCACTCTCTTTTAATTTTGGAGTTTCAGAATTACTTTCCTTATTAAACTCTCCGAATAAAGGTGCGGAATATGCTCCTGATGAACCAGAACCTGTCGCTTCTTTAGATTCTTCTTTACCAACTCTACTGTATTTTTTTTTCTTAACAAATGGGTCATTATTTGCAGCATTAGGTGTTCCAAAACTATGAACCTCTCCTTTTTCATCTTTATATTCAGCACCTTTCTTGAATCCAATATAATCTCTATCCTTAGCAATATCTTTACTAAATTGGTCTTTAGCTGAATTTTTTGACTTCTTATTTTTTTCTAAAAAAGTTTCATATTCATTACCATCACTATCCATTTCTTCAACAAAACTTGATTTATATTTTTGAGCATCCATCATAGTATCAGAATTTAACTTTACATTTGGTTGAGTTGTGAATGCTTTGTCAATACCATCTTTAAATGTATCAATAGTACTTTTCATATTATGCATTCTTTAATCTTGGTTCCCAATAGCTTCTGTTCATCCACATAAACTGGTAGAACTCACGAAACATTCTTAGGGTTATTTCTTTAATCTCACCTTCAAGTTTTCCTTTCCTCATTTCTTTTTGAATTTTGTCCATCAATTTGTCTTCAAATTGTTTAATGGTATTGTTATCCATAAAGCTTTTAATTTCTTTACGAATAACAACTTCAATTTCTTTCATTTCTGAATTTGTAAGTGCCATTATATTAAAAGTATTGTTAATGCCAACATCATTCCTCCTGAAAGAATAGATGTGAGTTTATTTTTGATTTTTTCTTTTTTCAACGCAAACTCAATCTTTTTTGTGTGACCCTCTAAGGTGATATACTTTTCATTTTGAGTTGAGATAATTGTATTGTAGTTTACTTCTTTTAACTTCATTGTGGTGATTACACTATCTTTAAGGTCAACTTTCTTTTCCGTTTCCAACAATTGTTCTTCGGTAAGTTTTAATTGAACCTTAGCTGAGTCACCACTTAGTAAATCTTTGGCAATCATTTTTGCTACAGACTCTGGGAAACACTTAGTTTTTGTATCTGTCTGAGAAAAAGTTGTCAAGCTCAACATCATTAAACTTGTTAACACGATTAATCTTTTCATTATATTCGTTTGATTTACTATTTTTTTGTGATTTTATTTTACCAATAGAATTGTCAATCTTATCAATTTCTTTATTGAATTCAACGATTGTACTATCCAATCTTAATTGGTCTTTTTGAATTTTAAGAATTACATTATTCAACGAATCAATTTTAATCTTTTCTTCGTTAGACATTCCGTTATTCTCTGAAACATAATATGCTATAGCATAAATAATTGAAGCCCATAGAATGAACTTCAATAATGTTTTATAATTGTTAAGTATTAAAATTTTCAACATAATATATTATATTGGAGATTCTTTAGTTTTCTTTCTACTAGCAAGGACTTTACCCCACTTAGATTTAAATTTCTGATAAAACTGTTGTAATTTATTAATCATTTCTAAAAAATCGGCATCAACTTTAATCATCTCTCCGTTGATATAGATACCACTATTCTCACCAATTGTGAATGTGAATTCAATATCTTGGTCAATAATTGTTCCAGACCAATCAACATTATTCTCATAAACATTAAGAGTATTGAAATCGGCTAAGTCAGATACTTCATCAACAAACTCATCCATAGTTTCTTGGAAAGCAACTTTCTCGTCAGTTGTGATATCTAAATCACTTCTGTTTTTTCCGTGAAGAGCCAACATACCACCAGAAATTCTATATTTCTGAGTTTTGTCTTTCTTTACTGGAGTTTCACCCGTTTCTTTATCATCAACCGCAGTTTCATAATCCATGTCTTGGTCAATTCTATCTTCAATGTCGGTAGCAACATTGACTTGAGTATCTTGCTCCATCAACATTCTTGATTTTTTCAATAGAGATTTAATCTCGTCGTACCTTTCGTTATGCAAATTGCTCATTTTCTAATAGTTTTTTAAAAGTTTCAAAGTTAAATGATGGACTTAAGTCTGTGTATTTTGAATCAAAATTACTTTTTGTAACAATTCCATCAAAATTTTCAACACCTTCAAATCTGGTGTTATGACCAATACATCTTTTTTCAATTTTAAACATTTCTGTTAATTGGTTACATAACTCGGCAACAACCTTAAGTTGTTCGTCAGGATATGGTTCCCAAAAAAAGAAATCTCTCCATTTTTTCTCGTAAACTTCTTGATTATAAATACTCCCTTTCCAGTTAATATACCAGTTAGTCAGTTGTTTCTTTTCCAACCATCCCAAATTTTCCAAACAAATAATAATAGAATTTTTGTTTATGGTATTATCTTCAAAAAAGTTTGTGTAATCCAACTCAGGCAAGAGTTGCAATATTTTACCACCTTTGGTGATAACAAAATTTGGTACCCTATCAAATTTAGAATTTAATCTATATTTTAAGGATACCAAATATTCTTCGACCTCTCTCGAAGTGTGACAGAGGATAATTTGTTTTTTTGTTTTACTTTTACCTATTGATTTGAAATTTCCGTATTTTTCAATATTCAACATTATCTCTTAGTATAACTTAATCTTTTTATTTCGGATTGTTCTTCTTGTGGTTGTTCAACCAAATTACCAAATTTTTGTTCATTCAGTTTTCTTAGTTCATCCTCCAACTTATTCATTTGGTCTTCAGTTGGAACATATCTTTCGTTAAGAACCTCACCTTCCAATTTGCCAGCTATAGTACTCAACTCATCAATATCCACAATAGGTATTGGATTACCATATACCTTATCTTCTTCTTCAAATTTAACTAACATATGAAGAAACGATAATGAAATGATTGGGAGCATACCACCTGAGAATAACGCCAAAAATCTTTTATGACCAACAGGGTCACCTGATTCAACTCCAAGATAAGAAACAATTGGGTCAACCATATCAACCCAGTCTTTAAATCCTTGAGCATTAATATCAATATATTGATAAGCAAAGAATATGTTTCCAATAAATTGAATAAGGGTTACAATTCCAAATGGGAAATATACTTTTTTACCCATCTTAGCCGATATTGCCGCAAGAGCAGATAAAGCAGCAATCTCAATACCAACAGATAAATAAATTGCCCAACTAACCGGATTAGATAATCCATACCATTTTGTTACGTGTGATATCGAAACCACGGCAACAGCCAAAATGGGAATCAAGAACGCAGTATAAATTATAGTTTTAAAATTTTTTTGAAACCAATTCATTATTTATTTTTTTAATTTTTTTATTTCTTGTTCAATTTGAGTTTGTCTTTGAACATCCAATAGTTTTCTATCAGTTGCTTGAATCATTCTTTTTTCTGATTCCAATCCCATAATTTGAAGTTCTCTACTTAATTCATCTTTTGTGAATGTAGAATCTTTAATTCCTTTGATTTCTTTTCTCATCTTTGAGAGTTCTCTAGCGTCACCACAACTTTTAAAAAGTGTTAATAACGCTATAACCAATACGATTACCGTAAAATTGTTTTGAATAAACTTTTTCATAATATTATTTTTTTTTGATTTAACCTAAAATATAAAAGGTGTATTTAATAAATACACCCTTTAGTAACTTTTATAAATATTCAAACAAAACAGATGTTTCATTTCGAAGTTTTCGGAGAGCTTTTTCCTTAATTTGACGAACCCTTTCCTTCGTTAAATCGAAGTCATTCCCAATATCTTCCAAAGTTCGATTGGTACCAGATAACCCAAAATAATCTTCAATAATAATTTTTTCCCTCTCATCCAATACGTTTAACATATTCAATAACTTTTCCTTAAGGGTGTCCTCAGTTGATAATCCACTATCGGCAAGGTCAGCATTTGGATTGTTTAATACATCCAATAATGTATCACCATCTTCATTTAATGGTCTATCCAAGTTAATAATTTGTGGTAGAGTGGCAAGTTTCTCAGGCAATTCCGTACCAGTTAAATCCAAATCCTTTTTGGCTTTATACAAATCCTGAACAACATTTACCGGTAAACGAATAGTTCGAGCATTTTCATTTAATGATTGCAAAATCGATTGTCGAATCCACCAGACAGCATAAGATATAAATCTTAACTTCTTGGTCCAATCAAAGTTATCGATTGCTTTCATCAAACCATAATTACCTTCAGCAATTAAGTCAGACAAGTCCAATCCTTGATTTTGATACTGCTTGCTCACAGTAATAACAAATCTTAAATTACCTTCCAATAACTCCTTGTGAATTTCTTTTCTTTCATCATCAGACACTTGACCTGATAACATTTTTTCCGACAAAACTCTCTCACGTTCAGGTGTCATCACCTTAAGCTTTCTTAAGTCTTTTAAATAAACGGCAATTTCTTCTTGATTGATAGGATTTAACGATTTTTCTTTCATATGTTAGTTTTTACTATAAGTTTCCAATACACCTTTTTCAAATGGGCTCAACGATGATAGACCATCCACTTTAATCTTATCCAACAAATCATCCAATGTCGGTACCTTAATTTGACGACGAACTTCCTCCAATAATTGTACCGCAAAATCATCACTAAAGTCAATTTCACCCTCTAAACCTGGTATATCATAACTTTCATCCACTTCACTCTCCAAGTCAAAAAGATGTTGTGAAACTTCTTCTGACATATGAACTGACATTTTGTCTGAAACTTCTGACAAAATGGCCAAAACATCAAGTCTGTCAATTTTGTTAGCTAAAATTGTGTGAATTGAAATCAAATCCATTTCAGATTCAAAATAACAAATACAACTCTCGTTTGCCCTGATATCATTTACCCTTTTATTTTTGGCGATTTTTTCTAATTCAAGAATTAAACCATCAATTAAGAAATCGGTTTCCTCCGTAAAATGGAGATTTAACATATATGTCTTCATATCTTTTTTTTATTTATACAAATATACAACAATTTTTTTAAACTCTCTTAGAATATCCAACAATTTGATAAAAATCTTTTGTTCCCTCACAATATTCTTTAATCAATGTTAATAACCCACGAAACATAAACGCGCCTGTGGCTTGTTTCTCACACTTACTGAACAACTCAATAAACGATGTCAATGTTCCAACACTATAATACCCATGTCCTTCCAATATAGAATACGTCGCTCTAATCAAAGTTGAATCTCTTAAGGTATAATTGTTTCGTTCCTCAACTGACTTGAATGGAGTGGTCTCATCATACAATTTAATCATATCGTTAACATAATCTAACAATACTGATTTATTAACCTCAGCCTTAACCAATAAGTCAACAATCCAATGTGTATGACTCGGTGTACGTAATCTCTTACCCTCTTCCTTATACTTAACAATAAAATCTAAGTCAGGTCTTTCACCACGACTACCTTGATAAATGGCAACCTCTGTAACACTATCCGTCTTCCAATATGTAATTGGTTTGTGGTTAACACCCTTCTTATTAAATTGTAAATGTTTCATAAAAACAAAGATAATAAAAATAAATGAATAAAACAAAAAAAACCCACCTTTTTTAGGAGGTGAGATTAATCTAATTAAATAATTTTTTTATTTTTTAATAACTCTTTTGATAAGTCTATATATTTTTGGTCAATTTCAATACCAATATATTCTCTATTTAATTTTTTTGATACAATCGCTGAAGTTCCTGAACCGAGAAAAGGGTCTAAAACTAAATCATTTTCTTCAGTTGTTAATAAAATACAATTCTCAACTAATTTTTGTGGAAATGGCGCAGGATGTTTAGTATTTCTGTCAGGATTAATTATCCAAACCTCCGATTGATATTCTTTTGGAATATTTTCTTTAAAAACTTTAGGTTTTGATTTAGTTAACCAATAAATATGTTCTGTACAGGGTAATAAAACATCTTTTCTAATATTTGGACTTGATAATCGATTCCAAATAATTAGTTGATAAACATCCAAATTTGATTTACTAATAAAATCTGTAGGTAAATGTAATTTGTTTTTATGTCGTCTAGCCTTATGATTAAAAAAGATTGACCCATCCGATTTTATAATTCGATACATTTCGTTTAAAATATCAACCATCCATTGATGGTAATCTTCTTCAGATAAATCATCCCCATAAGAATCATAATCAATATTAAATTTCTTCCATACTTGATTACCAGGTTTAACTTTACCTGTTAATCCTTTTTTGTTATAAGGAGGTGATGTAACAATACACGACACTGAATCTGATTCGATTGTTTTCATAACTTCCAAACAATCACCTAATATTAATTTTTCCATTTCACACACATTTAAAATAAAGATAATAAAAATAAATGAATAAAACAAAAAAACCCACCTTTATGGGGTGGGGTTAATTTTATTAATTTCGGTTTCTATTCTATTTTTAGAAGCATTAAAATAATTTTCATCTATTTCAATACCAATAAATTTTCTATTATTTTTAACACAGGCCACACCAGATGTTCCACCACCCATAAATGGGTCTAAAATTAAGTCATTTTCATTTGAATGAATTTTTAAAAGGTATTCAAACATTTTTAGATTTTTTTGTGTTGGGTGGTATCTAACTTGTCCACCGCCGCTTTCAGACGGATATTTTAAAACGCTAGACTCATATGTTTGATGTTGTCTATTAAAAACCCAATTTTTACCTTTAACAAACCAAGAACAAAACTCAATATTACTAATATATCTCCTATCCCTATTTCTAACAAATGGATTACTTTTCTCCCATATAAGTTTATCTTTTAAACTACATTTGTCAAAAATATTTATCAATTCGTGTAATTGTTCAAAAGCACTAAAAATAATAATAGAACCATTCGGTTTTAGTTTTTTTTGTAATCCATTCAAAGTTTTAACATCAAATCCATAATCCCATTCTCCAAAATCAATCCCTACTCTATTTCTATTATTTTTTTTATCGTATCCACCTAATCCATTTTTTTGACTTATATTATAAGGTATATCTGTTAATATTAAACTCACAGACTCATCTTCAATTAATTCTATTTGTGAAATAAAATCCCCATGTAAAATTTTATATTTATTATCCATTTATAATATTATTTACAATATTAAAATATTTTGAATCAAATTCAAATCCAATATATTTTCGGTTTATGTTTTTTGCCGCAAAAATTGCAGAACCAGAACCAAAACAGGGGTCCATAATTAAATCACCTTCATTTGTAAAACTTTTTATTAAATATTCATTTAATTGTATTGGTTTTTGCGTTGGATGAGTTGGTTTTGCATCACTCTTAAATTCTAAGATTGAATTTGGGTAATTTGTATATTTTTGAACATAGTCTTTTTGGGTTTTTCTACCCATTCTTAAACTATTTTCTTTTTTTCCTTTCATAGTTTTATTTATTTCAACAACCCCTTGTGGGTTATATAATATTCTGTTTTTGGAATTTTTAGCTAATCCAGCTTTTGAAAAAATTATTAAATCTTCATGTGTATTTAAAAACCTGTATGGCGCCTGCGCGAAACCACCAACCCTACTTTTTTTCCAAACTAAGCTATATTTAAAATTTTCTTTTTGAGAATCAACTAAATATGAGGTAAACGGTTGTACACCATATAACACAATAGTACCATTTGGTTTTAAAATTCTCCACCAATCATCCCATAACTCTACCATATCAATTTTAGTATCCCAATCAATTTCTGTTTGTCCGTATGGTAAATCCGCTAAAATTAATTGTACTGAGTTATCAGGAATTTTTTTAATTCCTAACCTCATATCAATATTTTCAATATATGATTTCATTTAATTGATTATTTTTTGAACTATAAAAATATCCTAAATAATTTTCATTAGATATTTCAACTTGTTTATCTGTCACTACCCCTTTTATAATATTATTAAATTTAAAATTTGGTATTTTTAATAAAAAATTAATAAAATCATTAAATGTTCCTAATTGATTGATACCTTTATACACATTTTTTGCACATTCTCCTTCAATAATAACTATATCATTTTTTTTATTAATAAAAACTAAATCAGGAATTTGAATTTTTTTTGGTATAGTGTATGAATTTCCCATTATTATAAGTTTTTCTCTTTCACATCCAGCAATATTTCTAAATATAATATTATAATTCTTAGACTCAAGATAGTTGTTCAATTTAATCATTGATATTTTTTCACCCTCATCAAGAAGTTTATAATAATTTTGTGGTATAGTGATTCCATCATAAACATCCCAACTAATAATTTCATCGTCAAATCTAAAATGAACCTTTTTACACATAATTTGTAAATTTTTATACAATTTATTCTTAGATTTCAAATGAGACTTAAACAATTTGTGGTTAATAATTTCAATATAATCAACATCATTTTTTAATACACTAATTAAACTACTCACGAACCCAATGTTAGGGTCATAAGTAAATGAACCACTTTTATTCAATTTACACGAAATTATTAACTTTTTTTCTTCTTTATTAAAGAAAAATTTTAATGGAGTGTTGTGTGATGGACCATTCATCTTATTTTTTAAATTTTCTAAATCTTTAATAGTTTTTGGAAATTCCCCAAAAACATTTACAATTTTTATCCCAGCTAAATGCGCAAGTGAAAGTCCTATTTTTGCGGTATCAGTAGTTGCATAAAATATTTCAGTATGATAAAGAATTTTTTGGTAATTGGGATAATAATAACTTCCTATAATAAATTTTTGTAACCTTTGATACGCGGAAGAATTTCTAGAATCTTTATCTGTTGATTGCGTTATTTCAATTAAAAATCCATTAGTAATTACACCATCAACAATTATTTCTAAAATAACATCAACAAAGCTAGAATCCCATTCAGATTTTACTGTTTGTATTTTAACATTATCCGAAAAATCGTTTAACCCTAAAAACATTAGAATTCTATTAACAATATCTTTACTTAATCGTTCTTCAGTAGAAATTAAAATTTGTGTCATATTTTATATTTCCACAAAAATAATAAAAATATCATTAAAAACAAAATAAATATCACATTTTATTGTGAGACTTTTGATACGTTATCCGTTTTTGTTATATGGACAACATTATCGGACCAATTAGAAATAAGTGGATTATGACTAATTACGAAGATTTTTTCAAAATAATCTTTTAATTTAGTAAAAAATTCCCCAACCATCTCCAAATTGTCGTTAGAAACTTTACCCCAAGTCTCATCGTAAACCGATATATTTGGTTTTGGAAGTGAACATACCTTAGCAAGTACCGCTCTGATGGCAAGTGCTCCGACTGTCTTCTCATATCCCGACCCAGCGGTCATAGGTTTTTCAATACCAGTTCCATTATCAATCATAATAAAGTCAACCTCGTTCTTATCGTTAATACGAATTTCTAAATTAAAGAAACAAGAGTCCTGAAGTAATCGTTGAAGTTCAGAATTGATTAAAGGTAACATAGTCTTCATTATAATTTTTGTAATTCCATTTTTACCAAAGACTTCAAGATACATCTTATAGATTTTTTCTCTTTCAAATTCCTCCCCAATTTTTTGGATAGTATCGTTGTTCTTTTCAATACGATTATTTAAGTTTTCAATTTGAGTTTGGTTTGTTGTTAAAATTCTTTCATAACCACGTTTTTCAAGAATTAATTCATCGATACGCATTGCAGCTTTTACAAGTTGACTATCTACCTCATTGTTCTTTCTAATCTTGTCTTGAACTTCTTGATATCTTTTGAGTTTATCTTTAAATTGTCCAAGTTTTAACTCGTTTGATTCCAATGACAATTCATACTTCTCTTTAATAAGTTTGTTTCTCTCGTATTCATCAAAGTCTTTCTTAAGTTGTGTATAAGATTTTTCTTTACTGTCAAGGTCTTTCCATTTCTTAGATAACTTATCAACTTTCTTTTCCCATTCAGATAACTCATCAATCTTTTTCTTTGTCAACGCGGCTTCCATCAATTTGATTCCACAGTGTTCACATTGAATACCATCCCCAAACTTTTTGACCAAC
>Ga0208597_1000750_pt1 | contig 12667 bp, 10 predicted proteins | sample LakMenEpi05May12_FD_150673 | JGI IMG/M metagenome (GOLD analysis project Ga0208597, IMG submission 150673) | Freshwater microbial communities from Lake Mendota, WI - 05MAY2012 deep hole epilimnion (SPAdes) | ecosystem: Environmental > Aquatic > Freshwater > Lake > Epilimnion/Euphotic zone ...
CTTTTCTTATGATGTAGTTGATTGCTTGATGACTAACATTCCCTTTTGCTTGAACCTTGGCTTAATGACGATGTTTCCATCCATCACCAAGAGCTTATTTGTCGAGCGTCACCGCACGGTTGCGACGATTAATCTCTGCAATTTACCCTCGATCATGTCGCTTCGGTTGTGAATGGAAGGTTGACTTTCGAGCACACATTCAAGCGGCACATGAAGGTGAAGGCTGGAAGTTTTACAAAGGATTTTAGAGAGTTCTGCAAACAACACTTTGCTGAAGCATTCGATCATGCTACGAAAAATGTCTTAGATGATGAGATTATGGCCTTGGATCATCACTCCTTGTATCTAGTTTTTTCAAAATGTGGAAATTGTCGCGGGTTTGGGTGCGACGAAGCCAGTTCTCGTTGACCTCGTAGTTCTGCAGGCTGATTTGTGCACGGCAGGCAAGACAGTATAAGACTTGGGCTTTGCCGAAGGCTTGGCGCTCTGGGGGCACGTGTGACAGGCTAAGCAGAACTTTTTCGGGAGTCGTGCGCAGATTACGTTTGTGCAGCGCTACTTGGACTTGATACTCAGTTTAATCAGTGCACTGCGACGGAGGGCTTCGCCGCCTTTGAGTTCGATGCCGGCGCTGCAGACGCAGCACATGGTTGAAATCGCCAATCGAAATTCCTTATTTTGGGCCTTGCATTCAGTAAAGTTGATGATCGGGCGAGGGGCTCCTGGGCTCGGCTGACGGAGAAGAAAAATCAATATAAAAAAACGTGCTAGTGATCGTCACTAGCACGCCTTTTTTTGACAAGATCATAGTCCTGTATTCAATCGTTCACGAAGGTATTTTGCGGCAGAAACCAGCATGCACAATGCAGAGGGAATTACGCTTTATCTTTTGCTGGTGCATTGCCAGCAGGAGCCGTGGTTGGTGTGCCGATGGTGGACTTACCAACGAAGATCGCACCAGGTTCCATGGTGAGAATTTTTGATTTGATGTCGCCGACAACTTCGGCACCTGCTTTGAGATCGACGCGATCGTTGGCGGTAATATTGCCGTGCACTTTGCCGTGTACTGTGACAGTGGCCGTGCGAATTTCGGCTTTGATGCGGGCATTTTCGCCGATGGTCAGATTGCCATCAGACTGAATTTCACCTTCGATGCGACCATCTACGATCAAGTCGTTGGTGAATTTCAGCGTGCCCTTCACTTCCACATCGGTTGAAAGCACGTTGCGCGGGGCCGAGCTTGTGGGTCGTACTGCGGCGGTTGGTTGTAGAGAAGACGGATAAGCGGCTGCGGGAGCGCTAGTTGCTGCGTTGGTAGGTGAAGGTGCGCTGCTTGGGGTGGATGTAGTGGTTTCTCCTGATTTTTGGCCGATTACTTTTTGGAACATATGGTTGTCTCGTTGATGGTGGTGGATGAAAATGAGTGGTTACTGTTTGTCAGGCAGGCTCTCTTCCTCTTGTTCCCCTTGATCGCCTGTGTCAGCCGCGGATTTGGGAGGAAGTGAAGCTCCTTCTGCTTCGCTCTTGTCGCCTTGCTCTGATGTGCCTTGATTCAGCGTTTCCAAGAGTGGATTGCCATTTGGATTAGCTGGAGCTTGCGCAGGATCAGGCTGAGCGATGGATGATGGTGGTGAGGATACGACAGGTGGAGCCTCGACTTCGGTTGGAGCGACGAAATTGAGGAATTTGAGTCGATCGGTGGCTAGCGAGGCGAAGGTGCTCTCCTTGTATTTGTCGCCGACTTTTTTGTAAAATTCTTCGGCCTTGGCCTTATCGCCACCTTTGTTCGCGATATCGCCGAGTGAAATCATGGCCATGGGGGCGAGGAATGTGCCAGATGGAGAATCGATGACAGATTGAAATGCGAGCTCGGCATCGCCAGTCTTGCCTTGCTCTAGCAAACGGTGACCAAGTGCGTTTTGAGCGATTATATGGGCAGGGTGTTGTGGGAATTTTTCAACAATTTCGCGCAGAGTTGAGATTGCTTCATCTTGTTGATTGTTTGCCCATTGCTTATCGGAAATTTGCAAAGCTGCCGTGACAGCCGACGGCGTGTTGGCATACTCAGTTTTGACTTTCTCCAAATCAGCGATGTCTTTGGCTTGTGACAGAGCCGCTCCAGCTGCGGTGGCATTATCAGCAGCGATGGTGCGATAAACCATAAATCCACCAATCCCTAGGCCTGCAGCAACTGCAGCCACAGCGATAAGCTTTTGATTGCGTTCCAGGAATTGCTCGAACGGGCTGGGGCCTTGAAGGATTTCACCTAGAGGTACGGGGTCAGTGGATGGATCAGACATGTTGCGAGAAAGAACGTGCCTTTCCTTTTGCATAAAATCAATCGTAATTTTAATTTTTCGTAATGTTTGGAGGTGGACGGATGGGCTTGTGCTTGGTAGCATGTGCGCGCATGCCGAAGTCTTTGTATATTGTGGTTGGGGAATTGAGCGGAGATGCGCATGGAGCGGGACTACTGCGTTCATTACGACGTGATTTTTCCGATCTTACCATTCGTGGTGCGGGTGGTCCGCAAATGAAGGAAATCGTCGGTGAAGGTTTACGCGACTGGGTAGAGGATTCTGCTGTTATGGGATTTTGGGAGGTAATCAAGCACTACGGTTGGTTTAAGCAGCAATTTGCCGAAATGTTGGCAGAAGCACAGAAAATGCAGCCTGAAGTTTTGCTGCTCGTCGATTACCCTGGCTTTAATTTGCGCTTTGCCAAAGCGGTGCGCGCCTCTCTTCCCAAGACGAAAATTGTCTACTACATCAGCCCACAAGTCTGGGCTTGGAATCGTGGACGTATTCCGAAGATGGTAAAATTGCTTGATGAAATGATGTGTCTTTTTCCCTTCGAGCGAGAGATTTTTGCATCTGCTGGGCTCAAGACCACTTTTGTCGGTCATCCGCTGGTGGACGAGCTGGAAGCGGAGCGGCAGGAAATTTCTCGGGAGGCTGGATTGGTGGCATTGCTACCGGGGAGTCGAGAGCGCGAAGTGACGCGACTTTTCCCTACGATGCTCGAGAGCGCGAAATTGCTCCACGCCGAGCAACCTAATTTGCGCTTCGAGGCACCTGCGGCATCGGGTAAATTGGCAGCAATGATGCGCCGTATGGTCGAAGAATCTGCCATGGAAGAAGCGGTAACCGTTACCGATGGCGGAAGCCTGCATCTTATGCAGCGAGCTGCCTGCGGGGTCATTGCTAGCGGCACAGCGACCCTTGAAGCTGCGTATTTCGGCTTGCCGAATTGCCTGGTGTATAAGGTGGCGGCACTGACGTATTATCTCGCCAAAATGTTGATCAAAATTCCGCACATCGGGCTGGTCAACATTCTTGCAGGAAAATCCGTAGTGCGAGAACTCATCCAAGATCAGGCGAATCCACCAGCCATCGTTGCCGAAATGAAACGATTGCTTTACGATGAGTCCTACATCGAAGACATGAAGCGCCAACTGAAAGTCACTGCTGATTTGCTCGGTGGCGAAGGTGCACACGAGCGTGCAGCTTCCCGTGTTGCTGAGTGGCTCCGAGGCGCACAGGCATAACCTGAAAAATTTGCGTTTCCAGTGTTGCCAACGTCGGCATGCTCGGCTATGACAGCGCCGAGATGAAAAACGTTCTGTTTCTGTTGGCTCTTGGTGCATTCGCGATCACTTCCTGTGAACGTCACAAATTCGAGGATACCAAACGCCTGCATTCTCATGGCTCTCATGATACTGGGCACAGCGAGAAAGCAGCTCATGGTGAGGAAAAACCCGCAGAGCATTGATTTGCTATTTTGCTACATCGTTGCGCTGGTAGGTGAGGAATATTTCACCATCTGCGACAGATTCGGTCATTTCCACTAACGAAAAGTGTCGACTGGGAGAAAACTTCCCGTCTGCTAGTCCTGAGATTGTTGGAGCATTCGTGCCGCCAAACAAGGTATGCGCGGCCCACGTCAGGTGGAGTGTATCGAGTAGATCGTGATCTAACAAATCACGCAACAGCATGCCTCCGCCCTCGCAGTGTATGTGCTGCGCACCTTGATCGCGATGCAGTTCATGAAAGAAATCTGTTAGGTTTCCAAAGTGTAAAGTCACACCATCACGCGTGAAATCACTGCTGCTGGCATCGGTCACGAGAAGGTGAATGTCGCCGCCGTGGCTGTGAAAAATCTTCTCATCGCCGCTGAAATTTCCATGTCGACTGACCACGCAACGCAGTGGTTGACGTGCTTGATTAGGGACTGTCAAGCTCATGTTATCCGCGCAAAGAGTGCCACGACCAACGATGATCGCATCGGCATTACGTCGTAATTCTAACAAGCGTTGATGGTCTTGCGCTGAGGTCCAGCCCGACGGGCGATGTGGATCACTGCTGATTTTTCCATCAGCCGCGATCGCAAAGTTGGCGGACACGGTAAAGGCCATGGCGCGGTGTTAGGCAAGTTGTGCCTGCCAGCGAGAAATTTGCTGACGCACAATTTCAGGGTTGGGGCAACCGGGGTTGGTGCGAGCTTTGAGCGCGCGGCTGAGTTGAAAAATCTCGGACGTATCATTTCCGTAGTGCTCGCTGATTTTCGTGAGATCCAATTGATCGAGTGGCGTCTTGCTCGCAATTGCTTCTGCCACGGCTTTGCCCACGAGTTCGTGTGCATGACGAAATGGCACACCTTTTTTCACAAGGTAATCAGCGAGATCGGTCGCGAGCAGCATCGGATCTGCAGCTGCTGCGGCACAATGATCCACACGCATGGTCATAGCAGAAATCATCTCGGTATTCACGGCGAGAGCGAGATGCAGGGTATCGATGGAATCAAAGAGCGGCTCTTTGTCCTCTTGCAGATCGCGATTGTATGTGAGCGGCAGTCCTTTGATCGCGGTGAGAATGGCGACAAGATTGCCCATCAGACGACCGGTCTTGCCGCGTGTGAGTTCGCAGACATCGGGGTTTTTTTTCTGTGGCATCAGCGACGATCCTGTAGTGTGAGCATCGGCGAGATGAGCGAAGGAAAATTCCGCACTGCACCACAAGATCAAATCCTCGCTCAGACGCGAAAGATGCACGCCGCAAAGCGCGATCACAAAAATGATTTCGGCGATGTAGTCGCGATCCGCGATGGCGTCCATCGAGTTGGTGGTCACTGCATCAAAGCCAAGTTCTTGTGCGATCGCACGGCGGTCGAGATTGATCGTGGAACCAGCCAATGCACCCGAGCCAAGAGGCGAAATATTCAAGCGCTTGCGGGCATCGAGCAGACGCGAAATATCGCGCTCTAACATTTCTACGTAAGCTAAAAAATGATGACCTGCCGTTACTGGTTGGCCGCGTTGCAAATGCGTGTAGCCAGGCATGACGGCATCCGCATAGACATCGGCACGGTCGAGTAGGGCGCGTTGCAAATTTTTCATCGCCTCGACCAAGGAATCAACCTGCGCACGGCAATACAGACGAGTATCCGTCGCCACCTGATCGTTGCGCGAGCGAGCGGTGTGAAGTTTTGCACCTGCGGGACCGATGCGACGCGTCAGCTCGGCCTCGATGTTCATGTGGATGTCTTCCAGCGATGTCTTGAACTCGAAATTTCCGTCCTCGATGTCTTTGCGGATTGCGAGCAGTCCAGTTTCGATTTGAGAAAATTCCTCGTCGGTCAAAAATCCTGCGTGCTTTTGCGCACGAGCATGGGCGATCGAACCTGCGATGTCATGAGGAAAAAGTCGCCAATCATACGACACTGATTCTCCATACTGCTGGACCAAACTTGACGTATCTTGCGTAAAACGACCTTTCCACATAGCGGGGCGCAACGTAATGCATACACGCCAAGCGGGAAAGCGTTTTCTTCACAAAAACAGAATATGGAGAAGGGATTTGCCATCCCTTTTACTCACAATCAAAGTTCGCAATTGATCAAGCCTCCGCCTCAGGCTCTTGACCGCAGCATTGCTTGAATTTTTTACCCGAACCGCAAGGGCAGGGGGCATTGCGACCAGAGGTAGCAATGTCAAAACTCGGGCGGCGCTTCGGCAAGTTCAGCTTGATTTGTGTGCCTTCAGGTGATGGCAAAAGTTCGGCGCTCACTGGACCGCTGCGTGCGATGTTGTCGTGGCCGATTTCATCGCTGGCTTGCATTTGGCGAGGTGCGCTTTGCAATTGCTTGAGGAAAGCCTCGATGGCTGCTGCGGAGCGGAACAAGTTGTGGAAGGCTTCTTGCTCGATATTGCCCATGAGCTCAACAAACAAATTGTAGGCCTCATTTTTGTATTCGACCAAAGGATCTTTCTGACCTTGTGCACGTAGGTAAACGCCTTCGCGCAGGGCATCCATGTTGTAGAGGTGAGCCTGCCATTGCTTGTCAATCGCGGCGAGAACCATGCGACGCTCTTCCTGCTCCATGATTTCAGGTGGCAAGTTGGTGGTACGGCTTTCGTAAGCGTCTTTCACACGCTGAACCAGCAGTTCTGTAATTTGATCGGGTGTTTTCGCACTCTGAATTTCATCGAGCGTAACACGAACAGGCAGGTTTCCTTGAATCCAATGGAATAGCTCGGTGAGGTCGGGTGAATTGTCATCGCGACCAGCAAAGTAGCCTGTGACATTTGCAGGAATGACCTTCTCGATGATTTCGGTCACCAGATCGCGTGGCGATTCGGTGGAGAGTACTTCATTGCGATAGCCGTAAACGACTTCGCGCTGTTTGTTCATGACGTCATCGAAATCAAGAACGCGTTTGCGCCAAATGTAGTTGCGTTGCTCGACGCGTTTCTGTGCGGTTTCGACCGAGCGGTTGAGCCAAGAGTGCTCAAGAGCCTCACCGTCTTCCATGCCGAAACGTTCCATCATCTGGGTCATGCGCTCGGCGGCCGCGAAGTTGCGCATCAGGTCATCTTCAAAGGAAAGATAGGCCTGAGACAAACCAGGGTCACCTTGACGGGCACAACGTCCGCGCAACTGGCGATCGACGCGGCGTGATTCATGACGCTCGGTGCCGATCACAAAAAGTCCGCCGAGTTCAGCAACTCCCGCGCCCAATTTGATGTCGGTGCCACGACCAGCCATGTTGGTGGAAACCGTGACTGCATTGCGTTGTCCGGCGTTAGAAATGATTTCCGCTTCTTGGCGGTGATACTTGGCGTTGAGAACAGCGTGCTCGATCTTCTCGCGTTTCAGCAATCGGCTGAGTGTTTCCGATGCATCCACGGATGCGGTACCGACAAGAACAGGTTGTCCTTTTTCGTGGGCCTCGGCGATTTTTTTCACCACGGCATTGAATTTTTCACGACGTGTTTTGAAAACTTGGTCGTTGAGATCGACGCGAGAATTTGGCTGGTTTGTCGGGATTGGCAATACGTCGAGTTTGTAAATGTCAGAAAACTCTGCCGCTTCGGTTTCGGCGGTGCCGGTCATACCTGCGAGTTTTTCGTAGAGGCGGAAATAGTTCTGAATGGTAATCGTCGCGTAAGTTTGCGTCTCACGTTCGATCTGGCAACCCTCTTTGGCCTCTACAGCTTGATGCAAGCCATCGGACCAACGGCGACCAGGCATTTCGCGTCCGGTGTTTTCATCGACGATGACAACTTTCCCTTCGGTGACAACATACTGCACATCTTTTTCATAGATGCAATAGGCCTTGAGGAGTTGGGAAATGTTGTGCATTTTTTCACCCTGAACATCCAGCTTGGCTTGTAGGGCTTCTTTGCGCGAGAAACGTTCTTCGTCACTCAGTTTCGGATTGGCATCGATCTCGCCGTATGCGGTTCCAAGGTCTGGGAGAACGAAGGCATCGGGCTCATTTGGTGCGAGGAAATTGCGACCCATTTCCATCAAGTCGGCATCGTTGGCTTTTTCATCGATGGTGAAATACAGCTCTTCCTTGATCGCAAAAAGTTCGCGTTTCTGAGCATCCTGGTAGAAAGAGAGCTCAGTTTTTTCGAGCAAGCGACGATTTTCTGGCTCTTCCATCAAGCGCATGAATTGGCGATTGCGAGGTTGTCCGAGCTTAAGCTTGAAGAGGGCGCGACCGGCTTCTTCTTTGTCACCGGCATCGAGTTTCGCTTTGGCTTCGGCGGCTAGTTCATTGCATAGCTCGGTTTGTTTTTTCACCAAGCGATCGATCAGCGGCTTGTAGGTGTCATATTGGTGTGAAGAAACAGTAGCGGGACCCGAAATGATGAGCGGTGTCCGCGCTTCATCGATCAAGATCGAGTCTACCTCGTCGATCACGGCGAGGTAGTGAACGCGCTGCACTTGCTCATCGACAGTGTTCGCCATGCCGTTGTCGCGAAGGTAATCGAAGCCGAATTCTGAGTTCGTGCCGTAGGTGATGTCGCAGGCATATTGATCGCGGCGATCTTGTGGGTGCATTTGATTCTGAATGCAGCCGACAGTGAGACCGAGGTATTGGTAGAGCGAGCCCATCCATTCCGAGTCACGACGGGCGAGGTAGTCGTTGACGGTGACGATGTGCACGCCAAGTCCTGTGAGAGCATTGAGATAAACCGGCAGCGTAGCTACGAGCGTTTTTCCTTCGCCTGTTTGCATTTCAGCAATCATGCCGCGATGGAGCGCTATGCCACCGATCAGCTGAACATCAAAATGCACCATTTCCCAAGTCAAGGTGTGATCACAAACGGTGATCTGCCGACCGCACATGCGGCGTGCGCCATTTTTGACAACGGCGTAGGCATCGGGCAAAATTTGTTCCAGATACTTCGCGCGGCGCTCGCGAAAAGTTGGCTCGATGCTGCGGAATGCTTCCTTCGCTGCCTCGATGGCTTCAGGTGTCGGCTCAATGCTGGCAGGGAGCTCGGGAAATTCATCGCGCATGCGCGAAAAGCGTGCCTCGATTTCAAGAGCCACATCCTTGAGCTCTTGGTCGTCCATGCGATGGAGCGTAGGTTTGGCTGGAGCCTTGAGATCATGATAACGGGCCAAATGATCGCGCCACTTTTGTGTCAACTCGCGCAATTTTTCCTCAGGCTCGCGCTGCAGGGCTTCTTCAATCTCGTTGATGCGTGCTACCACCGGTCGAATGCGGCGGATTTCTCGTTGGTTTTTGTTGCCGACGATTTTTTGAAGAATCCATTTGATCATAAAATAAGAAATTTGTTAACGGGAAATTGGTTGGAGGAGAGTAATGTGGATGTGCATAAGTGCAAGGAATATTGCACGGTAGCACGGGGGAGATTTGACAGCGATCAACCGCCAGTTTTGGGTGGGCGTGGCTTCTTATTTGGCGTTACATCGCGCATATCGGAGGACTCACCACGAGCTTTGGCGGCTTGGGCACGCTGCAATTCTTCCTGCTTTTCCATCATCTTTTCCATGAAAGTTTTCTTCTTCGGCTTGGTCGGATCTACTGGTTTTTCCACAAGCTTGGGCTCGGGCATTTTCGCGGTGATCCAGGTTTGGAAAATGGTGAAAATGTTTTGCGTAGTCCAGTAGAGGGCCAATGCAGAAGCGAAGGAGTAGCAGAAAATGAGGAACATGAAGGGCATGAACATCATCAAGCGCTGCTGCATTTTATCACCGGTCTTGGGCATCATTGCCATCTGTGCAAAGCTCGTTAGGGTCATCACGATCGGTAGGATGTTGATCGGGAAGCCCATGAAATGACCGATGGTGTCGGGCTGTGAAAGATCGGTGACCCACCACAAAAAGGGCTCGTGGCGTAACTCGACGGCATACTGGAGCATGCGATAGAAGCCGAAGAAAATGGGGATCTGGAGAAGCATAGGCAGACATCCGCCGATCGGGTTGACTCCATACTTTTTATACATCTTCATCACCTCCTGATTCATCTTGGCGGGGTCACTGGAGTATTTTTCCTTAATCTGATCCATTTCTGGCTTGAGCTTGGCCATGCGCTTCATCGAGCGATTCGACTTGTTGTAGAGTGGCCAAATCGCGGTGCGCACGACGAGTGTGAGGATCACAATCGAAATGCCCCAGGACCAGACATCGGACATTTTTGAGATTGCCGCATGGATCCAATGCAGAGTCCAGTTGAGCAAGCGACTGATCGGAGAAAACCAACCGTAGTTCATGATTTCGCCCCACTCGCTGCCCATTTTGCGCAGCATGTTGTTATTCTTCGGCCCCATGTAAATCTGAAAGCTGTTTTTGTTTTGTTCGCCTTTTGCTAGGCTCACGGAAGGCAAGCGTAAGTGCGAGGCTATGCCTTTGAGGGGCTTCTCGACGCCATCAAAACGAACATCGTAGGTGGAAGCAATCACGCTGCTGCCATAGGGCGCTTGAGATTTGAGTGCTATGGTGAAAAACTGATCGCATACGCCAGCGAGCTTTGCGGCACCGAGTTGGCGCTCATCGGAAAGTTTTTCATCGCTGAACCAACCGCCTGCGAATTTTGTGGCTGCGACATAATCATAGTTACCCGCATCATTGAAAAAGAATGTTGTCTGGTCTGGCCATTCTTTGGCGTGTAGCGGTCCAGCCGAGCCGAGAGCGAGCGTCCATTGGTTGAGCGCGATTGGAGTATCCAAGGCATTTTCGATGATGACATCGAAGTTCAGCAAATAGGGTGCGCCTGGTGCGCTTTGATCTTCTTGGATGCTGTAGATTTTTTTCACGATCAGTCCCTCTGGACTCTGTGCGACGAAGACTGCGGATTTGCCCGATACGGATTGATCAGCTTTGTATTCGTAAATCAAGGCATCGGAGGTAAATGTGCCACGCGTGAGTGCGCCGACAGGATTGACCGCTCCTTGGTTGATGTGGATCGGGATTTTTTTGTCGCCGATTTCGTATTCATTTTTCAGAACGGCATGCTTGACTCCAGCACCCTTGTTGGTGAGCACGAAGGAAACCTCTGCGGTATCGAGCGCGATGATGTTTTCGGCAACGGTAACAGGAGCAGGCGTAGTTTTGTCAGCTTCTGGCACAGCCTCAGGGTTCTCCGCTACGGCTTTCGCCTTCGCCTCGTCAGCTGCTTTTTTATTGAAAGCTTCGATGCGAGCTTGTTCCGCGCGTTGGTCGGCGAGGATGCCCGCTTTTTTCGAGGAATCGTAAAATGAGTAGCCAATAATCAGGCTGCAAAGGGTGACGACGACCCATGTTTTTTTATCGTACATAATGGCAATTGGTAGAGATTAGTGATGGTGTGAGCACGGAGGTTGTGGCTCTGCGTTGGTTGAAAGGGAAGACTTGCGAGGTGGCACGGGATCGTGACCGAATCCGCCCCAAGGATGGCAGCGCATAATGCGACAGGTGCCGAGCCATGAACCACGAATTGGTCCGTGGGTTTCCACGGCTTGGAGAAAATAGTGCGAGCATGTCGGCTGATAGCGACAGCCAGAATGGGGGCCGAAAATGACCTTGAGCGCCGGGCTGATCAAGCGCTGGTAAAAACGGATCAGGCAGCGAATGAGAAAGGTGACCGCTTGGGAAATCATGCATCATGAAGGCTGCGAGGAAAGAGAAGGGGGAGTGGGGGTAGCCGGGGACTGGAGAATTCCCAGACGGCGAGCGGTTTTCAGCCAATCATGTTCAAGCTCAGCAAAGCTGGCTTGGATCGTGTTGTAGCGAGCGATGACGACGAGGTAGCGCATCGATGGCTGAATGTTGGGCAAATGGCGCTGGATGATATCACGAAAACGCCGACGCAGAAGATTTCTGTCGTGGGCTTTACCAGTTTTTTTGGTAGTGATGAAGGCGACCATAAAGTGAGGCAATTGCGCATCCTCGAGCGTGCTTAAAACGAGAAACCGGCCAGCTTTGGAGCGGCCGGTCTCACGGACCTTCTGGAAGTCGGCCCGCTTTTTCATGGTGTGCTTCCGAGGAAGTCGCATCAGCGGGAGATCTCCTGCACTTAGTTCGAAGTGTGTTGTTGGGTATGGCGTTTGAAGTGCACCTCTGCACCTTTGCCCATAAGGCGCTTACGTCCTTTTTGGCGGCGGCGATTCAAGATAGCGCGACCTCCTTTGGTAGCCATACGGGCACGGAAACCGTGTTGTTGCTTGCGTGTGCGTTTTGATGGGCGATAGGTAGGTTCCATGACTTGTGCGTGTTACGTAGTAATAAAGAAATGTGTAATAAGACGCTGCGGAGCAGGTCGGGGCGGGGAAAATAGAGAAATCTGGGGCGATGTCAACACAACAATCTGAAAAATTTCAGATTTTTTTTGGGAGATGCCGTGCGAGGTAGTCAATTTTGTGTCGGACGAGAATGGGTATGTGGTCAAAAAGAGAGGCCAGCCGAGACCGCATCAGGGAATAAAGATTGGCAAACTACCGAGGAAGTAAGTCGACGGAGGGTAGTTCAGGGAAACGGTTGAGGAAGTCGGGATGGCATTTTTTTAGTAGAAACCAACCTTTGAAGTGTTTGGCTGCGGTTGGAATGCCCGTTTGCGTGAAAAAATAAATAGAGCCAATCAAACAGCAAGCTCCAACGAGTATTGGTAGCCAAACGTAATCCGTTGAAGAGAAATATTCGATTCCTAACCAAATCGAAACGGGGCACAACAGAATTAGCAGCCACCCGGTCAAAATCATGCGCAGCCACTTTTTCCGAGCTTTTTGGGAGAGGCTATAGGTGATTTTTCCGGTTTTTTGGACGCAAAGAGCGACGATCAGCATGATGAGAAAGTTAATTAGCACCAGCGCGATCACCCATGGAGGCGTCCAGGCGATTTTTCGCTGTTTACGCCAATTCTCTGGGCCTGTTGG
>Ga0208597_1000756_pt1 | contig 12616 bp, 7 predicted proteins | sample LakMenEpi05May12_FD_150673 | JGI IMG/M metagenome (GOLD analysis project Ga0208597, IMG submission 150673) | Freshwater microbial communities from Lake Mendota, WI - 05MAY2012 deep hole epilimnion (SPAdes) | ecosystem: Environmental > Aquatic > Freshwater > Lake > Epilimnion/Euphotic zone ...
CGCCTTGGTTGGTGCGATCGGAGAAGACTACCGGCGGGTCGGCGCGCATGCCCTTGTCAGGCTTGTAGGCGGAGACGTTGCCGATCGCCTTGGTGCGGATCTGGCGGACGCCGTCCTGGAAGTCGGAGAAGATGATTAATGCGTCGTAGGTGCGATCATCCTTGAGGACGTCGACCCAGCCGCCGACGGAGCCCATCCGGAAGTTGGCGGCATACTTCTTGTAGATATTGCGCCCCTGGCTGGTGAGTTTGTTCACGTTCGTCTCGGTCGCGACCATTTCACCCTTAGCATTCTTCTTGGAGCCGGGGCCGGTCGGCCGATTGAGGAAAGGCGCCCCCTTGAACTTATCGCCGCCGACGATTTCGTTGTCATGGACGTCGATGAACACGCCGTTGCTGAGGAATACGTCCGCGTCCGGGAACTTGTCACGGATCTCGGCCTCGACGCGCTCGAGATAAGGCAGCATGGAGGCCGAGGCGTCGAAGTAGACCGCGAGGCGCTGGGAGAAGATGTTCGCGCCCATGACCGGCTTCGCGACGAAGTTCTTGCCGCCGCCGGAGCCCATGCCGCGGCCGGTGCCGATGCCGCCGCCGGAGCCGCCGCCGAAGCCCTTGGAAGAGCCGCCGGCCATCGCGCCGGAGACCATCGACGATGCCGAAGCGGAGTTCGGCATGTCAGGCAGGGCGATGGAAGCGGAGGCGCTCTTGGAAGTGATGCGGGTGGTCGTCTTGGCCAGCGACTTCACGTTCTTCGGCTTGATCTTGTGCTGGGTGTTCTTGACGCGCTCGCCGCCGGAACCGCCGCCCGCGCCGGTCGCGAACTGGTTAGGGTCCTTCTTGGCGTTGTCCGTGACGGTCGAGACCACGAAGGCGGCCGCGACGAAGATGAGCAAGGCGTGGAAGGCGATCGACACCGAGAGACCGCTGGCGCCGATGCGCTGCCAGAAGGACTTCTTGGCACGCTTGGTGCCAAGAATCTCGTCGGTCTCGATCTCCTTGACGGGGGCCGGAGGGACGTCGCCAGGGGGAGGCGTAGGGGTTTCTTCGCTCATCGTTTAAAGGGGGTAGTTAATCTTCTCCCCTGCCCCGCCTGCTTCAACCCTTTTTGGACGGCCAGAGGGCTGATAACTGGCTCAAGAAATGGCTTGCGGACGGGCCTGCGTGCCATTCTCCTTCGCCTTCCACTGATTGCAGGGTGGAGCAGCCCGGTTAGCTCGTCAGGCTCATAACCTGAAGGTCGTAGGTTCAAATCCTACCCCTGCACCCAATTTCAAAGCCCTAAGGGGCAGTTAGTTACGGAACTGACTAAAAAGATGCGGATTTCACTTGAACCGGTCAGAATTAAATGCACGGTATCAGGTATTAAATTTGTCCTACGGGACAATGGGGTAAGTAAGATAAAGCAGTAAAAAACAGGCGGCTTGCATAGGGGTATGCAAGCCGCCTCCTTTTTTGGGGGTCACTCCCCCGCCCTGGACACGAAAAAACCCGGCTCCTTGCGGACCGGGCTTAGTCGTACGTGGGCGGATCGCTCAGCCGCCGCCGGTCATCTTCGTGATGAGCGCGATGAGCGGGAGGAACATCGCGAGCACGATCGTGCCGACCACGACGGCGAGGAAGACGATGAGGATCGGTTCGATGATGGAAGTCAGCGCGGTCACGGCGTTGTCGACTTCTTCGTCGTAGATGTCGGCGACGCGGTTGAGCATCTCGGGCAGCTGGCCGGTCTCTTCGCCGACCTGGATCATGGACGTCACCATCTGCGGGAAGACGCCGGACTGCTCGAGCGGCACCGACAGCGGCTCACCGTCACGGACGCGGTCATGGACGCGCTCGAGCGACTTGGCGATGACGACGTTGTCGAGCGTATCGCGCGTGATCGTGATGGACTGCAGGATCGGGACGCCCGAGGCCATCAGCGTGCCGAAGGTGCGGGCGAAGCGGGAGACGGAGACGATCTGCACGAACGTGCCGACCTTCGGCAAGCGGAAGATCATCTTGTCGAAGAGTTCCTTGCCCTTTTCGGAGGCGAGCCAGCTCTTGAGACCGAAGTAGAGGCCGAAGATGGCGATCGGGGTGGCCCACCAGAATTCGGTGAGGAACCGCGAGATACCCACGACGAACTGCGTCAGCGGAGGCATGGTCGTCTTCTGGCTGCTCAGCAGGTTCTGGAACGACGGCACGACCTTCACCATCAGGATGTAGACGATGATGACGGCGACGGACATCACGACGCCCGGGTAGACCATCGCAGACTTGACCTTCTTCTGGATGCGCTCGGCCTTTTCGCGGAACTTCGCGAGACGGTCGAGGACCTTGTCCAGCACGCCGCCCGCCTCGCCGGCGCGCACCATGTTGACGAAGAGCTTGTCGAAGACCTTCGGGTGGGCCTGGAGGGCTTCCGAGAGATTGTTACCCTGGGAGACGCTCTCGGCGATATTGGCGAGCACGGCCTTGAAGGCGGGGTTACGCTCCTGCTTGGTGATCAGCTCGAGCGCGCGGAGGAGCGGCAGGCCGGCGATGATGAGCGTCGCCAGCTGGCGGGTCATCACGGTCACGTCGTTCTGCGTCACCTTCGAACCGAAGGAGAAGCCGGCCTTGGCCGGGGCGGCGGCCGCCGCGGGCTTGGCGCCGGCCGAGTCGGCCACGAGCGTGGTGACCATGAGGCCTTTCGCCATGAGCTTCTGGCGGGCCTGCGCGTCGTCGGCGGCGTCGATCCGGCCGGTGGCCTGGGCCCCGTTGCGGTCGATGGCGGTGTACTTGTAGTCGGGCATGGGAGGTTCGGTTGGGTGTTGAAATTCAGGTATACTTAAGGACTTCCTCGATCGAGGTGTGACCGTCGAAGATGCAGCGCAGGCCGTCCTCGCGGAGGGGGCGCATGCCGGACTCGACGGCCTTCTGCTTGAGCACGAGCGTCGGGGCCTTCTGGGTGATCAGGGCGCGGAGCTGGTCGTTGATCGTCATCAGCTCGAAGAGGCCTTGGCGGCCCTTGTAGCCGGAGCGGTTGCAGTCCGGGCAGCCCTTGCCGTAATAGAACTTCTTGTTCGCGATCTCGAGGGCGTCGACGTCGAGCATGTTGACGACGTCCTTGTCCGGCTCGTAGGGCGTGCGGCAGGTCTTGCAGATGCGGCGCAGGAGTCGCTGGGCGAGCACGCCTTCGAGCGAGGCGGAGATGAGGAACGGCTCCAGACCCATGTCGATGAGTCGGGTGACGGCGCCCGGGGCGTCGTTGGTGTGCAGCGTGGAAAGCACGACGTGGCCGGTCAACGAAGCCTGCACGGCGATCTGGGCGGTCTCGATGTCACGGATTTCGCCGACCATGATGGTATCCGGATCCTGTCGGAGGAACGAACGCAGCGCCGCGGCGAACGTCAGGCCGACCTGGTGGTTGATCGGGACCTGCATGATGCCTTCGACCTCGTATTCGACGGGATCTTCGGCGGTGAGGATCTTGACGTCCTCGGTGTTCACTTCTTTCAGGGCCGAGTAAAGCGTGGTCGTCTTGCCGGAGCCGGTCGGGCCGGTGACGATGAAGATGCCGTTCGGGCGGCCGACCATGCCGCGGATGCCTTCCTTGATGTCATCCTGCATCGAGAGCGCCTCGAGGCTCAGGTTGACGACCGTCTTGTCGAGGATTCGGAGCACCACGGATTCGCCGAACTGCGTCGGGAGCGTGGATACGCGGAGGTCGATCTGGCGGCCGCTGATGGTCGTCTTGATGCGACCGTCCTGCGGCACGCGGCGCTCGGCGATGTTCAGGGACGAAAGCACCTTGACGCGGGCGATGACGGCCGAGGCGAGGTTCTTCGGCGGCGGGGCCATCTCGTAGAGCGAGCCGTCGATGCGCAGGCGGATGCGGAACTCGTGCTCGAAGGGCTCGAAGTGGATGTCCGAAGCCTTGGCCTTGACGCCTTCCTGCAGGACGAGGTCGACGAAGCGGATGATCGGGGCCTGGCTGGCCTGCTTGGTGACGTCCTCGTCGGTGACGGCGGCGGCGTCGACTTCGCCGAACTCGCCGAGGAGGTCCTCCATCGAGGAGGAAGTGGCTTCGCCGTAGACGCGCACCACGCCGGCCTCGACCTGCGCCGGGTCGGCGACGCCGAGCTCGATCTCGCGCTGGAGGATGAAACTCAGCTCGTTGATGACGGAGGAATTGAACGGATCCTTGGCCAGCAAGGTGAGCTTGCCGGCTTCGTCGGCGACAGGCAGCACGACATACTTGTGGGCCTGGGCAGGCTTGAGCAGCTTGATGAGCGCCTCGCCCGGGTCGGCGGGGACGGCGGAGTAATAAGGGGAACCGAGGTGGTCGGCGATGGCCTGCAGGATGGCGCCGCGTTCGGCGAACCCGGAGTCGACGAGGCTGTCGACGAAGGACTTGCCGGTGGTGGCGGTCGATTCCCAGACCTCTTCGGCCTGGGCAGGCGTCACGAGGCGGGCCTCGAGGGCGATATCACGGATCACGTCACTATGGTCGTCGAACATGGAAAAAAGGGGGTTAGCGGGAGGAGGAACCGCCGCGCATGCGCTCGCGCATGGCTTCGGGATTGAGGCAGTAGTTGAAGACTTCTTCCTCGGTCACGAGACCCTGGGAGAAGAGGGAAAGCAGGTCGCTGTCGAGGGTGCGCATGCCGCGCGCGCCGCCGGTCTCGATATCGGTCAGCAGCTGGTAGGTCTTGCCCTCGCGGATCTTGGAGGCGACGCCGTCGGTGCGGAGCATGATCTCGAAGGCCGCCACGCGACGGTCGTCGGTGGTATGCAGGAGGCACTGGGAGATGACCGCGGTGAGGGAGGTCGAGAGCTGCGCGCGGATCTGGTCGCGCGCCGAAGCCGGGAAGGCGTCGATGATGCGGTCGATGGTCCGCGTGGCCCCGGAGGTGTGCAGGGTGCCGAGCACGAGGTGGCCCGTCTCGGCGGCGGTGACGGCGGCCTCGATGGTCTCGAGGTCGCGCATTTCCCCGATGAGGATGACGTCGGGATCCTGGCGCAGCGCGGAACGGACGCCTTCGGCGAAGGAAGGCAGATCCTCGCCGACCTCGCGCTGGGTGATGAGGCACTGCTTGTGGGCGTGCGTGTATTCGATCGGATCCTCGATCGTGATGATGTGTCCCTGCTGGTTCTCGTTGATCCAATTGATCAAGGAGGCGAGCGTCGTGGACTTGCCCGAACCGGTCGGTCCGGTGACGAGGATCAGGCCGCGGGCCCGTTTGAGCAGGTCCTTGACGACGAGCGGCAGGCGTAGCTGCTCGAGCGTGAACATCGCCGAAGGCAGCAGGCGTAGGACCATGCCGTAACCGCCTTGGCCCCGGAAGGCGTTGGCGCGGAGGCGCGTGCGATCGCGGAAGGCGAAGGCGAAATCACAGCCGCCGTCGGCGTCGAGCGCCGCACGGCGGGCCGGCGGCACGGCGGCGAGGACCAAGGCTTCGGTCTCGGCGGCGGTGAGGGCGGGTCCTTCGACCGCGACGAGCTCGCCGTTGACGCGCAGGCTGGGGGAACGGCCGACGCGGATGTGCAGGTCCGAGGCCCCGTTCTCGAGCATGGCCTCCAACAGCTGGTTCATCGCGTAGGCCATCGGATCAGATCACGTCGTCGGCGACGGTGGCGCCGAGGACTTCCTCGATGGTGGTCATGCCGGAGGCGACCTTGCGCTGGCCGTCCTCGCGCATGGTGCGCATGCCGGCCTCGCGGGCCTTGCGGCGGAGTTCGACGAGGTTGGAGCCGCCGTAGATCATCTCCTGGATCTCCTCGGTGATGACGAAGAGCTCGAAGACGCCGCGACGTCCCTTGTAGCCGCGCTCGCCGCACTTGGGACAGCCGGCTCCCTTCATGGGCGTGGCGTTGGCGAGATCCTGCTCGGACATGCCGATCGAGTAGAGCTCCTTCGATGTCGGCTTGTAAGGCGCGGCGCAGGCCTGGCAGTTGCGACGCACGAGGCGCTGGGCGAGGGCGCCGCGGAGGGCCGCCGACACGAGGAACGGCTTGACGCCGATGTCGACGAGACGGGTGACGGCGGAGACGGAGTCGTTGGTGTGGAGCGTGGAGAACACCATGTGACCGGTGAGGGCCGCGTTGATCGCGATCTCGGCGGTCTCCAGATCTCGGATTTCACCGATCATCACGATGTTCGGCGCCTGACGGAGCATGGCGCGGAGGGCGGCGGCGAAGGTCATGCCGACGTCGCGCTTCACCTGCACCTGGTTGATGCCGGCCATCTGGTATTCGACGGGGTCTTCGACGGTGATGATCTTACGGTCCGGCTTGTTGATGTAGTTCAACGCCGAATAGAGCGTGGTCGACTTACCGGAACCGGTCGGGCCGGTGACGAGGAAGACGCCGTCGGAACCGGAGATGAGGCCCTGGAACTTAGCCTGGTCGTCGGCGAAGAAGCCCAGCTCGGGCAAGCCCAGCTTGAGGCCTTCCTTGTCGAGGATTCGCATGACGATCGATTCGCCATAGACGGTGGGCAGGACCGAGACGCGCAAGTCGATGTCGCGGCCGCCGGTGCGGGCCTGGATGCGTCCGTCCTGCGGGATGCGCTTCTCGGCGAGGGAGACTTCCGCCATCAGCTTGAGGCGGGAGATGATCGAAGGCTGCAGGCGCTTGGGCGGACCCTTCATCTCCTGCAGCACGCCGTCGATGCGGAAGCGCACGCGGAAACGCTTTTCCAGCGGCTCGAGGTGGATGTCCGAAGCCTTGCGGCGGATCGCGTCGACGATGAGCGAGTTGACGTAACGGATGATGGGGGCGTCGTCTTCCTTGACGTCGCCGCCCTGCGGAAGCTCGACGGCCAGGCCGTCGTCGCCCTTCCCGAGGATGTCGTTATACGAGGCGCCGCCGCCGATAGGGCCGCCGCCGTAACAGCGCGAGATGGCCTCCTTGAGGGCGTCCGGGGGGGCGAGGCGGGGATTGAGCGCGAGCTTGAGGATGCGGGAGATCGAATCGAGCGTCTCGGTGTCGAGCGGGTCGGAGATGGCGACGAGGAGTTCGGCGCCGTCCATCTGCAACGGTAGGATGTTACGGGCCTCGGCTTGCTCGCGACTGATGAGCTTGAGAACGTCGTCGGACGGGGAGACCTGGGCGACGTCGACGATTTCCATGTCGAACTCCTTGCTCAGTTCCGCGGCGATCTGCGGCCAGGCGACCTTGCCGGTCTCGACGAGCTTGGCGATGGCCAGGGTATCCGGGTTCTGTCCTTCGGGTACCGGGGCGGTCGCCGCGCGGGCCTCGGTCACGTCGGCAGGAGACACCAGCCCCTTGTCCTGAATGAATTGGATGACGTAGTCGTCGGCGGTCGTCACAGTGGGGAAATCCGGAGCGGAAGAATGGGGATAGGGGGATTGCTCCTCAGAGAGGAGAACAACGGGGAAAATGACCCTAAATCGGGGGAACTTTCCCGCAACCGCAAATTAACCAAAGATGGGCCGATTTAGGCGCCCCTCAGCTGCCCGACCCAACGTCTCACCTGCTCGCGCAGGAAGTCGGGCTCCCCGTCGTTCCAAATCACGACATCGGCACGCTTAACCTTTTCCACGAGAGAAAGTTGTGACGCGATACGTGCGGAAATCTCGTCATCGGAGAGCCCTCGGGCACGCAAGCGAGCCCGGCGCACGTCATCCGAACAGGCGACCACCACGACCGCGGTGAAACCCGCCGTGAGGTCCTTCTCAAAAAGCAGCGGGATTTCGACGACGTAATCATGTTGCGGATCGGCCGTGGCCTCCTGTCTTAGCCGGGCGACCTCGGGATGGGTCACCGACTCCAGGAAGGCCCGTTCCGCAGGATCGGCAAAGACCTTCGCACCGATCCACTTACGGTCCGGAACCCCTTGCGAATCCAGACAGGCGGCCCCCCAGCGCTCCCGGAGATGACCGACGCAGACGTGGGATTCCAAGACCTGCCGGGCTAGTCGGTCCGCATCGACGACCCGGAAGCCCAGTTCGGCAAAGCAGGCGGCGGCGGTCGACTTGCCGCAACCGATGCCTCCGGTGAGTCCGATGACCATGCCCTACCCTACCCAGCCGCCCCCCTGAGGGCAAACCTCAAGCGGGGGTCGGGGAGGATTGCAGGCCCGGGCCGGCGTCCGCGGCCGGAGACGGGACCGCGGGAGTGACCTCCGGCTGAGCCGGGGTCGTCGCCGGAGCGGCCACGGGAGTCTGGATCGCGCCGGTCTTGAGGATTTCCATCACATGGACGCCGTCGAGGGTCTCGTGCAGCAGCAAGGCCTCGGCGATCTTCCGATGGGCCTCGGCGTTATCGGCGATCAGCTTCTCGGCACGGGCATACTGCTCGCGGACGATGGCCGAGATGGCCTCATCGATCCGGCGGGCGGTCTCGTCGCTGTGGGTCTGCGTACGCGAGATCTCGCGACCAAGGAAGACGGTGTCGGAATTCTCGCCGAAGGCGATCGGGCCGAGGTCGCTCATGCCCCAGTCGCAGACCATCTGGCGAGCGAAACGGGTGGCCTGCTTGATATCGCTGGAGGCGCCGTTGGAGATCTCTCCGGAGATGACCTTCTCGCCGACGCGGCCGGCCATGGCCATGCAGATGTAGTCGAGCAGACGCTGACGCGTGTAGCCGAGGAGCTCCTTGGTCGGCATCAGCATCGCCATGCCGAGGGCGCGGCCGCGCGGCAGGATGGTGACCTTGTGGAGCGGCAGGGCGCCGTCGTCGATGAGGGCTTGGACGACCGCGTGGCCGGCCTCGTGATAGGCGGTGTTGCGCAGGTCGACGGCGTCCATGACGCGGCGACGTTCGCGGCCGTAGGAGATCTTGTCGCGCGCTTCTTCGATGTCGACCATCTCGACCTTCTCGCGATTGCGGCGGCCGGCGTGCAACGCGCCTTCGTTGAGCAGGTTCGCGAGGTCCGCCCCGGACATGCCGGTGGTGATCCGCGCGACGCGCTGGAGGTCGACGGACGGAGCGAGCTGGAAACGCTTGGCGTGCACGGCGAGCACGGCCTCGCGGCCGCGCAGGTCGGGCAGGTCGACGAACACCTGACGGTCGAAACGACCCGGACGCAGCAGCGCGGCGTCGAGGACGTCCGAACGGTTGGTAGCACCGATGACGATGACGCCGGCCTGGCCGTCGAAGCCGTCCATCTCGACGAGCAGGGAGTTCAAGGTCTGCTCACGCTCGTCGTTGCCACCGCCGACGCCGGCGCCGCGCTGGCGGCCGACCGCGTCGATCTCGTCGATGAAGATGATGCAGGGCGCGAGCTTGCGGGCCTGCTCGAAGGTGTCACGGACGCGGGCCGCGCCGACGCCGACGAACATCTCGACGAAGTCGGAACCGCTGATGCTGAGGAAAGGCACGCCGGCTTCGCCGGCGACGGCGCGCGCGAGCAGGGTCTTGCCGGTACCGGGAGGACCGACCATGAGCACGCCCTTCGGGATGCTGGCGCCGATCTTGGTGAAGCGCTTGGGGTCCTTGAGGAAGTCGACGATCTCCTTCACCTCTTCCTTCGCCTCGTCGCAGCCGGCGACGTCCTTGAAGGTGGTCGTCTCCTTGTCGTTGGCGTTGAGGCGGGCGCGGGACTTGGCGAACTGCATCGCGCCGCGGTTGGCGTTCTTGAGGAAGCGATACATCATGAACAGCACCACGCCGGAGACCAGCAGCGTGGGCAGCACGTTGTAGAGGAACATCGTCCAGCCGGTCTGCGCGGGGATTTCCTTGAAGGCGTCGCGGGCGACGGAAGCGCGGAGCAGTTCGAACTCCTTCTCGGTGAGGCGACCGTCCGCGGTGAAGCGGGACTTGTCGCCGGCATCGGCGCCGGCCACGGCCAGCTCGCCGGAGATCCGGACCCAGCTCTCGGAGCCTGAGGTGGGGTTGGGCTGGAGGGTGAGGTTCTTGATCTTCTTCTCCTGTGCGTAGGAGAGGACCTGGGAGACGTTGAGGACCTGGACGGTGTTGCCGGAAGCAGCGCCCGGAAGATTGAACAGGGCGATGATGGCCACCATGAGGAGCAGCCAGACGAAGACCGGTTTCGTGTTCAGGCGGGGGCCGTTTTTATTATCATCCGGCTGGTCGTTTTGACTCATGGGCAGAGGTTTTAACCTAAGCAGGGCCCAAGCCAAGTCAACCGGAGAGCCCCCTTGGTCGGGCCGCTCAGCCTCGCGGATTCGGCCGGCGGCAGCCCCGGCACCCAGAGGATCGCGGAGCCCGCCAGGACGACAGGCAGCGCCTCCCGCGATTCCGCAGGGATTTTACGGTTGATGAGCAGGTCGGAAAGCTTGGCCGAGCCGGGCGCACCCAGCGGCTGATAACGATCGCCGTCCACGCGACCGCGCCAGGTGAGCGGCTCGGACGGTGCGACGACATAGGCTTCCCGGCTGGGCGAAATGTCGCCCTTGGACAGACTGGCCCACGACAGCGCATCGACGTCGACCAGCTCGGCAAGGAGGCCGCACTCGTCGTCGGGCACTCCGCAAGTGAGCCGACGTTCGGCGACGCCGTAGGCCATCGGCTCGCCCGGGATGCTCAGCACGCCGGCCGCGACGCGCACGAGGCGACCACGGACGGCGGCACGGGCATCGCGACCCGCCGCGATCGCCGCGGCCAGGGGCGCCAAGGAAGATTCGGACGGATCCGTGACTTCATGCGCATGCAGGAACGCGCGGAGACATTCTTGGATCAAAGCCGCGGGACGTCCGGCCAGCACGGCCACCGGCATGGCTCCGTCCGCGCCGACGACGCAGCCGAGTTCGCCGGCCCACTGCGCCAAGGCGACCTGCGCCTCGCCGAGGATACGCGCGGAGCGAGCAAAGCCTTCGGCATAACCTTCGCCCATCGCCTCGGCACCGCCGGCGGCAAGCCAGGCACGGATACGGTTGCGGGCCGCGATGGGCAGGAGATTGGTGGCGTCTTCGCACCAGGGAATACCGGCAGAGCGAAGGTCGGCGAGCAGGGCCTGCTTATCGATGCCGGCCTGGATCAGCGGGCGCCAACGACGACGGCCATCGCGGAAAGGCTGGAGCACGCGAGGGGCGGCGAGACCAGCGAGGCCTGCGCCGCGGGCGAGGCGCATCAGCACGTTCTCGACGACATCATCGAGATGATGCGCGGTGCAGAGGATTTCGAAACCGAGGTCTGCACGCTGCCGGGCGAAGAAAGCATCGCGCGCCGCGCGCAGGTCGGCCTCCGAAGCGGACCCCTGCCCTTCCCTGCTTCCGAGCAGGCAAGGCACGTCGAGCGCGGCGCACAGCGCGGCGACGAAACGGGCGTCCTCCGCCGATGCTTCGCCGCGCACGCGGTGATCGAAGTGCAGGACGCGCAGACGGGGACGCAGCGCTTCGTCCGCCCAAAGGGCACAGAGCAGATACACCGAATCCGCGCCGCCGGAGACGGCGACGGCGATCGGGCCGGAAGATGTCGGTGCCGACGGCAGCCGCGGCAGCCGCTGAGCGGCCGCACGCAAGGCGTCGGGACTGGGGAAGCTCATCGGCACGCGTTCAGACTAGGACGCGGCGGCTCCCTGCCAATCCAAAGCGGGCCTCAGAAGGACAGCGTGTCCTTGCCGTACCAGCGACGGAGCGCCTCGGGCACACGCACCGTACCGTCGGCCTGGAGGTTGTTCTCCAGGATGGCGGCGAGGACGCGCGGCAGGCCGAGGCCGGAGCCGTTGAGGGTGTGGACAAACTCCGGCTTTCCGTCCTTCGGGCGGAAACGTATCCCCGCGCGACGGGCCTGGAAGTCCGTGAAACTGGAGCAGCTCGAGACCTCGAGCCAGCGCTTCTGGCCGCCGGCCCAGACTTCGAGGTCATACTGTTTGCTATGCGAGAAACCGATGTCGCCGGCGCAGATCATCAGCACGCGGTAAGGCAGGTCGAGCTTCTGGAGCAGACGCTCGGCGTCGCCGCGTAGGAGCTCGAGCTCTTCGAACGACTTGTCGGGATGGGTCCACTTCACGAGCTCGACCTTGTCGAACTGGTGCAGGCGGTTGAGGCCGCGGACGTGCGCGCCCCAGCTGCCGGCTTCACGGCGGAAGCACGGCGTGTAGCCGACGCGCTTCACGGGGAGCGAAGCCTCGTCGAGGATCTCGTCGCGGAAGAAGTTCGTGACCGGCACCTCGGCGGTCGGGATCAGGTAGAAGTCGTCGGTCTGCGCGTGGTACATCTGCCCTTCCTTGTCGGGCAGCTGGCCGGTCGCGGTGGCCGAGGCGGCGTTGACGAGCAACGGCGCGTGGACCTCGGTGTAGCCGTTGGCGCCGGCCTCCTCGAGGAAGTATTGGATCAGCGCGCGGACGAGGCGGGCCATGTCGCCCACGTAGAACGGGAAGCCCGCGCCGGTGACCTTCACGCCGCGCTCGAAGTCGATCGCCTTGTTGAACCAGGAGATGTCCCAGTGCGGCTTGGCCGACGGGGAGATGAGCTTCGCGTGGTCGCCCCACTCGAGGATGACCTTGTTGTCGGCCTCGGTGCGGCCTTCGGGCACGGAGTCGTGCGGGATGTTCGGGACGGAAAGCGCGACGGCCTTCATCTGCTCCTCGGCCTCGGTGACCTTCTTCTCGAGTTCCTTCACCTTGGCGGAGGCGGCCTTCATCTCGGCGACCTTGGCTTGGAATTCCGGGGAGCCCTTGGGCATCGCGGCCATCTCCTTGTTCGCGGCGTTCTGCGCGGAGCGGG
>Ga0208597_1000758_pt1 | contig 12601 bp, 9 predicted proteins | sample LakMenEpi05May12_FD_150673 | JGI IMG/M metagenome (GOLD analysis project Ga0208597, IMG submission 150673) | Freshwater microbial communities from Lake Mendota, WI - 05MAY2012 deep hole epilimnion (SPAdes) | ecosystem: Environmental > Aquatic > Freshwater > Lake > Epilimnion/Euphotic zone ...
ATTAAGCTAATTCAAAACGGTCTAGGTTCATTACTTTATTCCATGCGGCTACAAAATCATGAACAAATTTTTCTTTAGCATCATCACAAGCGTATACTTCGGCAAGTGCACGTAATTCTGTATTAGAACCAAATACAAGGTCTACCCTTGTTGCTGTAAATTTAACAGCGCCAGTAGCCCTATCTGTTCCTTCAAAAGAATTTTGTCCTGTTGCTTTCCAAGTAGTATTGTAATCGATAAGGTTGGTAAAGAAATCGTTGGTTAATACACCTGGACGATTTGTAAAGACACCATGCTTAGATTCATCATAATTGGTATTTAATACACGCATACCACCTACAAGCACTGTCATTTCAGGAGCTGTAAGGTTTAGTAAATGTGATTTATCGAGTAACATTTCTTCAGAAGAAATAAGCGTTTTTGGCTTAATGTAGTTACGGAAACCATCTGCAGTAGGCTCTAACACACCAAAAGAAGCAACATCTGTTTGTTCTTCGGTTGCATCGGTTCTACCAGGTGTAAATGGAACAGTAACGTTGCATCCACCATCTTTTGCAGCTTTTTCTACACCAGCAGCACCAGCAAGTACAATTAAATCTGCAATAGAAACTTGTTTGCCTCCTGTTGCAGCTGCATTAAATGCTTGTTGAATAGCTACTAATTTATCTAACACTTTAGAGAGTTGTGCAGGATTGTTTACCGCCCAATATTTTTGAGGCGCTAAACGAATTCTTGCTCCATTAGCACCACCTCTTTTATCCGTACCTCTAAATGTTGATGCAGAAGCCCAAGCAGTAGATACCAATTCAGAAACAGTTAAGCCAGAAGCCAATACCGTTGCTTTTAACTGCTCAATATCAGCAGCGTCAATAAGTGTATGGTTTACGGCTGGAACTGGGTCTTGCCAAATTAAAACTTCTTCAGGAACTTCTGGACCAAAATAACGAGAACGTGGGCCCATATCACGGTGTGTTAATTTAAACCAAGCTCTTGCAAATGCATCTGCAAACTGATCTGGATTTTCATAAAATCTTTTTGAAATTGGTGCATATGCAGGATCCAAAATCAAAGCTAAGTCTGTTGTAAGCATTGTTGGCGCATGTGATAATGAAGGATCATGTGCATCAGGCACTGTTCCCGCACCACCGCCATTTTTAGGCTTCCACTGATGTGCACCAGCAGGGCTTTTTACAAGCTCCCACTCAAACTTAAATAAGTTTTCGAAATAGTTATTGCTCCACTTGGTTGGTGTTGTTGTCCACGCACCCTCTAAACCTGAAGTGATGGTATGAACTCCACTACCAGTACCAAAAGTATTTTTCCAACCAGTGGCTTGCTCTTCAATGCTCGCACCAGCAGGCTCTTTACCTACATATTTACCTGGATCAGCAGCACCATGTGTTTTACCAAATGTGTGACCACCCGCAATAAGTGCAACGGTTTCTTCATCATTCATTGCCATACGTGCAAAAGTTTCACGAATGTCTTTTGCAGAAGCAATTGGATCAGGATTACCATTAGGACCTTCTGGATTTACATAAATCAATCCCATTTGAACAGCCGCTAATGGATTTTCTAAATCTCTATCGCCACTGTAACGCTTATCTCCTAACCACTCACGCTCAGAACCCCAATACACGTCTTCGTGTGGTTCCCAAACATCTTCTCTACCACCTGCAAAACCAAAAGTTTTGAAGCCCATAGATTCAAGTGCACAGTTCCCTGTTAAAATCATTAAATCACCCCATGATAATTTTTTACCGTACTTCTTTTTAATAGGCCATAAAAGTAAACGTGCTTTATCAAGGTTGGTATTGTCAGGCCAGCTATTAAGTGGTGCAAAACGAAGCATACCAGCTCCTCCGCCACCTCTACCATCTGTTGTACGGTAGGTACCAGCACTATGCCAAGCCATTCTGATAAAGAACGGACCATAATGACCATAATCGGCAGGCCACCATTCTTGAGAATTGGTCATCAAATCAAAAATGTCTTGCTTAACAGCTTTTAGATCTAATGTTTTAAATTCAGAAACATAGTTAAAAGTAGAATCCATTGGATTAGACTTTGCTGTGTGCTGACGTAAAATATTTAATCGAAGTTGGTTAGGCCACCAATCGGTGTTTCTTGTACCACTTCCTGCACTACCCATTTTAGCGGTAGCGCTAGCAACTGTTGCACCTGTGTAAGGGCATTTTCCTTCTGCGCTTGTATTTTCCATTGTACTATTTTTAAAATCTTTTGAGAGACGAAATTAGACTAATAAAACACTAAAATTGTCATTTTGTTGTCATGATTATCAGCTATTTACCCACCAAAATTATCTACCTACTTTTGAATGGTGGCGGCAGGTCTTTTTTGAGTACCTGGCTTATTGGTTAAATCATCTCCAAGTGCGGTTCTATAACTATCAGCAATAGCTGTTAAAGTCGCAACCACTGCTGGATTGTGCTTTGCTACATCAAGTGTTTCACCAGGATCGGTAGCTAAATCATATAGTGCCATTGGCACTGCCACAGAAGCATATTTACCCGGAAATCCATCTTTACCCATATCGGTAGCTTTATAGGTTTGAGACTGATGTGCAAATACCAATTTCCAAACACCTTGTCTAACGGCTTTGAGACTATTATTGTCATAATAATAAACAAAATGATCTCGAGGGTTGGCATTTGGCTGCCCAGTAAGCAATGAAATAATATTTACACCATCAATTGCATTGATTGGCAATTTAGTTTTTGTAAGTCCTACAATCGTTGGTAACACATCCATGGTAGCTGCCAAATTATTACAGATTGACCCAGGTGCAATAACCCCTGGATAACTCATAATGCAGGGCACTTTTACACCTCCATCCCATGCAGAGCCTTTTCCTTCACGAAGCCCGCCGGTACTACCTGCATGGTTTCCAAAAGTGAGCCATGGGCCGTTATCACTGGTAAAAATAATGAGTGTATTTTTTGTTAATCCATTTTTATCAAGCGCCTTCATCACTTCTCCAATAGACCAATCTATTTCCATCATTAAATCTCCAAATAAACCAGCGCCACTTTTGTTTTTATATTTATTAGAAACTGCAATAGGCACGTGCGGCATAGAATGCGCGAGGTATAAAAAAAATGGTTTGTTTTTATTGCTGCTTATAAATTTAACCGCACGCTCTGTATATATGGTTGTAAGTTTAGATTGATCTTCTAAATTATTAATGGGCATCACCGGATTAAATCCTTCTAATAATTGAAGTGGCGGATATTTAGATTTTTTATTGGCGGTATCGGTAATGGTTATGCCATCAAAACCAACAGGCCACATGTCATTAGAATATGGTAGGCCCAAATATTCATCAAAGCCATAAGAAGTAGGTAAATAAGGAGCTTTAGCACCCAAATGCCATTTACCAATCATGCCTGTTGCGTATCCTTTTGTTTTTACAATACTTGCAATGGTTGCTTCCTTTGGATTTAATGCAACAGTAGACCATGGCATGAGGGCACCAGAAATACCAACCCTATTTGGATAGCATCCTGTTAAAAGTGCCGCCCTAGAAGCACTGCATACTGCCTGGGCTGCATAAAAATTAGTGAAGCGCATGCCACTTGCCGCAAGCTTATTTATATTGGGCGTGTGGTATGGAAAGCCACCATACACTTCTGGATCACCATAACCCATATCATCCATAAAAATGAGCACGATGTTGGGTGTGGCTTGGGAAGATTTTGTTTGTGCTTGTAACTGTTGCAACAAACTAGTTGCAAATATGAAAGCCAATAACATTTGTAATTTTTTCATGCGATTCATATAGTAACCGTAATATAATAATAATATACTTCAATGCATATATTTTAGCCAAAATCCCTACCTTTTCGGCACTAAACAATTAATATGAAAAAGCTGCCCCAGTTTTTAGCAATTATTCTTTTCGCTGTAATGTCAACAACCTTACAAGCACAAACCATTCAGTTAGCAAACGGCTGGAAATTAAATCCTGCGGGCACCTCCTTTGCACTTGGAGACCTCCCATTAAACATAGAAGTAAGTAATACTGGCAAATACATGGCCGTTACCAATAACGGACAGGGCTATCAAAGCATCGAACTTATAGATACCAAATCAGAAAAAATTATTGACTCGGTAAGCATTGCAAAATCTTGGTACGGTTTAAAATTTAGTGCCGATGAAAAATATTTATACGTAGGCGCGGGGCACGACAACCGCATTAATAAATACGCGATTCAAAATAATAAATTAACGCTTGTTGATAGTTTACTATTAGGCAACAAATGGCCAGAAAAAATTGGACCAGCAGGTATTGAAATCAACGAAAGCACACAGCAATTATTTGTTGTAACCAGAGAAGACAAACAGCTCTATATTTTTGATCTAACCACTAAAAAAATAATAGGGAAATATGGTTTAGCTGCAGAAGCATTCACTTGTAAACTAAGCCCTAATAAATCTACCTTGTACATTAGTTGTTGGGGTGCAGATCAGGTGCTTGTATTTGACTTAAAAACAAAAACTTGGGCACCACCGATTACCGTTGGAGACAACCCCAACGAAATACTCATCACCAATACCCATTTATTTGTGTGTAATGCCAATGACAATAGCGTTTCTATTATTGATATTGCAAAAAATAAAGTAGTAGAAATTTTAGACGCGGCATTATACCCGAATGCACCAAGTGGTTCTACCACCAATAGTTTAGCCATTGATAAAAAAAATAATAGATTATTTATTGCTAACGCAGACAATAACTGTTTAGCTGTTTTTGATATTGCAAAAATAGGCAGTAGTAAATCGGTGGGCTTTATTCCAACAGGCTGGTACCCTACCAGTGTGCGTTTTTTAAACAATAAAATTTGGGTAGCCAACGGAAAAGGATTTACACCAAAAGCAAATCCGTTTGGCCCTTCTCCTGTCAGAAAAAAAGGGGAAGTAATACACCACATGGGCATTACCAAAACGGCGAGTAGTGAACAGTACATTGGCGCTTTATTTACCGGCACCATGAGTATTATCAACAACCCCACTACACTTGAATTAACCAATTATACGAAAACAGTTTATAAAAACACGCCATATACAGCCGCTAAATTAACACAGGCAGATAGCATCGAAGCAGGCAACCCAATACCTAGTAAAGTGGGGCAACCTTCTCCTATCAAATATGTGTTTTACATCATCAAAGAAAACCGTACCTACGATCAAGTGCTAGCAGACATACCAGGTGGTAATGGTGATACTTCCCTATTATTATTTGGAAAAAATATTACCCCCAATCAACATGCCATTGCCAGTAATTTTGTTTTACTAGATAATTTTTATGTAGACTCAGAAGTAAGTGCTGACGGACACAACTGGAGTATGGGCGCCTATGCAAATGACTACCTCGAAAAAACTTGGCCTTCTAGTTATTCTGGTAGAGGCGGAACGTATGGAGGCGAAGGTGAAAGAGAAATTGCCAACAATAAAAATGGTTTTATCTGGAACAACTGTTACAGAGCTGGCATCAGCTACCGCTCTTATGGCGAATTTATTTCGGGGGGTAAACCAACGGTACCTGTTTTAAATGATCATTTTTGCAAAGACTTTCAGCCCTATAATTTAAATATTCCTGACACCCTCAGGTTTAAAAGATGGCAAAGAGATTTTGATTCATTACTCGCAAAAGGTCAGGTACCACGTTTTAATACGGTTCGTTTTGGAAACGACCACACCGAAGGAACAAGAATAGGCAGACCAACTCCATACGCGCACGTGGCTGATAATGATTTAGCCGTTGGTTTATTTTTAGAGCATTTAGCAAAGAGCCCTATCTGGAACGAATCTGCAGTATTTGTTTTAGAAGATGATGCACAAAATGGCGCAGACCACGTGGATGCACACAGAAGCCCTGCTTATGTTTTTGGTGGTTTTGTTAAAAGAAATTTTATAGACCACACCCCTTATTCTACCAGCGGTATGCTGCGCACGATGGAGCTTATATTAGGGCTTCCTCCGATGTCTCAATATGACGCTGGAGCAACACCTTTGTGGCGCTGCTTTACAAATACGCCTTCACCGTTTAATTATAAAGCCATCATTCCTTCTTATAATTTATTAGAAAAAAATACCGCTTACAATGAGTGGCAAAGAAGATCAGAAAAATTAAATTTTGCTAAAGAAGACACCAACAATGATTTAGAGTTTAGTAAAATTTTATGGCATGCGATTAAAGGAAATGACATTCCATTCCCTACACCGCGCCGAGCTGCTTTCATTATTCCGTCTTCCGAAAAAGACGATGACTAATTAAAATTACCCTTATGCATAAAAGAACTTTTTTAAAAGGACTCACACTAGCTGGCATGTCACTCCCGTTTACAAAATTTTCGGCTGAGGCACATATTTCAAAACACAATCACCTGCCGCTAGAACAAATTGCGGCCGATGAAGATTTTTGGGCTGCGTTAAGAGCCGATTATGTTTTACAAGAAAGCTATATTAATTTAGAAAGCGGTTACTATAATATACTTCCACAAAAACTACTCAATAAATACATTGAACACATTAAATACGTGAACAGTTTAGGTGCGTATTATATGCGCACTGTTCAGTATGAAAATAAAAAAAGAGTAGCCACTAAACTAGCCACTCTTGCAGGTTGTGACCCTTCCGAAATTGTTATTACACGCAACACCACCGAGTCATTAGATACCATTATTGCGGGCTTTAAATGGCAGGCTGGTGACGAAGCTATCATGGCCGTTCAAGATTATGGCGCCATGCTCGATATGTTTAGAGAAGTAGCTTCTAGGCACGGGGTGGTCAATAAAATATTATCGGTACCACTTAATCCATCTTCCGACGAAGAAATTGTGGCACTTTATCAAAATGCAATTACACCAAAAACCAAACTGCTGCTCGTATCGCATGTGATCAATATTTCGGGGCAGGTAATGCCTATTCGCAAAATTTGTGACATGGCTCATGCACAGGGTGTTAAAGTACTAGTAGATGGTGCACACGCATTTGCACAACTAGTTTTTAATATTCCGGATTTACATTGTGATTACTATGGAGCTAGTTTACACAAATGGCTTTCAAGCCCACTCGGTGCTGGTATTTTATATGTTAGCAAAGAAAATCAGGATAGCATATGGCCACTTATTGGACCATCAAAAGGGGAAGAATTAGGCATTGCTAAATTTAACCACACAGGCACCCACCCTGTTGCCACCGATTTAACCATCGAAGATTCGATAGAACATTACAAACTTATTGGTCCTGCACGCAAACAGGCACGTCTCAAATTTTTACAACAATATTGGACCAGTCAAATTATGGATATGCCTGGTGTAATGTACAACACACCAAAACAGGATACTAGAATTTGCGCTATTGCCAATGTAGGTATCAAGGGTATGCCTCCTGCAACACTAGCCAAAACTCTTTTTGAAAAATATAAGATTTACACGGTGGGTATAGACACGGGTAACGTGGTGGGATGTAGAATTACCCCCAATGTGTTTACCACAACAAAGGAGTTGGACCAGCTTGTTGCTGCCATTAAAGAATTGGCTGCGGCTGCTGTTTAAACCTAAACTTTGGTGAAATTATTTTTCGGTAGGGTTTCTTTTACCAGCCATTAGCTTTTCCACGGCAGTTTCTAAACGGATTTGTCTAGTCTCTGCTTTTTTAGCACCCTGGATCCAACTGAGGTACTCTTTTTGGTTGCTAATTGACAAAGAAGTAAAAAATTCTTTGGCTTCTTCGTGGTTGGTAAATATTCTTTCCAAATCTACGGGCAAAGCAATGAGGCGCTTTTCAAAACCCGAACCGCTTTTAAGCTCTAAACTTTTAACGTCAGAAAAAGTACGGTCTTTATTAGGAATTTGATCTGTTTTTTGGAAACGAATGGCACTCCATACATGGTCAAGTGTAACCTGACGCACAGATTCGTAATCGTTTTTAGTAAGCACTTCCCAACTAGACTCTCTATTGAGGTCACTCACAATCTTACTCGTGGTTTTAGGGTAAGCGATCCATAATTTGGTTTCTGGCGTTATAGCCGGGAATACCTCTTTTAAAATATTGTTTAGCTGCTGCTGGCTAAGCGCAAATACCAAGGCAAAATCTAATTTTTTGGCCTTAATGAGTGGCGTTACGTTTTTAGCGAAGTTTACTTTTACAAATTGCTTTTCTACAGAAGAAGGAAGCCCCTGAATCAGGATATTCTTTTCGTCTTTTAATTGAAGCTTTTCTAACAGCGGCTGATTGGACATACCTAAAAAATTAGGGATTAACTAAAAAGAGTGCAAAGGTACAAAAAATATAGGGTATTTAACGCAGAAATGTAGCAAACTAGACCTTATCGCCTGATTTTCTTTGCTTTCGGCGGTCTCGGTGACGTAAAATTGGAACCTTACTTTCGGTGCCGTTTAGTATACGACCAATGTTTTTCTGGTGTGTTAATACTACCATCAGCGCCACCATTACCGCAAAAATTCGGTAAAATGTTTCTTGTTCGTTGAAAATAAATAATATAAACACCATGAATGCGACCCCTGCAAGCATAGAACTTAAGGATACAAATCTGGTTAAAAAAAGTACAATTAAAAATACCCCAATGCAACAAGCAGCCACAACGGGTTGTATGGCAACAGCCATACCTAAAAGTGTTGCCACCCCTTTTCCACCTTTAAAATTTGCCCAAATTGGAAATATATGACCAAGAATTGAGGCCATACCTAGGCCTAGCATAAAGTTAGTGCGGTGTAATTCGTTGGTTAAATAATGAGGAAGTAACAAATAAAGTGAAGTTGCCACCACGCCTTTTATAACATCTACTAGCATCACAAAGCTGCCCCATTTAGAGCCTAAAACCCTGAAAGTGTTGGTAGCACCAGCGTTTCCACTTCCATATTCTCTAATATCTATGCCAAAAAAATGCTTGCTAACCCAAACCGATGTTGGAATAGAACCTATTAGGTAAGCTACAATAATGAGTAAAATTTCATTCATCACATTACATTTAAAATTTAGTTCTAGAACGACTATTTTTAAAATTAATGATTAATTAATAAACCGTTGAATAACGTCTAATGTATTGAGGGCCAAGATTAAACACTATAATGCAGCGCAATCCAGTTATTTCTTGTCCTTGTTTCTTGGTGTTTCCATCCTAGTGCCGCACAGGCAGATTCTATTTCTGGCTCATCTTCTACCAGTAGGCCACTTAACAAAACAACACCGCCTGGTACTGTTGCCTCCGCTAAAAAGGCCAAGTTATCTAGTATGATATTTTTATTGATGTTGGCTATTATAATATTAAACTTTTTGTTGAGCTTAGCATTATCAACCTTATGTATTTCAATTGATTGTGTATTATTAACTACAATATTTTCTGAAGCATTTTCGATACACCAATCATCATTATCTACCGCCAAAATATCCACCGCTCCTAGCTTATGAGCTAGTATCGCAAGCAGTCCAGTACCCGTTCCAAAGTCAAAAACGCTCTTATTGGCAAAGTCAATGCCACGCATGAGCTGCATCACCGAATAGGTAGTTCCGTGGTGACCTGTACCAAAACTCATTTTTGGGGTAATGATAATATCATGCTCAACCCCTCCATTAAATGAGTCATGAAAATTAGCACGAACGCCTACAAAATCATCCACCAATACGGGCTCAAAATTAGATTCCCATAGGGCGTTCCAATTTTGCTTATCAATGGCATTACTTGTATAAGTAAGCCCATAACGGTTAACAAGCTCCTCCAACCCACTGGTAAGCTCACCATCAAAACCAGCCAACGCTATATAGCTTAAAAGGCCTGTTTCGGTTTCTTCAAAACCATCAAAACCCAAATCTGCTAATTCAGCAATCATCATATCTTTTATGGCTTCATCAGCAACATCTATAGAAACCTGAATGGTTGTACTCATGGTATTTGATTAAAAATGAAGGGTTTATAAATAACAAAGGCCCGTTTTAAAACGGGCCTTTGCAGCAATTATTGTATGTACCTATACCTTATTCAGCTCCTGGTCTAGGGATCAAAGCCTTGTGGCTTAACTTAAATTTACCTGTTTTTGGATCTAAACCAACCAGCTTTACTTTAACCATGTCACCTTCTTTGAAGATGCCATCCATGGTTTCTAAGCGCGACCAGCTAATTTCAGAAATGTGTAATAAGCCTTGCTTACCTGGCATGAATTCGATGAATGCACCAAATTCTTTAATGCCTTTTACAGGACCTTCATATACATCACCAACTTCAGGAACGGCAGTAATGCCCTTTACCCATGATAATGCTTTTTCTAGACCTGCTTTTTCAGCACAGAAAATGCTAACTACACCGGTGTTACCTACTTCTTCAATATTGATGGTAGTACCTGTTTCACGCTGAATTTCTTGAATCACTTTACCACCTGGTCCGATCACTGCACCGATAAATTCTTTATCGATTACTAATTTAACCATACGTGGCGCATGTGGCTTCACTTCTGGTCTGTGTGCTGGCATACACTCGTACATCGCATCTAAAATATGTAAACGACCGGTACGCGCTTGAGCCAAAGCTTCACGCATAATGTCCATACTTAAACCATCTACTTTAATATCCATTTGCACACCGCAAATACCATCACGGGTACCAGTTACTTTAAAGTCCATATCACCTAAATGATCTTCATCACCTAAGATATCTGTTAAGATCGCATACTTACCATCTTCTCTAGAAATAAGTCCCATGGCTACACCACTTACGTGTTTAGGAACAGGAACACCTGCATCCATAAGGGCCAATGAACCCGCACAAACAGTTGCCATCGAAGACGAACCGTTACTTTCTAAAATATCACTCACTACACGCACCGTGTACGCATAATCTTCGGTTGGCATCATTTGCTTTAAAGAACGCATAGCAAGGTTACCATGTCCTACTTCTCTACGCCCAACACCACGCATCATTTTAACTTCACCAGTACTAAATGGAGGGAAATTATAATGTAAAATAAATGGTGTGTACTCCGATTTTGCAGCACTCTCTTGTAACAACTCATCTAGTTTGGTACCAAATGTTACAGTGGTTAAAGATTGTGTTTCACCTCTTGTAAATAAAGCCGAACCGTGTGGTGTTGGTAATGGCTCTACTTCCATAGCAAGTGGACGAACTTGATCAAGTGCACGACCGTCTAAACGGATACGCTCATCAACCATCATGTTACGTACAACTTCCCACTTAAGGTCTTCGTAATATTTTTTAGCTAACTTTTTATCTAAATCAGTAACGTCTTCACCAAGGCTAGCAATTAACTCATCTTTTAATGCGTTAAATGCATCGCTACGTTCATTTTTAGAAGAACCTTTACGTGAAATTTCATACACACGCTTGGCAGCAAAAGCATTTACTTTAGCTTGAATTTCTTCTGATTGAGGTGGCTTCTTGTAATCTCTTACAGAAGTAACACCTTTTTTAGCTCTGAGCTCTGCTTGTGCTTTAATTTGAATGCGGATGGCATCATGCGCAATTTCTAACGCCTTGATTAAATCTGCTTCAGAACATTCTTTTGCTTCACCTTCCACCATCATTAGGTTTTTTTCGGTAGCAGCAATAATGAATTCTAAATCTGATTGCGCAAGTTCTGAACGTGTAGGGTTTACTAAAAACTGTCCGTTAACACGTGCAATACGTACTTCAGAAATAATTTCTTTTACTGGAATATCTGAAACTGCAAGTGCAGCAGATGCAGCCAAACAAGCAAGTGAATCTGGTAATACTTCTGCATCACTAGAAATTAAACTTACAAGTACTTGTACATCGCACAAATAATCTTCAGGGAATAAAGGTCTTAACGCACGGTCAATTAACCTGCTCGTTAATATTTCGTAATCATTTAAACGCGCTTCACGCTTAAAAAAAGAACCAGGAATACGGCCTGCAGAAGCAAACTTTTCTTGGTAGTCTACGCTTAATGGGAAAAAATCTTGTCCTTCTTTTGGATCTTTATTTGCAACAACGGTTGCTAATAAAACGCAATTACCTTGACGTACGGTAATTGAACCATCTGCTTGACGCGCAAGCTTGCCAGTTTCGATAGAAACTTGACGTCCGCCGCCAAGATCAAAACTTACACTTATAGGTTGTGATAACATAAAATTGTGTTGATTGGGTAAATGAATGAATCAAAAAAATAGGTACCAATAGAAATAACTATTCCCAACCGTTATGAATAATCAGTTGGGAATAGCAGTATCATTAGTAAAGAAAAATTACTTTCTTAAACCTAGTTTTTCAATTAGAGCACGATAGCCCTGTAGGTTATGCTTTTGCATATAAGCCAATAAACGCTTACGTTGACCAACCATCATCATCAATCCACGTTGTGTAGAATGATCTTGCTTGTTAGCTTGTAAATGCTTAGAGATATGGGAAATACGTTCAGTAAGTATTGCTACTTGACCTTCGATAGAACCCGTGTTAGTGGCTTTCCCACCATACTCAGCAAAAATGCTTGCTGTTTTTTCTTTTGTTAAATGCGACATTTCAAAATGTTTAAATAAGACTCCGTAATTGTTTTCTTCTATTTTTTATCGGCTGCAAAGGTAGGTA